>ENA-USUK01003127-USUK01003127.1-human-gut-metagenome-genome-assembly--contig:-NODE-3127-length-10182-cov-2.898664_pt1 | contig 10182 bp, 10 predicted proteins | sample MGYA00250062_ERZ773400 | MGnify/ENA primary metagenome ERZ773400 (study PRJEB29103, sample SAMN06111961) | human gut metagenome | biome: human gut; feature: ankylosing spondylitis patient; material... | reverse complement strand
AGATATTTTCTTATCAAAAAATGTAAATTCATCAGAATATTACAAGAATTTCAAGGATAATGCTGTTAGGAAAAGCAAACGTGATCGGATTGATAAAATTCGTGGCATTCTCCGTCATCAGCACATGGACATCCGCATGAAGTTTCACCAGACTGCTTGCCAGTGATGCGATCTTATAGGCGGCAATACTGCCGGTCACACCCAGAACAACCGTTTTTCCTTTCAGCATCTCCCCACCGCCTTATGCCAGTTCGCCATGCTTTTCATAGTGCGAGATTTTGGAAACAGCGTTTTTGTCGTCCACCAGAACCACCTTCGGCTGCATGGCTTTCGCCTCTTCCGGCGTCACCTGGGCATAGGACATCAGGATCACCTTGTCGCCGGTCTGCGCCTGGCGTGCTGCCGCACCGTTCAGACAGATCACGCCGCTGCCACGCTCTCCGGCAATGGTATAGGTCATAAAACGGTTGCCGTTGTTCACATCGACGACCTGGACTGCCTCATACTCCAGGATTCCGGCAGCGTCCAGCAGGTCAGCATCTACGGTAATGCTTCCCACATAGTTCAGCTCCGCCTGTGTCACAGTGGCACGATGGATCTTGCCTTTCAGCATGGTGATGGTCATTCAGCGGCACCTCCTGCCTGCATCATAAAGTTGTCGATCAGACGAGTCTTTCCGATGTAAACTGCCATTGCCGCCAGGAACGGTCTGTCCAGTTTCGGGATCTGCTGCATGGTCATCAGATCAACCACCTTTACATAGTCGATCTTTGCCAGCGGTTCTGCCTCGATGATCTCTGTCATTGCCTGGACCAGCTTTCCTGCATCGGTTTCCCCGGACTCTGCCAGCTTTTTGCCGGCAAAGATGCTACGGCTCAGCACCAGGGCAGCCTTGCGTTCTTCCGGGCTGAGATAGGTATTCCGGGAGCTTTTTGCCAGACCGTCTGCCTCACGGACAATGGGGCATCCCACAATTTCAACATCCATGTTCAGATCCAGCACCATGCGGCGGATAACTGCCAGCTGCTGTGCATCCTTTTCTCCGAAATAAGCTCTGTCCGGCTGTACAATGTGCAGTAGCTTGGAAACCACAGTGCAGACGCCACGGAAATGCACAGGACGGCTCAGACCGCAGAGTTCCTTTGTCAGCACATCCATATCCACAAAGCTGCAAAAGCCCTTGGGATACATCTCTGCCGGTGTGGGATGGAAAATCAGCGCTGCGCCTGTGCTTTCACAGAGCGCTGCATCGTGTTCCAGGTCTCTGGGATAGCTTTCCAGATCTTCGTTCGGTCCGAACTGAGTGGGATTCACAAAGACGCTGACAACCACACGATCGTTCTGCTCACACGCCTTTGCGATCAGACTCTGGTGTCCCTCGTGGAGATATCCCATGGTGGGAACGAGACCAACGGTCAGTCCCTCTTTTCTCCATGCCTTGACCTGCTGACGTACTTCTGCAACGGTTTCTGCAATCTTCATGCCTGTGCCTCCTGTTCCAGCTGTGCCATTACTTCATCGGAAATGGCAAACGAATGTTCTTCTGCCGGGAAATTCCCAGCCTGTATTTCATTACGGTATGTGACAAATGCGTCCTGCATGGTCTTTCCGACCTCTGCAAACTTCCGGACAAATTTCGGCTGGTAGTCCATGAACATTCCCAGCATATCCTGATATACCAGGACCTGTCCGTCACAGCCTGCGCCCGCACCGATGCCGATGGTCGGGATGGTCAGCTTTTTCGAGATGAGCGCCGCCAGCTTGGGCGGTACGCACTCAAGCACGACCGAAAATGCACCGGCCTCCTGTACGGTGAAGGCATCCTCGAGCAGCCGCTTTGCCGCATCCTCGCCCTTGCCCTGTACCTTAAAGCCGCCGAACACGTTGACGCTCTGCGGCGTCATGCCGATATGTGCCTGCACCGGAATACCGGCGTCTGTAATCGCGCGAATCTGCTCAGCAACGGCTGCGCCGCCCTCCAGCTTGACCGCATGGCCACGCGCTTCCTTCATCAGCCGGCCTGCGTTGCGCACGGCTTCGGAAACCGACGCCTGATAGCTCATAAACGGCATATCCATGATGACCATAGTGTTCTCGCACGCGCGCACGACGCATGCACTGTGGTGGATCATGTCCTCCATCGTAACCGGCAGAGTCGTGTCATAGCCCATCATGGTCATGCCGAGCGAATCACCCACCAGAATGGCGTTGATGCCCGCTTTTTCCACCAGCTTGGCGGTCGTGTAATCGTAGCTGGTAATCTCGGTGAGGCGTTCGGGGAAACCTCCTCCTGTACCCAGGTCCATAATGCTGGTTCCGGGGCGAAATTGGATTGTTTTGGCAATGCCTAACGAATGGAGCACGTGATGCTCATATAAATTCTCGATGTCCTTGCGGGAGATTACGTTGATTTTAGAATTCCAGTCAATGTAGAGGTCGTATAGAGCTGCAAACTGTTTGCGCTGCTCTTCCGTCAGATCAGGAAAATATTTCAGTATGATTTCCACTGTTTGAGTTTTGAGTTATAAGTTTTGAATGATATAAGTGGATGAATATCCTATTCTGTCACACGGGAGTGATAACAATAGGATATTCATTGGTGTTCAGCTTTTTATGAAATTTAATTTTTCAGTTCTCCCAGAATTGGGTTACTGCCTAGTAAATGCTCCATCATAGAAAATGGAATTGTTACCTTTACAGGTGCGACTACGTCTTCCCGGAAAAGCGCGTGTTCCTGCAGTACACGACCACGTCGCCGAAGCTCCACAAGGTACTCGGCGTCGAGACGCCGAACTTTGACGAAGACTGATCGTCTTTGAGTCCAAGGACTCCATGGACAGAGGGGACGGCCCTGCGGCCGTCCCCTCTTGCTTTTTCGCCTGCGAAGACCCGCGCTCAACGCGGGCCTTCGACTCCGTTTTCTTTCGATCAGTCGTTCACGACGCGGATGCCGGGCATCTTGGCCGTGTAGTCCTTCGTGATGCGGGCGAGAGCGCCGGCGACCTTCATCGCCATCTCGCGGTACATCAGGGCCTCCTTGCCGTCGGGCTCGGCGGCGACCGTGGGCAGGCCGCTGTCGGCCTGTTCGCGGATCTTGGCCGAAAGCGGAAGCTCGCCGAGAAGCGGCACACCGTACTGCTCGCTCATGCGCTTGGCGCCGCCTTCACCGAAGATGTGCTCGACTTCGCCGCAGTGCGGGCAGATGAAGACGGACATGTTCTCGATGATGCCGAGGATGGGCACATTCACCTTCTGGAACATGCGCAGGCCCTTCTTGGCGTCGATGAGCGCGATGTCCTGCGGGGTCGTCACGACGACGGCGCCCGTGAGCGGCACCTGCTGCGAGAGCGTGAGCTGGATGTCGCCCGTTCCCGGAGGCATGTCGACGATCAGGTAGTCGAGGTCGTGCCAGTTCGTCTGGGTGATGAGCTGCTGCAGGGCGCCTGCGGCCATCGGGCCGCGCCAGATCATCGGATCGTCCTCCTCGATCATGAAGCCGATCGAGTTGATCTGCAGGCCGAGGGATTCCATCGGCTCCATCGTCTTGCCGTCGGCGCTCACGGGCTGGCCGGAGGCGCCGAGCATCTTGGGCTGGGACGGACCGTAAATGTCCGCATCAAGCACGCCGACGCGGGCGCCTTCGTGCGCAAGCGCGAGCGCGAGGTTGGCGGAGACCGTGGACTTGCCGACGCCGCCCTTACCGGAGCTCACCGCAATGATATTCTTGACGCCGGGCATGACGCGAAGCGTGCCCTGCACCTTGTGCGCGATGATGTTCTGCGTGACGCTCACCTCAACGGAGGCGGCACCTGCGGCGCGGACGGCCTCGCCCACGGCCTGACCGACGGCTTCGGCACGGTGCTTGGCGGGATAGCCGAGCTCAATGAACACCTTGACGTTGCCGTTCTCGTCGGTTTCGGCGCTCTTGAACATCTTGCCGGACACGTAGTCGGTGCCGGTGACAGGGTCGATCAGCGCGGAAAGGGCGCTCTTGATCGCTTCCGTGGAAATGGTCATGGGATTCTTCTCCGTTGATGTCCGCGCGCATCGCGCGTGTGGTTATGCGGATTTTACGCGCCGATCCTTTGATTTTCCTGAAAAGGCCCGGATTGGAAAGGCTCTCCAAGCCCCCTCGGGTTTTCGCTACGCTAAAATAACTGATTGCTTCGGTTTTTCCGAAGCGCCCTTCATTTCAACTTCGGATTTAACACGACGATGAGTCAGCGCAATCTTTTTGTTACGACCGCCTTGCCTTACGCGAACGGCGCCTTCCACATGGGCCACATCATGGAGTACATCCAGGCTGACATCTGGGTGCGTCACGAGCGCATGTCCGGCAACAAGGTCCACTTCGTCGGCGCCGACGACGTGCACGGCGCGCCGATCATGATTGCCGCCCAGAAGCGCGGCATCACGCCGCAGGCCTTCGTCGCCGAAATCGCCGCAGGCCGCAAGCAGTACCTCGACGGCTTCCACATCAGCTTCGACAACTGGCACAGCACCGACGCCGTTGAAAACCACGAGCTCAGCCAGGACATCTACCGCCGCCTCGTCGCCGCCGGTCTCATCTACACGAAGGAGATCGAGCAGTACTACGACACGGTCAAGGGCATGTTCCTCGCCGACCGCTTCATCAAGGGCACGTGTCCGCGCTGCGGCGCGACCGACCAGTACGGCGACAACTGCGAAAAGTGTTCCGCCGTCTACTCCCCGATGGAAGTCGTGAACCCGTACTCCACGCTTTCGGGCTCCCGTCCGGAAATCCGCAAGTCCACGCACTACTTCTTCAAGCTCTCCGACCCGCAGTGCGTCCAGTTCCTCCGCGACTGGACCAACGGCAAAGGCAAGGACGGCCTGCCGCGCGTGCAGCAGGAGGTCCTCGCCAAGGACAGCGAATGGCTCGGCAAGGACGGCAACCTCTCAGACTGGGACATCTCCCGCGACGAACCGTACTTCGGCATCGCCATTCCCGACGCTCCGGGCAAGTACTTCTACGTCTGGCTTGACGCCCCCGTCGGCTACCTCGCCTCGCTCAAGAACTACTGCGACAAGCAGGGCCTCGACTTCGAAGGCATCCTCTCCGACGAAAAGACGGAGCAGATCCACTTCATCGGCAAGGACATCATCTACTTCCACACGCTCTTCTGGCCCGCCATGCTGCACTTTGCCGGCAAGCCCTTCCGCGTGCCCGATCACGTCAACGCCCACGGCTTCATGACCGTCAACGGCGAGAAGATGTCCAAGAGCCGCGGCACCGGCATCTCGCCGCTGCAGTACCTCGAGCTCGGCATGGACGCCGAATGGCTCCGCTACTACCTTGCCGCCAAGATGAACTCCCGCGTCGAGGACGTCGACTTCACGAAGTCCGACTTCGCCCAGCGCGTCAACTCCGACCTGATCGGCAAGTACGTCAACATCGCCAGCCGCGCCGCGGGCTTCATCTTCAAGAAGTTCGAGGGCCGCGTCGACGATTCCGCCATGCAGGATCCGCTGCTTGAAGCCATCCGCAGCCGCGCCGAGGAAGTCAAGGGCTTCTTCGAAATCCGCGAGTTCGCCCGCGCCACGCGCCTCGTAATGGAGCTCGCCGACAAGATCAACGAGTTCGTCGATCAGGAAAAGCCGTGGGAGCTCGCCAAGAACCCCGAGGCCAGGACCGAACTGCACCGCGTCTCCTCGATCGCCCTCGAAGGCTTCCGCCTGCTCACGCTCTACCTCAAGCCCGTGCTGCCCGCCACGGCCACCCGCGTCGAGGACTTCCTCTCGATCGAACCTCTCACCTGGGCGAGCGTCCCCGTGCCGCTCTCCTCCGCGAGCCCGATCAAGGCCTTCAAGCACCTGATGCAGCGCGTCGACATGGAAAAGCAGCTTGACGTCCTCGTCCCCGAAAAGGCTCCCGAGCCCGAACCCGTCCTTCCCGGCGGCGAAGCCATCGCTCCCGAGTGTACGATCGACGACTTCACGAAGATCGACCTGCGCGTCGCCAAGATCGTCAAGTGCGAGCCCGTCGAAGGCTCCACGAAGCTTCTGCGCCTCACGCTCGATCTGGGCGAAGGCCGCACCCGCAACGTCTTCTCCGGCATTGCAAGCGCCTACAAGCCCGAGCAGCTCGAAGGCCGCATGACGGTCGTGATCGCCAACCTCGCCCCGCGCAAGATGCGCTTCGGCGTCTCCGAAGGCATGGTTCTCGCCGCCTCCGACGCCGGCGACAAGTCGCTCGGCCTCTTCGTGCTCGAACCGCACTCCGGCGCTATTCCCGGCATGCGCATCCGATAAGATCGACTTATTTGCGCAATAGGCCTGATTTTTTGGCCATTGCTTGCGATTGAGCAAAGGCATCCTCTTCCTAAGGAGGATGCCTTTTCTTACAATTAGACGTTTTTCCCTCACCTCATCCGGTTTTCGACATGAGCTTCAAAGACATGGCCCGCGAATTCATGCACCACGTGCCGCTGGCCAAATTCCATCCGGTGCTCCTCACCTGCCTGAAGGAATACGACAGCCGCATGCTGTCGCGCGACATCTCCGCCGGCCTCACCGTGGGCATGGTGGCCCTGCCGCTCGCCATGGCCTTCGGCATCGCCTCCGGCGTGCCGCCCGAATCGGGCCTCTACACCGCCATCATCGCTGGCTTCCTCATCTCGCTTCTCGGCGGCTGCCGCGTCCAGATCGGCGGTCCCGCCGGCGCCTTCGTCGTCATCATCTACGGCATCATCGCACAGTACGGCTTGAGCAACCTCATGCTCGCCACGCTCGGCTCAGGCGTCATCCTCTTCCTGATGGGCCTCTTCAAGATCGGCGGCTTCATCAAGTTCATCCCCGTATCGATCGTGATCGGCTTCACGAACGGCATTGCGGTCATGATCGGCCTGCAGCAGGTCAAGGACTTCCTCGGCCTCACCGTCGCCAAGATGCCCGCCGACTTCTTCGGCCAGGTCAACACGATCATCAACAACATCGGCACGATCAATCCGTGGGCCTTCGGCCTTGCGCTTGCGAGCTTCCTCATCGTCAAGTTCTGGCCCAAGGGCTATCAGATGAGCGGCCCGCAGTGGAAGCGCTGGCTCGCCCACCTGCCCGGCACCGTCGTCGTCCTCGTGCTCTCCACGATCATCGTCACGGTCTTCGGCCTTCCCGTCGAAACGATCGGCTCCAAGTTCGGCGGCATTCCGCAGTCCCTCCCGAGCCTGCAGATCCCCGACCTCGAGTGGGACACCGCCAAGCAGCTTCTCGGCCCGATGATCACGATCGCCGTGCTCGGTTCCATTGAAAGCCTGCTGTGCGCCCGCGTGGCCGACACGATGACCGACGACCGCCACGACCCCAATCAGGAACTGATGGGCCAGGGCGTCGCCAACATGATCGTTCCGTTCTTCGGCGGCATCCCCGCCACCGGCACAATCGCCCGTACCGTCACGAACATCAAGTCCGGCGCCTTCTCGCCCGTCGCGGGCATGGTCCACGCCATCACGCTTCTCGTCGTGATCCTCGCCGCCGCCCCGCTTGCGAGCAACATCCCGCTCTGCGCGCTTGCCGCCATCCTCGTCTTCGTGGCCTGGAACATGGGCAACTGGCGCGAGTTCCTGCGCCTGCGCTCGATGACGCTCTCCTACAAGGCGACGCTTCTCATCACGTTCTTCCTGACCGTGATCTTCGACCTGACGGTCGCCGTCCAGTTCGGCCTCGTCGTTGCCTGCGTCTTCTTCCTGATGCGCATGAACAACCTGACGGTCGTCGAACCCGTCACGCTTCCGTTCAACGTGCCCGACACGGTCGAGGCCTGGCACATCAAGGGCGCCCTCTTCTTCGGCTCCGTCTCCAAGCTCGAGCACGTGACCGATCCGGCCCGCATCACGTCGGCCTCCGCAGCCCGCATCGTGATCCTTGACTTCACCGACCTGCTCAACATCGACAACTCCGCGATGGACCAGATCGAAGTCTATGCACGCGCCCTGCACCGCCACAACCACGAGCTGATCATTGCGGGCGCCTCCGGCCACCCGCTCGCCCAGCTCAAGCGCACCAACATCGCCCAGCGTCTCGGTGCAAACCTCGTGCCGAACATGGAGTTCGCCTTCGCCCGTGCCGAAATCATCCTCAAGGAGCAGGATGAAAAGGCCGCCGCCAAGCGCGCTCTCCTCGGCGGAGAAGCCTAAACAGCCTCCACGCTCAGGCAAAGACAAAAACCCCGTCAGGCTCTCCGCCCGGCGGGGTTTTGTTTTGTCCGTTCACCGTCTCAGCTCGTCAGCACGAGCGGATCGGGATCGGGGCAACGAAGCTCAAGCGTGCCCGCATCCTCGGGCAGCGTGGCGTAGAGCGGCGCGTAGGGCGCTCCCTGAGTGAGGATGATCATTCCCTCCTTGGCAAGCTCGAGGGGCGCCAGGACCCACACGGTCATCGTCTCGCGGTCTCGGGTGCCGTTCCAGAGCCCCTCCAGCGTCACGAAGGGCTCCGTCTGCAGGCGCTTCAGAAGGGCCGTCATGTGCTCCCTCACCGAAAGCTCCTGCCTGCTCACCTTGTGCCGGTCCCGAAGCTTGAGACGGGCGGCGACGGCAGCCCAGGCCGATGCGAGCATCTCGGGCGTCACATCGGGTTGGAGCGCCACCACGGGCACGCAGCGCTCCGCCTCGGCGACACGGAAGTCCCGGTCTATCCTCGGCATGGCCTGCAGCTTGAGCGCCGCAGAACGAATCCGCTCGTACTCCTCAAGACGGCGCATGAGTTCCGCCCTCGGATCCTCGGGTTCTGTCCCCTCGGCCGTCCTCACGGAAGGCAGCAGAAGCCTGCTCTTGATCTGCATGAGCGTCGCGGACATCACAAGATAGGCTGCGGCCAGCTCCAGATCGCTCTCCCTCACCAGATCCACGTAGCGCATGTACTGGTCGGTAAGCTCCGCCATCGGGATGTCCATGACGTCGAACTTCTGCTTGCGGATGAGGTAGAGAAGCAGGTCGAGCGGTCCCTCGAAGCTCGCCAGAAAGACGCGCAGCGCCTCGGGTGGAATGTACAGCCCGTCGGGACACTCCTCCAGCGGCTCGCCGTAGAGGCGTGCGAGGATCTTCTCCTCGGTCTGCGTGTCGACGCCTCGGTGCGCGGTGAAAAGGTCGGTCATGAAGGGACGGGTTCCTGCAGAAGATGAAGGCCCGCCGCATCAGGGCTGACCTCTCGGGCGTCGGGGAGAATACCACAACGCACGCCCTCGGGTCCCGCCCTGCGGCTGCCTGCGACTCCTGACTGAATCCTGACGAAATCCTGACAAAAAAGCCTCCGCACCGAAGTGCGGAGGCTTTTCTCATTCATTCACGGATGAAGCCGGAACTTATTCGGGCTTGTACATGAATTCGCGAACGGCGGCTTCGAGATCGGCCGGGCGTTCGTTGCCAGCGAGACCGTTGTCGTAGGCGTACTGGGCGACGGCAGCACCGATCTTGACCGAGACTTCACGCACGGTGGAGAGCGGCGGATAGAGCGAGCCCTGTTCGAGGTCGGCTTCGCTCACGAGCTCGGCGAGCTCGCGGGAGGCGGCGAGGAACATGCCCACGGGCATCGTCTTGGCGCGGGCGAAGACGGCGCCGAGGCCGAGGCCGGGGAACACGTAGCTGTTGTTGCCCTGACGCGGCACGAAGGTCTTGCCGTTGACGTCGACCGGAGCGAACGGAGAGCCGGAGGCAAAGAGCGCGCGGCCGTTCGTTTCACGGTAGGCCGTGGCGGCGTCGCATTCGGCGCGGGACGTCGGGTTGGAAAGCGCGAAGACGATCGGACGCTCGTTGATTTCGGCTGTCTCACACTCACGCACTGCCTTTCCGGCTTCACCGTACAAATCCAGACGTGTCATCTTTCCTACCTGTGGAACACGCCATTGCAGTTTGGCAATAGCATAGTCACGGTTATCATAATATTCAGCCTTCAACTGATAATCTTTTCCGGCTTCCAAATAAATAGTAGCGGTATCAGTCCGGACAGCATGTCCCGGCCATGCATCAATCAGCATCTTACCGTCAATGCTCAGGCGACAGCCATCATCCGATGTGAAACTAAGTGTATATTGTCCGGTAACCGTAGGACGCAATTTTCCGGTCCAACGGACAGACAAAGGAGATTTAGGCAAGAGGAAAAAATCCAAGCAAACAAAAAACAGCACTAACTGGAATTAATGCTGTTTATAACTGTTTCAGTTTTTCTTCA
>ENA-USUK01003124-USUK01003124.1-human-gut-metagenome-genome-assembly--contig:-NODE-3124-length-10199-cov-3.596522_pt1 | contig 10199 bp, 8 predicted proteins | sample MGYA00250062_ERZ773400 | MGnify/ENA primary metagenome ERZ773400 (study PRJEB29103, sample SAMN06111961) | human gut metagenome | biome: human gut; feature: ankylosing spondylitis patient; material... | reverse complement strand
GTGGGTGACAAGGCAAAGATGATGCACGAAAAGACCCACGAAAACATACGTACCATCCGTCCGCTTCGCGACGGTGTAATTGCCGACTTCTATGCTTGCGAGCAGATGATACGCGGACTTATTAAAATGGTGAACAACCGCAATCGTCTGTTCTCTCCCTCGCTCCGTATGGTAATAGGCGTTCCTTCGGGAAGTACGGAAGTAGAGCTTCGTGCCGTGCGCGACTCTGCCGAACATGCCGGCGGACGCGACGTTTACCTGATATTTGAGCCGATGGCCGCCGCTATCGGTATCGGTATCGATGTGGAAGCGCCGGAGGGTAATATGATCGTGGATATAGGTGGCGGTTCTACGGAAATCGCCGTTATCTCATTGGGCGGTATTGTTTCCAATAACTCTATCCGTATTGCCGGTGACGATTTGACTGCCGATATTCAGGAGTACATGAGCCGCCAGCACAACGTGAAGGTCAGCGAGCGTATGGCGGAACGTATCAAGATTAATGTAGGCGCAGCCTTGACCGAATTGGGTGAGGATGCTCCCGAAGATTATATCGTTCATGGCCCGAACCGTATCACGGCGCTTCCTATGGAAGTACCCGTATGCTATCAGGAAGTGGCGCACTGTCTGGAGAAGTCTATCTCTAAGATTGAGACCGCTATCTTGAGCGCATTGGAGAATACGCCGCCCGAATTGTATGCCGATATCGTGCACAACGGTATCTATCTGGCAGGTGGCGGTGCTTTGCTTCGCGGACTGGATAAGCGTCTGACCGATAAAATCAACATACCGTTCCACATTGCGGAAGATCCTTTGCATGCCGTTGCCAAAGGTACAGGCGTTGCACTGAAGAATGTCGACCGCTTCTCATTCCTGATGAGATAGGTATGCGAAATTTACTGAACTTTCTTATTAAATACAATTACTGGTTCCTCTTTCTTCTGTTGGAGGTTACCAGTTTTGTTTTATTGTTCCGCTTCAATCATTATCAGCAGAGTGTGTATTTCACCTCGGCAAACGGAGTGGCAGGGAAAGTTTATGAGATATCGGGAGGCATCAGTTCTTACTTCCATTTGAAATCGGTCAACGAGGATTTGCTCGACCGGAATATGTGGCTGGAACAACGGGTGGCTTTTCTTGAAAGAAGCCTGCAGGAACGAGGTCTGGACTCGGTAAAGTTATATAGCATGGCCCGTCTTGCTCCGGATGATTACCGCATATTCAAGGCGAATGTCATTAAGAACAGCCTGAACAGGGCGGATAATTACATTACATTAGACCGTGGTTCGTCAGACAGCATTCGTCCGGAGATGGGTGTAGTGGATGCAAACGGGGTAGTAGGTATCGTGTATAAGACTTCTCCCCGCTATTCGCTGGTTATTCCGTTGCTGAACAGCAAGTCGAGCATCAGTTGCAAGATTGTGGGCAGTGATTATTTCGGCTATTTAAAGTGGGAAGGCGGAGATTCGCGTTTCGCCTATCTGAAAGATTTGCCTCGTCACGCGGAATTTAACCTGGGTGATACGGTAGTGACAAGCGGTTACTCTACGGTGTTCCCCGAAGGGGTTATGGTAGGGACGGTCGATGATATGTCCGATTCTCATGACGGGCTGTCGTATCTGTTGAAGATAAAGCTGGCTACGGATTTCGGTAAAGTGAGCAATGTGCGTGTCATTTCGCGTAGCGGGCAGGAGGAACAGGACATGCTGGAAAAAGAAGGGGAAAAATGATAATCAATTATTTGCATAAGATAGGGTGGTTTATCGGTTTGGTGTTATTGCAGGTGCTGATACTGAACAATGTGCATATTGCCGGATATGCCACTCCGTTTTTATATATATATCTGATTTTGAAGTTTGAGTCGGATGTGCCCCGTAATGCATTGATGTTATGGGCTTTCTTTCTCGGGCTGGCGGTTGATGTCTTTTCCGATACTCCGGGAATGAATGCGGCGGCTACGGTGCTGTTGGCCTTTTTGCGTCCTACATTCTTACGTTTGTTCGTACCTCGCGATACGCTGGATACATTGGTTCCGGCAGTCCGTACAATGGGAATCTCTCCTTTTCTGAAATATTTGGTTGTCAGTGTCTTGGTACATCACGGGATGCTGCTTACCCTCGAATTCTTCTCCTTTGCCCACATCGGTACGTTGTTGTTGAGAATTGTAACAAGCGCTTTGCTGACTGTAACTTGTATAATGGCGGTAGAGGGTATACGGAAGAAGTAAAAAGAGGTTGCTTGGTTATGTGTATTCGTATTTATAACTCATAGGTCGCGATGGTATGAAGGATTATACGCTGGAGAAACGGAAATATGTGATAGGTATGGCGGCTGTCGTCATTGTCCTTATTTACGTGATTCGTCTGTTCGACTTGCAAATCATGACGGATGATTACAAGAAGAATGCGGACAGCAATGCCTTTTTGAATAAGATTCAATATCCTTCGCGCGGCGCTATCTACGATCGTAATGGTAAACTGCTGGTTTTTAACCAGCCTGCATACGACATCACGTTCGTGCCTCGCGAAGTGACACAGCTTGACACGCTGGATTTTTGTCGTGCTTTGAACATCACGCTCGAGCAGTTTCAGAAGCGGATGAAGGATGTAAAGAACCGTTGGATGAATCCCGGTTATTCCAAATATACACATCAGGTGTTTATGACACAACTTTCGGCAGAAGAGTGCGGTGTATTTCAGGAGAAACTATTCAAGTTTCCCGGCTTCTACATCCAACGGCGTACTATCCGGCAGTATACCTATGATGCTGCCGGACATGCGTTGGGAGACATAGGCGAAGTGTCAAAGAAAGATATTGAAGCGGATAATTACTATATCCGGGGAGACTATATAGGCAAGCAAGGTATCGAGAAATCTTACGAAAAGTATCTTCGTGGTGAAAAGGGGGTGGAGATTCTGCTTCGTGATGCGCATGGACGTATCCAGGGACATTATATGGACGGGAAGCTCGACCGCCCCTCCGTGCCCGGCAAGAACCTGACTTTAGGTATCGATATTGAATTGCAGAGGTTGGGCGAACGTTTGTTGCAACATAAAATCGGAGCTATTGTAGCCATTGAGCCGGCTACGGGAGAGATACTTTGCATGGTTTCTTCTCCTACTTTCGATCCTCACCTGATGATTGGCCGCCAGCGTGGAAAGAACCACCGGATGTTGCAAAGAGACAAACGAAAGCCTTTGCTGAACCGCGCAATCATGGGAGCATATCCACCGGGCTCTACTTTTAAGACTGCGCAGGCCTTGACATTCTTGCAGGAAGGAATTATTCACGAGGATTATCCGACTTTTCCCTGTGCACACGGATTCAATTATGGAAGCTTACATGTGGGATGTCACGGACATGGTTCTCCATTGCCGCTGATTCCGGCCATAGCTACTTCATGTAACTCTTACTTTTGCTGGGGACTGTTCCGGATGTTCAGCGACAAGAAGTACGGCTCTCCTCAAAATGCCATAACGGTATGGAAAGACCATATGGTTTCCCAAGGATTCGGCTATCGTCTCGGTACCGACCTTCCCGGAGAGCAACGCGGTTTGATTCCTAATGCGAAGTTCTATGATAAGGCATATCGTGGTTCCTGGAACGGGCTTACGGTTATCAGTATCGCCATCGGGCAGGGGGAGATTCTTGCCACTCCGTTGCAGATAGCCAATTTAGGCGCGACCATTGCCAATCGGGGACATTTCATAACCCCGCACATTGTAAAGGAAATACAAGATAATGAACTGGACAGCATCTATCGTATTCCACGTGTCACTTCGGTTGACCGGGAATATTACGATGAGGTCGTGGAAGGCATGCGTGCCGCTGTTACAGGAAGTACGGGTAGTGCGACTTGTCGTATGGTAGGTACAATGCTGCCGGGTGTGGAGGCATGCGGTAAAACCGGTACGGCACAGAACCGGGGTAGAGACCATTCGGTATTCATGGGATTCGCTCCGATGAACGACCCGAAGATTGCGATTGCGGTGTATGTGGAAAACGGCGGTTTCGGTGCGACTTACGGTGTTCCTATCGGTGCAATGATGATGGATCAGTATTTGCATGGCAAGTTATCACCGGAGAACGAGATACGTGCGGAGGAGTTCAGTAACCGTATCATTTTGTACGGAGACGAGGAAAGGTAGTAAACAGTCAAACATTAGCGGTATAAATGGTAAGAAGAGACAGTATATGGAAATCATTGGATTGGGTGACGATTATAATCTACCTGATGTTGATTGTATTCGGCTGGTTCAGTATTTGCGGGGCAAGTTACGACTATGGTGACCGTGATTTTCTTGATTTCTCCACTCGTGCGGGCAAGCAGTTCATGTGGATTGTCTGTTCATTCGGATTGGGATTCATCTTGCTGATGCTGGAAGATACGCTCTATGATATGTTTTCCTACATTATATATATAGGGCTCATTCTCTTATTGGTTGTAACCATCTTTATCGCTCCTGATACCAAAGGTTCGCGTTCATGGCTTATTTTAGGGCCTGTCAGTCTGCAGCCGGCCGAATTTGCCAAATTTGCCACGGCATTGGCATTGGCCAAGTATATGAGCGCCTACTCGTTTACCATAAAAAGCTGGAAGAATGCGTTGATGCTGGCTTTCCTTATTCTTCTGCCGATGACGCTGATTATTCTTCAGCGGGAAACGGGGTCTGCATTGGTTTATATGGCTTTCTTCCTGATGCTTTATCGTGAAGGTATGCCCGGAGTAGTGCTTTTCTCCGGTATTTGCGCTGTGGTATATTTTGTGGTGGGAATTCGCTTTGATCAGGTTTTCATAGCGGATACTCCAACGCCTATCGGAGAGTTTGCAGTATTGTCGATGGTTTTGCTCTTTGCCGGTGGAATGGTATGGGTGTATAAGAAGAAATGGGAGCCTGTCCGTAATATCATCGGCGGTTCTTTTGTCGTGTTGCTTATTGCTTATCTGGTTTCGGAGTATATGACTCCCTTTAATCTGGTATGGGTGCAATGGGGATTATGCGTAGTCGTAACCTGTTATTTATTCTTTCTTGCTTTGAGCGAACGTCATTGGAGCTATTTTCTTATCGGATTGTTTGCCATAGGCTCGATAAGTTTTCTCTATTCCAGCGACTACTTCTTCAATAAAGTATTGGAACCTCACCAGCAGATTCGTATCAAGGTTGTGCTGGGTATGGAAGAGGACTTGGCGGGAGCGGGCTATAACGTAAATCAGTCGAAGATTGCCATCGGGTCGGGTGGCCTGACCGGAAAAGGCTTTTTGAACGGAACGCAGACCAAGCTTAAATATGTCCCCGAACAGGATACGGACTTCATTTTCTGTACCGTAGGCGAAGAAGAAGGCTTTATCGGCTCAACGATTGTGTTACTTTTGTTTCTGACCCTGATACTTCGTCTGATTGCATTGGCAGAACGGCAGCAGTCCGCGTTTGGCAGGGTATACGGATATTCGGTGCTGAGTATCTTTTTGTTTCACCTTTTTATAAATATCGGTATGGTGCTTGGCCTGACACCCGTAATCGGTATTCCGCTGCCTTTCTTCAGCTATGGCGGTTCTTCGTTATGGGGCTTTACAATACTGTTGTTTATATTCCTGCGTATCGATGCGGGGAGAAACAGGAGGCTGGTATAATGTTATCTTTGTAATTTGATTCCCACATCATTGATGCCGGGCAGAATATCGTCAGGCAATGTATAAGCTACTTTGAAAAGATAATCGCCGGGTTTCTCTATTTTGATACTTCCGGCGGGAAACGCAGACTGATATAAACCGCCCCAACCATCTCCTTTCCATATTCCTTCTTTGTCGGCTAAGACGGCTGTCAGCGTGTCTGCCTGTAACTTTTTAGATTCAGGGCTGTCATAGCAAACGGATAAGTTTATGTTTTGATAAGGATAGGTGTTACGGTTTCGGACTTCCACAGTCAGCTTGTAATAAGTTTGCGAGTCGGGTACGGCGACCTTGAAGAACAGTGTGTCCTGCCGTTTCCAACCCGCTTGCGGAATGGATTGGAACGCGTGATATACAGTCTGTTTATCGCAAGCGCCTGATGCGCTTACGATAAACAGAAGTATGATATATCTCAGAAACTTTATCTTATTCTTGAGCGGGTTTGTCATTTTGAACAGGTTTATCTCCCTGAGGTTTGGGTCTGTTGTTGTGAGGACGTTTACGATTGTTGTTATTCCGTTGTGAGCGTCTTTCATCTCCTTGCGGTCGTTTTTCGTCTCCCTGCTGTCTGGGCTGCTCTTGTTGTTGCGGAGCGGCAGACTGTTCTCCGCCTTGCGGTCGGTTATTGGGAGTCTTTTTCTTCTTTTTATTCCGGTTGCCGCCGTTATTTCCATTACCGTTTCCATTGTTGCCGTCTCCGCCGTTCTTGTTCTTGCGGTTACGGTCGAAGCGGGTCAGGCTTTCCTGCTCCAGCAGGTCTACCGGTTTCTTGGGTTCGGTGCGATGTGTCTCTTCCAACAGGCTCTCCGGTTTGATGCCCCTTTTATTCAGGCCGATAACTTCAAAGGCGCGTCTTCCGCTGATAGTAACCAGATTGGCAGGGATACTCTTGTCGGTGGAGTAAGTTATCTGGTTGCTGAGAATGTCGGCTTTGAAGAAATAGAATACGCCGTCTTTGGTTTCCAATTCGATTTCTTTGGAAGGCAGGCGTTTTTGCGCTTCTACGTAGCAGTCCACTTCGTAGTTGAGGCAGCATTTCAGTTTGGCGCATTGTCCGGCAAGCTTTTGCGGGTTCAGTGAGATGTCTTGAAAACGGGCGGCGCTGGTTGAAACGGAAACAAAAGACGTCATCCAGGTAGCGCAGCACAGCTCACGGCCGCAAGGTCCGATACCGCCGATACGGCCGGCTTCCTGACGTGCACCGATCTGCTTCATTTCGATGCGTACATGGAAAGCGTCGGCAAGCACCTTAATCAGTTGGCGGAAGTCTACGCGTTCATCGGCAATGTAGTAGAAGATTGCTTTGTTGCCGTCTCCCTGATATTCCACATCTCCGATTTTCATGTTGAGGTTGAGGTCAAGAGCGATCTGGCGGGCACGTATCATCGTGCTGTGTTCACGCGCTTTCGCCTCGTTATACTTGTCCATATCCACCGGTTTGGCTTTGCGGTAGATGCGCTTGATATCCGCTTCCGACTTGATATTTGCCTTACGCATCTGTAGCGGTACAAGTCGCCCGGTAAGGGTTACTACGCCTATATCATGTCCGGGAGTAGCTTCCACGGCTACTATATCGCCTTTTTCCAAAGGAATTTTGTTGCTGTTGCGGAAATAACCCTTGCGGGTATTTTTGAACTGAACTTCCACCATGTCCGATTCCTCTGCATTGCCGGGGATGTCGGCAAGCCAGTCGTAAGTGTTCAGTTGCTTGTCTTGCCTGCCGCAGCTTTTGCAGCAGAGACCGCCGCTTCCGTTATGTAGTTTAAATTCCATCATTCTATCTGTTATTTTGATGATTTACTATGTTATATGTTAGTTGAAAAGGATTCTTCTATTGTTTTAACAGAACAATCATTTTCAGTGAAAAATCAAAGAATACCATACGGGCATTCACATTCTGCTCAATGTGCACTTGCGCTTCGCTGAGTTCATCCATAATACCCATAACATTCCGTTCGTTGACAAACGGGGCAAACCGGGTAGCGAAGTTCTGTTCGGGCAGGGTCATGTAGTTCATCTCTTTCCGATGCAGGTTATAGATGAAATTTTCCCGTATCATGCGCTGGCAGTATTCCAGAAAATTCTTTTGGCGTTCGCGCCCCATAGCCGCCAGTTGTTCGCTCCATTGCTTCATTTCCCGTATTTTCCGTTGATAGGAGAGGCGCATCAGGCTGACGAACAGATTGAAAAACAACTCATTCTCTTCATTCAGGTGGATTGTTTCCAATGCCTTGATGAAGTTTCCGTTTGCCAGATGGGCTATGGTCTGGCTGTCCGCCGGTTGCACGCCGTACTTTTGTTGCAGAGCGTTTGCTACGCTTGTCTCATCTATTTTGCGGATGTTGAAACGTTGTGTACGGCTGAGTATGGTAGACAATATCATTTCGGGTGCTTCGGAAACCAACAGGAAGATGGTCTTCTCAGGCGGCTCTTCCAGCAGTTTCAGCAATTTATTGGCGCAGACCTCGTGCAGCTTTTCAGGCAGCCATACAATGGTTACCTTGTATCCGCCTTCGCTGGATTTCAAACTGAGCTTACGGGTGATTTCATCGCTTTCCTTTGCGTAGATAATCGCTTGTCCGTTTTCCGCTCCCATTTCATTCAGCCAATGATTCAGTGAGAAATAGGGGTTGCTTAGTACAAGATGCCGCCAGTCGGCTATGTAGTCATCGCAAACTTCTTTCTTCCCCTTGGCGCTTTTCACGATGGGGAATACGAAGTGTACGTCCGGATGCACCAGTTTATTCCACTTCACACACGAAGGACACGTGCCGCAGGCATCGGTCTCCGTGCGGTTCGGGCAGCAGATGTAACGGGCATAAGCCATAGCCAGCGGAAGTTTGCCTACTCCTGCCGGTCCGCAGAACAGTTGCGCGTGAGGAATACGTCCTTCCCGCACTTCTTGTATCAATTGTTGTTTGGCTGTATCCTGGCCTATTACATCTTTAAAAAACACGGTGTCGGTATTTGGTTAATAAATCTGTTTGGCTACTTCCTTGATGCTGTCCACTGCACCTATGGAATAGAAATGGATGCTGGGAATATGGTGCTTCATCAGTTCCTTGCATTGCTGCACGCACCATTCGATACCTACCTGTTGCGCTTCTGCATCATTCTTGCATTTCAAGATTTCGTTTGTCAGCTCTTCGGGCAGGTCTACTTTAAATGTTTTGGGTATCATGCTGAGTTGCGAAAGCTTCTTGAACGGCTTGATGCCCGGTATAATGGGGATGGTAACTCCGGCTTTGCGGGCGCGTTCTACGAAATCGAAATATTTCCGGTTGTCATAGAACAATTGGGTAACGGCATATTCTGCTCCGTTTTCCATTTTCTTTTTCAGCCAATAGATATCCGTATCGATGTTGGGAGCCTCTTCGTGCTTTTCCGGATAGCAGGCTACTCCGTATGAAAAGGGGGTATTTGTTACCGTCATTTCGGAACCATCTACAAAAATGCCCTTATTGAACTGATTAATCTGATCTTGCAACTCAATGGCATGCAGGTAACCGTTGCTTTCGGGCGTAAAAGCGGATTCATGCTTCGCCTTGTCTCCGCGCAGCACCAAAAGGTCTGTAATATTTAGAAACTGCAGGTCGAGCAATACGTATTCGGTATCTTCACGACTGAAGCCGCTACAAAGAATATGCGGTACCACCGTTATATTATATTTGTTTTGGATGGCTGCAGCAACAGATACGGTGCCCGGACGGCGGCGAAGTCTGTTGCGTTGGAACAGTCCGTTGCCGAGGTCCTTGTACACGTACTCGCTGCGGTGTGTGGTTATATTGATGTATTTAGGGTCAAATTCCCGTAATGTATCTATCGTTTCGTACAACTTTTCGATGCCTGTACCTTTCAGAGGGGGCAATATCTCAAAAGAAAAAGCTGTTTTTTCGTTACTGTTTATCAGATCGATTACTCTCATTTCTTCTTCGTTGTCTTTGTCTAATTAGCAGAATCCTGCACATTGGGAACAAAAATACGAAAAAGAAATGAGAAATGCCCGCCGGGCAGGCTATTCTTTTATGCAGCGAACGGAAAACGCATTATAATAATCTTTGCCTTCCGGTTTGACGGCATTCTTTAAAGCGATGTCGTTATTGCCGTTCGTAAACATTACGACCGTATCCAATTGCTTTTGTGTGCTGTTGTACACCCAGTAGGCGGTAGATGAATTTGCGTTTACCAAGGTTGTTTTGTTTTCTCTTTCCAGAAGCAGTCCTCTGGGCTGAATGCCGAATCCGGTTTCATTGGTTGCGGAATAAACGTCGGAGCTCCATGCATCCGCCTTTTTTAGTGCGGAAGCATTCTCCCCCACGTATTCTTTCAACCTGCTCCAATCATTTGGAGCAGGCAGTTTCCAATCCAGCGGAGCCAGCTTCTCGGTCAGGACTGCTTCACCGTTATAAAAGCAGGCGTCACAATCGGCCCATTTGAAGTAACTTTCGCCTCCACCAAGTTTTTTTCCAGTTCCGGATTGAATCCTGTGCTTCCTGAGTAGGTAGTCATTGTTTGAAGATATTCCAAC
>ENA-USUK01003118-USUK01003118.1-human-gut-metagenome-genome-assembly--contig:-NODE-3118-length-10211-cov-4.087330_pt1 | contig 10211 bp, 7 predicted proteins | sample MGYA00250062_ERZ773400 | MGnify/ENA primary metagenome ERZ773400 (study PRJEB29103, sample SAMN06111961) | human gut metagenome | biome: human gut; feature: ankylosing spondylitis patient; material... | reverse complement strand
GCCTGAAAAGGGTCGATGGTGTCGATGATCCCGCTACCGGAAACATCGTCACCATCGACCCTGAGAACCCGCCGTGTTTCGGCGTGTGAGCCGCTGTGTGCGCGGTTAGGGGCTGGGGTGGCGTGTGTGCCCGACGAGGGGAGATTCAGCCCACACAGGGCGAGCACTGTGGCGGCATAAAAACGGTAAATACGCCGCCGTGACCCGCGGGCGTCCAGTGTTTCAACGGCATGAAGCGCACGCCGAGGGTAATGATACCACCCCCCCACATAGAAGTGCCGAAAAAATGCAAAACGGGAGTTTTTATCACCTCCCCCAACAGGGCTCCCGCCGAAACCCAGCGAAGCGGTTTCGGTGGGAAGAGGACGAGCGACAGAGAGAGCGAGTCCTGCCGCTTGCGGCGGGACGAGGGATTCGTCGTCCGCTCGGACGACGGCCAGCATCGCATTTGTCTGGTCTGCGGCGAAGCCGCTGCCCTGCCAAATGCACTGGGCGGGGCATGGCCCCACACCCCCAAGCTGCGGGCAGAAGCCCTGCACCCAAATTCCGGGCGGAAGCCCACACCCACTTTTAGCTACGATTGGAGAAAAACATGAAAAAAGATATCAAATTCAGCACGCGCATGGCGTCCGCCGACCGTGAGAAGATCAGGGCGCTGGCGGCGAAGGCCGGAATGTCCATGAGCGACTATGTCACCGCCTGCTGCCTCGGCAAGCGGATCGTTGTCATCGACGAGCAGAAAGAGCTGCTCCGCCAGCTCAAGGGCATCGGCAGCAACATCAACCGCCTCACCGTCCTCGCCAACATGGACAAGGTACGGATCATCGGTCTCGACAAGGCCGCGCAGGAACTGTCTGAGGTCAGCGCCGCGCTGCGGGCAGTCATGGAAGGGCGGTGAGCCGTATGGCCATCGTACATTTCGTGAACTACAAGCGGGGCACACAGTCCCGCGCCGCCATGCGCGGCGTGATGCTCTACGTCATGCAGGAAAAGAAAACCGCATGGGAGGGCGCGCCGCTCGTCAGCGGCATCAACTGCCAGCCGCAGAGCGTCTACGACGATTTCCTGAACACGAAGCTGCTCTACCACAAGGACGGCGGGGTGATGTTCTACCACATGGTGCAGAGTTTTCCGAAGGGTGCAGAGGTCGATCCCCGACAGGCCCACGAAGCCGCGCGGCGGCTGGCGGAATACTTCGACGGCTGCGAGGTGCTGATCTGCACCCATGTAGACCGGGAGCACATCCACTCCCACTGCATCATCAACTCCGTCAACTTTGAGACCGGCAAGAAGCTGCACATGGCGAAGGAGCAACTGCAAGAGTTGATGCGGCGCAACGATGCGATCTGTCAGGAGATGGGCCTGCCGGTCTTTGACGCACCAACGCAGCAGGCCCGCGGCATGAGCGGTGCGGAGTATCATACGGCGCTCAAGGGACAGAGCTGGAAGCTGCGGCTCATGAACACCATCGACGAGTGCATGAAGTATGCTGCCGACCGGGACGCCTTCGTTTCCCTGATGGAGTCCGAGGGCTACACCGTCCGCTGGGAGGACACCCGCAAATACATCACCTACACCACGCCGGATGGCATGAAGTGCCGCGATAACAAATTACACGAAGAAAAGTATTGCAAGGAGGCCATGGAACATGAATTCAGAATACGGGCAGAGCTCGTCAAGAGAAAACTCCGTCGAGCAGCGGAAACCGATGGAGGAATTGAAGCGGATGAATCAGCCGAACAGCGCGCCGCCGTCTGCGCCGCTGCCGCAGCCGATCCAGCCCATTGTGATTCAGTTCTCGCCCTCGATGGCAGCCTTGGCAATATCGAAAGTCAGATTGCAGCCGAATGGGTGACGCCGGTGCAGAAGTCGCTCACAGAGATGCAGAGATCGCTGACCGAGATGAACAAACTGCTGGAACGGGTTGGGAATCTGAGCGAGAAGTATTCCTGCAAGTGGATTCGGTGGCTGCCGGACTTCAGCCTGCTGGTGGCTCTCAAGTGGATAGCGCTGCTTTTGGTGATCGGTGCGGCGGCACTGGCGGGATGGTATGGCGCGGCGGCGATCCGCAGCCTGTTCCTCTGATTCCCGCCGTGGCTGGGCTGGCTGCCGCAGGGACACTACTGGATGAAGATGAGGACGCCGAGGAAAAGCGGCGGCGCATGGAGGCGAAGATCGCCGCCGAAAACTTCGGCGCGGTGGTCGGACTCGCGGCAGGCGCAGCTCTGGCGGTGAAAGAAAAATTGGATGAGCAGGCTGTGCAAGAAAAACAGCAGCAAACCATGGGAGGACTCTAAAAATGGCAAGCATCAAGCAACTGGACGAGCGGCGATATAAGATCACCGTCAGCAACGGCTACCGACCCAACGGCAAAAAAATCAGCAAGGCAAGGACCATCCAAGTCCCGCCCGGTGTCCCCAAGCGCGGCATCGGGCAGTATGTCGCCCACGCCGCTGAGGAGCTGGAGCGCAGCTTCAAGACCAGCTACGCCGAGGACGGTGAGATGACCTTTGAGGAATTCGCCTCCCGCTGGCTGAAACGGCAAACGAAATACGCCCCCAGCACCATCGCCGCATACCGGCGGATGCTGGAGGTGGTGTATCCCATGATCGGCGGCATCCGCCTCAATAAGCTCCGACCGATGGCACTGGAAAATATGCTCTCCGAGCTGCGCAAGCGCAAGCACCACGGAAAGCACATCAACGAATCCACCGCGCAGCGATACCTCTCTGTGGTCTCCGCCGTACTCAGCGACGCTAAGCGCAATGAGATCATCGAAAAGAATCCCGCGCGGATGTTAGACCTGCCCACACCGCAGCGCACGGTGCAGCGCATTCCCACGCGAGGCGAGGTGGAGAAGCTGCTGGACGCGCTGGCAAAGGAGCCGCGGCACTACCGCCTGTTCTACCTGCTCTCCATGTACACCGGCTGCCGCCGGGGCGAGCTGTGCGCTCTGAAATGGTCTGATTTTTCCTGTACCAAAAACGGTCTGCTGCTCACCGTCAGCCGCTCCCGCAGCAGCGTTCCCGGCAAGGGCATCGTGGAGGGTTCTACCAAAAACGGCAAGAGCCGCGAAGTCTATCTCTCCTCCGACCTGCGGGGCATCCTCCTCGCCTACAAGCACCGCAAGCAGATGGAGGCGGACAAGCAGCGCCGCAGGCTCAGCCCCTACCTCTTCACCGACGAGCAGGGGCAGCTCATCCACCCGGACACCTTCACCAAGCGGCTGCGGAAGATCTATGACGCCATCGGCTTTCCGCGGGAGTACCACCTGCACACCCTGCGGCACTACTTCGTGACCTCGCTTCTGCACTGCGGCGTGGACAAACAGACGGTGGCAGACCTCGTGGGTCATGCGGATACCGGCTTTCTGGAGCGTACCTACTGCCACCCCCAGCAGGCGCAGAAGGAGCAGGCGGCAGACTCCATGCTCACCATGCTCCGCCCGGACGGCGAGCAGATCTTCAATCTCGCCGCCGCCTTTTCCTCGAAGCGGCGCAGCGCATGATTGTTGCTTTCGTAGAAAATCATTTTTCCTCAAAATTAAGGATAGCTTTATCTATGCGCTTACGGTATGTTGTGCTTGCAAAATAAGCCTCAACTGTACCGAGGTCAAAAGAAAGAGAGGTCATTTTTATGGCAAGCATCCGCAAGCGCGGCAGCAGCTATCTCATCGTGGTCTCCATGGGCTATGACTACAACGGCAAGCGCATCAACCCCCGGCAGAAAACCGTCCACCCTCCCGCAGAGCTGACGCCCAGGCAGGTCGAAAAATGGCTCAACGAGCAGGCAGTCCTGTTCGAGCGGGACTGCCGCCACACGCCGCAGCCCGTCCAGCAGCTCACGCTGGCAAAATACATCGACCTGTGGCTGACGGACATCGCGCCCGGCAAGCTGGCAAAGTCCACCATCCGCCGCGACCGGCAGGACATCGAACGCATCCTCCCAGCATTGGGTCACTACAAGCTCACCGAGCTGCGGCCGGAGCACTTCCGGAATTTCTACGCAGAACTGCGAAAAGTCATCCGTCCCGACACAAAAAAGCCACTCTCCGAGTACACCATTGAGGGTGTGCACGCTACGCTGTGCAGCATCCTCTCTGATGCTGTGGAGGGTGGCTTTCTTTCGCATAATCCGGCGTGGCGCACCTACCGCTACGCCGGGCGCAAGTGTGAAAAGAAGATCGCGGACGAGGAAACGGCACAGAAGATCATCGCCGCGCTGGAGGGTGAGAGCATTAAGTACGAGACCTACTTCAAGCTCATCATCGCCACGGGGATGCGGCGGGGCGAGTGCTGCGGATTGAAATGGTGCGACATTGATTGGGAGCAGCGATCCATCCACATCTGCCGCAACGCGGTCAAGGTGACAGACGAGGAGATCTTCGTTAAGGAACCCAAGACCCGCGCAGGTGACCGCTATGTGTACTTCTCTGCCGAGATGGAAAGTCTCCTGCGTGAGTACCGGCAGGAATGTGCATACATCACCGAAACCTATGACCAGCGGCAGCTGACCGATGATGATTTCCTGTTCCGCCGTCAGGGGGCGCGGCTCCCCATGACGCCCACCACCTTCACCTACCGCTTCAAGCTGATCCTCAAGAAGAACGGCCTACCGCAGGAGCTGAACGTCCATTCTCTCCGGCACACCGCCGCCAGTCTGATGATCGCGGGCGGCACGGATGTGGCCACGGTAGCGGGCATCCTCGGTCATAGCCAGCCCTCCACCACGCTGGATATTTATACCCACGCTTTCGACAAGAATAAGCAAACCGCAAGTGCAAAACTACAAAAAGGGCTTGAGATATAATAATTTGACATCTTTGCGTGGCACTTCATGATTGCTGGCAACTTATAGTACGGGGATAAACGGATTCCGAATCGTCCAAAATGTGAGAACTCATGATTTGACTTCCAGCATACATGAGATACTTTATACCACTTGCCACAGCCATCTCTTCAGCAGCTGTCTGCTTTGCCTTAACCACAGTATCATCAATCTTGTTGTCACCTTTGACCTCGATAAGCTGATAGGAGCCGTCTGTCATCTTCGCAAGGAAGTCAGGATAATACTGGCGGATTCTGCCGGATTCCGGGTCATAGTAATGGACAGAGAGATCGCCCTGATTGGAGGTGAACATACCTGTGAAGTACACCTCCGCAACTTTGCCGCTTGTAATATACTGCATGAAGCATTCCTTCTCCGGCTTTGAGTCAAAACAATAGGTGTCGGCGTGGAAGCTCTTTGCGATTTCTTCAGGTTTAAAACCGGGATAACGATTTGTAAGCACGAGGTCATCCTTTGCGGAGAACTCATAGTATCCGGCATCCTTCGGCTCGTGCAGCAGCACCAGTTCTTTGTCCTCAGTTTTCAATTCCGAAGTGACATCAAACAGCGCATGAAATACGGCAGGGATAATATAGTCATCCAAAACAGCGTTATAGCGGTTGACCGCCTCGAGAACCGTATCGATCCCGTCAACGGATTCTCGAAGAATTCTGGCGGCGAGGATGCAGGAAATATTAAGATAACGGGCCACTTCTCCGGCGAGAGAAAATTCGCTATAACGCATATTCTCCTTGAAATGGTCGATATTCTTCTCTTTAACAGAGGTGTCAAGGGCGAGGCTGTCTCTCTCGTACATGATGCTGGCATACTTGGAGAAGTCCGCATCTGCCAGCTTGAAATCTACCGGCTCGGAGTATTCCTTTTCGTGGAGCGTATACTCGTGCCATACCCGCTTGAGCGTGATTGTTCTCGGAGGAGGAAGCACCCGTACCTGGTATTTGTGTCGGTCATCCTTGGATGGATTCTTGATGTCTTTGATCTCCATATTAAAGTTCTTGTGGAGCTCATCATCCAGAGTGTCGTAGTTTTCCTTGGAGAGAAATACAGCGGCAGTCAAGCGCTCGTCTGTGATTGCACGGAGACAGCGCATCGTAGCCTGGAGAACAAATATTTTCGACTTTGGACTACGGAAAAGAGCCACGCCAAAGAGAGAACGGCAGTTCCAACCTTCCTTGCCTTTTTCAACAAGAATAATGAACTGCTTTTCATTTCCTTCCGAGCTGGGAACATCGAGATTGTTGAAATCTCTGATGTCATCGTTTTTCGTGTACTTCGCATCGCCGACATTCAGCAGAATCCTTGAGGCAGGAATGCCGAGGTCAGCCAGGATTTTCTCCAGAACCGGCTTGACTTCCGTTGCCGCCTCTTCTACGCCGGAAGCATAGATAGCGAGTTTCGGATTCAGTCCTTCGTAGGTCTTTCCGCCATACCGTTCCCAGAAGGTTCTCGCTACTGCGGTCAGAAACTCCTCATTCTTGACATTTTCAAAACCGATGGGATCAGCGTCTTTCAGGAAGCCGTTCCAGATGGATTCACGCAGGCCGTATGCGTAGACAACCTCCGGCAGAAGCTGGTTCTTGACATACGGTGTACCGGTATAGTTATAGCAGGCCACAATGGAGGTATTTTCCGCAAGCAGATTGATGGTGTCTCGCAGGCTGGTCTTATTGGCTCCGCTCGACCTGATCTGCTTTTCCAGATCTGCACCGAAAAGGTGGTGCGCCTCATCGACATAGACGCCGAGCTGCGGCAGACGGCAGAGCTTCTTGAAACGCTGGTTGTCCATCAGCGTGGTGTCATCCCACGCATCATCGTCATCGTTGTCTGCGCCGTATACGGCAGAAAGCAGTGATCCGGTACCGGCAAAGAGTGTCTCCGTAGGCGTGGATTCCTTGCGCTTTTTCTTTACGATGATCTTCTGCGTATTGGAAATGATAATATTGAAATCCGAGTCATCGATTGTGTGCAGAATCGTTCCGGCCTCGTCAAGAAAGTGAAATTTAATGTTGGAATCGAGCACACGGGCATACTCCGGCGGCACGACCTTCGTTTTGTCAAAGGTCATGATCTCACGGAGCGACTGGAGGACGGTCTTATCCGGTGCGAACACGAGCGCATTGTGGCAGAAACGCTTGTCTCTCGGATACTTTTTCGCAAGCAAGAATTCATAGAAGATGCAGGTAGCCATGAGGATGGTTTTGCCAAGTCCCATCGTAAGTGCGTAAATGTAGTTTGGATAGCTCTCACGGTACTTCTTCATCTGCTTGAAGAGCGTGTCGGTCTGCTTCTCAGTCGGGGCGTCAAAGAGTCGGATCTGACCGCCCTTACCAATGGAATAATAGGACGCATCGGAGAAGCGATCCCGTCTGTGACGCCAGTCGTCAAACATCTCATAGACCTGCTTGTTATTCATGAATTCCTTCACAAAAACATACATCTCCAACGCCTCAAACTGCGGCTTCCGCAGGAAGGCGTGGGGATTCTCCTCGCCGTCGTTGTAGGCGAGGAATTTTCTCGTGAGGTCATTATAACGGGAGCGAATTTTTCCTCGGTTCGTAGAGTAGTAATACCACAGCTGCTCGTTGAAGGAAAAATTCGGATCAAATCCTGCGGGCATTTAACGCACCTCCAATTCCAGCGACTCGGAGAGTAGGTCGGTGATTTTGACTTTGATGGTGCCGGAACCTTCCGGAATGTCGTAGATACCCTTTACCAGTTCACTCTTGCCGGGGACATCGGTCACGGCAGGCTGCATCACCACGCCGTCGTAGTTCCAGTCGATCATAACGGAATCGACCAGCTGACGCCAGTCCTCCACGTACTCTTTCTGGAGGGAGAGCTTCTGCATCAGGTTCATCGGATAGAACGCACGGATGACCAGCTTGCCTCCCTCACGGACGATTTCGGCCTCGGAGTCACGCTTCAGCTGAAGGTCGGCTTTATCGCGGAGGATGTCCATGATCTGGATATCCACCTTATAGTCCGTCAGTTCCTGTTCCATTGCACCCTTCAGGTCAGGCTCGTGTCCCATGCAGACGATGGTGATGCGCTCCACGGGCTGATTCGGATTTTCTTCCTTGCGCTTTTCATAGGTTTTATACGGAAGATTCGCAAGAAGCTCCTTCAGGTCTGCCTTGGTGGCAATGCGGTTGACGGGCATGATCTTCACCATCCTGCCGTCCAGTTCACCGTCCCAGACATCACTCTGTGGGAACGGCTGGATTTCCAGGGCGGCGATGAGAAGGTCACGGGCTTCCACGGGATTGCGGAAGAAGTCGTAGTTATTGACGTTGTAGACTTCAAAACCTGTGTACTTCACGTCCTCTTCGAGGGCAGAGGTATCTAAGCCCTTTGCCTTAAAGAAGTCGATGACCTTGCCGCGTTCCTCGGCACTCAGTTGGGTATTTCCGCCTGTGCTTGCGGCAGCGAGGTAAGGAGCAGGTTCTTCGGCTACCATCGAAAGCTGCGGCTTTATCATGTCGTAGGTCACGGGCTTATGGGCAGGCTTCAATTCGGCGGCAATGGAGAGTAATCTCTTGGTAGTAGTCTGAATGGCACCGAGGTTGATGTCTGCACCGATAAAGCGCCTGCCGAGTTTCATGGCAACTGCCTGCGTGGTGCCGCTGCCCATGAAGCAATCGAAAACAATGTCGTTGGGATTTGAGAGCATGGTTAGTATACGAGTGAGGAGTTCTTCTGATTTTTGAGTTGGGTAATACAATTTCTCTGGGTCTGTAGGACTGGTTATTTTTTTGACGTCTGTCCACCAATCGTTTAACGGAGTGCCTTCTTCACGGAGCTTTGCATTCTCACCTTTGCACGCACTTCTGCCACGCTGAATAGATCCTTCTGAATATGGACGGTATATGGTGTTAAATGTCCATTTTTCTGCGTGCTTGGAATACCAAAGTAAATTATCGTGTTTTCTCGGCATTTCGGTCTTGGGTATTCCACCACCACTATAGCAGTAAATTATTTCATTATGGAAGTTATCAACACCAAACACTTCGTCCATTATGCATCTCAAATGGTGAACCTTGTGCCAATCACAGTGAAGCACGATGCTTCCAGTCTCCGAGAGAAGCTCACGCATTAAAATCATTCTCTCATACATAAACTGGAGATACTCGTCATTCGTCCAAATATCACCATACTGCTTTTCCTCAAACGAGGAACTGTCGCTTTCTGTTGATCCTACTCCACGTACATCAATCTTCTTCTTGTAATCGGCCTTGCTGTCGAACGGAGGATCAATATAGATGAGGTCGATTTTTCCACGATACTCCTTCAGCAGATGGCTCATGACCTGGAGATTATCACCCCAGAAAATCTTGTTGATCCAGCCATTCTGCTCCTCGCCGTAGGACTCCCGCAGCTGCGCAGGGTAGTACTGTGTGGAGCGGTATGGGCGCTTGCCCGTCCAGCGGAGCTCTGGGAACCCCTTGATTGTGGGTCTCTGTTCAAATTCAAAAGTAAGCTGCTCATCCATGGTGGTTGTCCTCCATTTTATCGTTTCTTGCGTCATATCCGTATTTCGCGGCTATAGTTGTTATTTCTGCAGCTCTGATAGGAACGAGCTGCCGTTCCTCATATAAATCTCTGCCAAGCAGACCGTGAAGTACGATGTACTTATCCGTTTCGAGCAGGTTTGGATTCTCGCTCAAAAGGGAATTTACCCGTTCCAGCATAGCCGGGTTTGTCAGCTGTGCTAAAGTCGCATCAATGTCCATCTCTCCGGCATCGTAGAGCTTCTTTAGGCTGCTCAACATTCCGAGCCAATGATACAGGACTTTTCGCTTTTCGGCATAGGCTTCTTCCTGTGTCATCTTTGTGATAGCTTTCGGCTGTCTTACAGCAACATCCGTACTTGCTTTTGATTTCGCAAGGACTGCATCTGCTTTCAGTTCTTTTGATGTAAGAGCTTCTTTTGTGCGGCGGTAGAACGGAACGATATGCTCATGCCACACGTTCGGAAGCACTTCATAAAAGAAGATGTCAACGGCTCTATCAACGATGATTTCAGTGGCTTCCATCGCCGTGTCCCGGACGGTGTCTTTGATGTAGTCCTTAACAGGAGAACTTTTTCTGACGGGGGCAGCGGGCGGTGCAGAAGTTCTCTGCTGAACCATAGGTGTGTTTTCTACATAGTGTTTCAGTTCCATCAGAACCCTGTGGGGCTTGCGATTCATGAGCCGTCCGTATTCATCAATAAAAGCCTCGTCACGTTTCCATTTCGCAAAAAGCTCATCATCGGGAATGATATATATGATATTATCTTTCCTAACCCTATGTTCAGCCATACCACAGCCCCCTTCTTTATTTGTTTCTGCAATAGAACCGGAAGTCACAGCCAGCACAGACCT
>ENA-USUK01003107-USUK01003107.1-human-gut-metagenome-genome-assembly--contig:-NODE-3107-length-10253-cov-5.357606_pt1 | contig 10253 bp, 10 predicted proteins | sample MGYA00250062_ERZ773400 | MGnify/ENA primary metagenome ERZ773400 (study PRJEB29103, sample SAMN06111961) | human gut metagenome | biome: human gut; feature: ankylosing spondylitis patient; material... | reverse complement strand
ATTGCTAAAGTTTTAATAGCAAGTTTCCCATTGAAAAGAATATCTAATTGATAAGCTAAAACTATAACTAATATTATCATAACTTTTTTCAAAATTCCTATTACTCCAGCTTTAGAATTAGCTGTACAAGTAACAAATGCTTTAATAACTCCCGATAGATAGTCTACAGTCATAAGAATTAGAAGAATTCTCATTGCTTCATCTTGCCCCCCTGTAACAAGAAAAATAAAAGCTACTAGACTTCCAAACCCTATTGTTATACCATTACCTAATATTTTAATAACATCAACTATAAGAAGAATAAAATTCCCAAATATTTCTCCTATTGTTTTAATAATTTCTCCCATACTTCCCTCTCTTCTTTAATTGCCAAGTGCATAATTTATTAATTTATCTAATACTTCAAACCAATAAGGTGTAATAGCTAGTTTAGGGAATAACGAAGCTAATACACACATTAAAAATGTTCCTACGAAAATAAAAATCAATCCTTTAGAAAAAGCATTTATTTTTTTTATTTCAATGTCTTGAGATTTTTCTCCACTCTTTGCTTTTTTATTAAAAATATCAGCTATTTTTCCTCCAAAAGCTATTATCGAAGCAATTATTCCATTCATATTTATCACTCCTTTACTTTAGCATTAGTTGAAAATGAGGATAATCACTAAAGTTTTTCCAATCTCCTCCCCATTCAATACTATAGATTTTCATCAGCTCTCTAGCTGATTCAGCTACCTCTTTAAATACTTTTTTACTCCAATTACTTTTATTATTAATAATTACAGCTATATCAAAAGCATATCCTAATCCATCAGCTTTCACTTGATGTTTAGATTTTATTTTATAACCATCACATTTAGTTACAATTTTCCCTGGAATAGTTCTTCCTTGTTGATATATTTTATTCTGCTCTTCTGCTGTTCTAACTCCACAGGTTATACTGATATCATATGGAGTTACTTTTATTAGTTCCATAGCAAACTCTTGTAATTTTGGATGTAATCCCTCTAAGTTATTTAAACTTCTTTGACTAAATTTATACATATATTTTCTCCTTATTTCATTTGATATTTAAAAATTTCTGTCCTTTCCCTGTAAATTCTTTATACCTTAGCTTAGGTAGTGAAAACCCTTCGACACTTTGGCTAGGCACTACATGGCAAAAGCAAGAGGGAAGATTTTTATTGGGAAGTAGTGGCTCATATTCGCTTGGAGCTACTGGAGGAGCTAGTACAGTACAATTAGCTGTTGCTAATTTACCTAGCCACACTCATAGTGCTTCTCAATCTGCTCATACACACTCTCAACCTGCTCATACTCATAAGCTTGATTGGAATGCGGGATATGATGGAGGGGCAAGTGGACCTATTACAAGAAGTAAGTGGAGTGTAAGTGGACAATCTTCAAGCGGAGTATATTCAGCTGGTGGAGATACAACAGGAAGTGCTTCTCCAGTAACTAGTATAGGAAGTACAGGAAGTGGAACAGCCTTTTCAATACTGCCTCCATATATAGCTATAAACATATGGAAAAGATTAAGTTAATCTTAACCACATATGGCAAGTGTAATAACTAGGTGTAATGTCAAAAGCTTGTCCACTTCCTAGTGCTGATGTATTTGGTGTTGATGTTCCAGTATTACCTACACCTTTTGATGTTTTACCAGAGTTAGCTACTAACCCATCTGCTCCAACCATAACATAGTCATCTCTATCTGTTGTATTTCTCATAACTGCTCTATATGTAGGTGAATAATTTTTTACAGTAGAATCTGTTATATGTTTAAAAGTCTTATTTTGATAAACCGAACTAAACATATAGTGGTCATGGGCAGTTTCACTATGATTGTGAGAATCTACTTTTAACTTTACATTAGGTAGGTTAGCTTGAGTGATGGTCTTACTATTACTTCCACCAGTAGCTTTAGAAACTCCACTACCTGAAGTACCTAGTAGGAATCTACCTTCTATTTTCTGCCATGTAGTACCTAAATACTTAGTGGCTGGATTTGTAGAGAGAGTTGTTAAGTAGATATCCCCAATGGCATAAGGACAGAAATTTTTAAATTACAAGCTATGTTAGAGAGTTATGAGAAAAGAAAACTAAATAGTTACATATATATAAAATTAATAAGAAAGGAGTTTATAAATGTTATTTTATTTAGATAAAGAGTTAGCAAAACAAGGTATAGCAAAATGTATTGCTGTATCTGAAAAAGAAATAAGTCAAGAAGAGCTTGAAGCAAGAAAAAAATGCTTTAATATTCAAGAAATACTAATTTATGAAGGAATAGATATTCCTCATAAGTTTAAATATAACAAAGAGTTAGATAATATTGAAGAGTTTATTGAAATAGAAGAAATAGCACCTAGAATGTTATCAGAAGAAATTCAAGAAGTAGAAAGTGATTTTGATGAAGAAGTTGAGGTAGACCCTGAAAAACAATATTTTTATCTTGATAAAGCTTATGCTGATAAGTTCAATAAATCTCAAGTAATAGCAGTGTTTCCAAAACCTTTAAAAAATCCTAATCAATATTTTCAAAAAGAGGTATATAGTCATTTTGGAAAAGATATCCCTTTCTATATCTCAATAGATGAGGGAAATATAATCAGAGAAGCAACAGATTATGAAAAATACCAAAGAGGACAAAGAAAACTCTCTGAAAACGAAGTGATATTCAAAGAAAATATCATTATATTAGAACCAGGGCAATATATAGATGAAGAAAAACAAGAACTTATTACAGTTCCTTGTCCTCCTGAATATCTTGTTAATGATTGGGATAAGGAAAATCATATTTGGCTAGACTTAACTACTGATTATGATAGAGTTCAAGCTCAGTATGTAGAATATGAACCTTTAGATACTTATTCTACAGTTAAGCAAATGGAAAGACAAGACCCAGCTCTTTCAGAAGAGTATGTAAATATGATGATAGAACTTAGAGTTTTAATGGATTCATTACGAGAGCAAAAACAAATTTCACGAGCTAGAACTATGAGTATAGAAAATAAAGGCATAGAAATACCTCAACCTAGTGAAGCCTTAATAAACTTTAAAAATAAATTTAATTCAAAATAAAAAAGGAGCGATTTATTATGTTAACAATAGAAGAAGTAAAAATATTAAAAGGAATTGTAGAAAGAGAAGAAGGAATACAAGATTTAAGAGAGCAATATGAAGAGTATAAAAAGCTAGATACTCCAAGAGGAAAAGATAAGATGGAAGATGCTCATGTTTTAGATGATTACAATGAATTTATGGACAATGCTGAAAAAGTATTATTCCCTGAAGAGCAAAAAGAAGAAGTTTTAAAAGTAGCTGCTTTAGAAGAAGTTGGGGAAGAGGAAATAGTTATTCCTAAGCCATCTAGTGCCTTAGAAGCATTTAAAAATAAATTCAAGAAATTTTTCTAGTATTTAATATAGTTCTCCTATATAGTTGAGATATCAATCTTAATTATACAGGAGGACTTATTATGAAAATAAGTGAAAAAAATAGACTAATATACCAAGCATACCTTGATAGTAAAATAGCTGTAAACTCAGCTACAAAAGATACTACATATAGGACTTATAAAAATAGTATGTATGATTTTATGGGGTATTTACATATAAATGAGGGAAATAGATATTTATTGTCAGATGACACTTTAAAAAGAATAATTGAAGTTTTGGAAAGATACATTATCTATTGTAGAGGGCTTGGGAATAATAATAGGACTATTAATGGAAAAATAACAGCTATCTCATCATTTTACAAGTGGGCTGTAAGGAGAGATTTAATTAAACACCATCCATTTAGAGATAAACTGGATAGACTGAAAGTAACAGAGCAAGACAAGAGGAGAGAAAGCTATTTTCTTACTTGGAAACAAATATTTACTGTATCTTTATTAATGGAATTAAATCCTAAAAGGTTTGATACTAAGAGTAGATTACTTTGGGAGTTATTCCTTGATAGTGGATTCAGAATTTCAGCAGTCCATAGTTTAAAAGTTAGTCAATTAGACCTTGAAAACAATATGTTTAGAGGAGTTACTGAAAAAATGGGAAAGGTTAGAGATTTATTTTTTTTCTCCACTACTAAGAAATTAATATTAAAACTTTTAGAGGAAAGAAAAGCTAAAGGAATAGAATTAGATTACTTATTTACAGTTAGGTATAATAACGAGTTTGCTCAAATGAGTCAAACAGCTATCAGAAGAAGAGTTAGAAAAATGGGAAAACTCATAGGAATAGAAAAGTTATATCCTCACACAATATAATGTACTTTCCCGTCGTTTGGACGACGCTATGGGGGTGCTTCAGGATATTCAGCAGCGTGATGATAACCTCTATCGGGTAATCCTGCAGACCGATCCCGTTTCTCCCGCCATCCGTCAGGCCGGTTACGGAGGTACGAACCGTTATGAGGAACTGATGGACTTAGCGAATGCGAAACTGGTGGTGAATACTACTCAGAAGTTGGACGTTCTATCCAAACGGCTCTATATCCAATCGAAATCTTTTGATGATGTGGTGGATATGTGCAAGAATCATGATGAAATGTTGAAATGTATTCCCGCCATTCAGCCTATTTCCAATAAGGACCTTCGTCAGACGGCTTCCGGTTATGGTACACGTATTGATCCTATTTACGGTACGACGAAGTTTCATGCGGGAATGGACTTTTCCGCTCATCCGGGAACGGATGTATATGCTACCGGAGACGGAACTGTGGTAAAGGTAGGGTGGGAAACCGGATATGGCAATACCATTGAGATTGATCATGGCTTCGGATATCTCACTCGATATGCTCACTTGCAGGGGTTTAATACGAAAGTCGGAAAGAAGGTGGTGCGTGGAGAGGTGATTGGAAAAGTGGGTAGTACGGGAAAGAGTACCGGGCCGCATCTCCATTATGAAGTGCACGTGAAGGGACAGGTGGTGAATCCGGTGAACTATTATTTCATGGATTTAAGTGCTGAGGATTACGAGAAGATGATTCAGTTGGCTGCCAACCACGGTAAGGTATTCGATTAATTCTAAAAAAAGACAGGAGTGTTATGCTTAATACGGATAAAGAACTGAAACTATATTATTCCATAGGAGAAGTTGCCGATATGTTCGGAGTCAATACTTCTCTGCTCCGTTTTTGGGAAAAGGAGTTTCCGCAGATCTCTCCCAAGACTGCCGGTAGAGGAATACGCCAATATCGTAAAGAAGATGTGGAAACAATCGGGCTCATCTATCATCTGGTGAAAGAGAAAGGCATGACGCTTCCGGGCGCCCGCCAACGTTTGAAAGATAATAAAGAAGCTACTGTCCGGAATTATGAAATCATGAATCGGTTGAAGGCGATTAAAGAAGAGCTGTTAGCAATAAAAGGAGAATTGGATGGTCGCAAGTAAATACGGCATGATATAAGAATAATAAGAATTAAACGCAGATTTGCGGGGATTCATATTCTCTTTGCGTTGCGTTAATCTGCGATAATTCTCGTTTAAAAATAGCATTTACTCTTCTACACGGCTCACCTGTTTGATATTCTGAATCTTTTTCAGATTGTTGCAGATAGTCTTTACATCCTCCACGTCATGAACCCATAGCTGTATTTTACCCTCAAATATACCGTCTTCGGTTTCGATGGTCAGCTTGCGGATATTCACATTAAGCTGCCGGGAGATAACTTGTGTCACTTCGTTTAACAGTCCCATGCTGTCTATACCTTTTATATATATATATACGAGGAATGACAGTTCTTTGTGGGTATCCCATTCTGTGGCTAATATGCGGTTGCCGTAACTGCTCTTCAGCTTGGCGGCAACGGGGCATTGGCGTTTATGAATGATAATCCGGTCATTCTCATCCACATATCCCAATACGTCATCACCGGGAATAGGGTGGCAGCATTCTGCCATGATATATTTTTTCTGCAAACTCTCTTCTGTCAGTTTGAGCACTTGTTTCGGGTTGATCTTCTCTTTTTCCTGAGGTTCTTTCTCCTCTTGCTGCTTGTCTTTGTTGCCGTTGACAAAAGAGAAAGTAAGGTATTTCTTCCAGTTGCTGGTCTGCTTTTCTTTCAGTTCATTCTTGTCAGCTTCCCCCAGAATGATTGCTTTGCTGCCAATCGCTGCCAACAGTTCTTCCTCATTCTTGGCGTTATGGAACTTGCGCAACTTTTCGATGACAGCTTCTCCCGGTCGTATTTCCTCTTTTTTCAAGAACTCATTCAGTAGCTCTTCACCTATCTTTTGATTGGCTTTGCGCTCTTTGCGGAGAATTGCCGCTATCTTAGTGCGGGCGCGGGCAGTGGTCGCGAAAACTTCCCATTGCGGTTGCACACGTTGCGATTTAGAAGTTAATACCTCAACCTGATCTCCACTTTGCAGCTTGTGACTAAGCGGCACTAATTTGTGATTGACTTTAGCGCCGATACAATGGCTACCGATGTCGGTATGCAGGGAGAATGCGAAGTCGAGTGCCGTTGAATTCTGCGGCATAGTCTTTAGTTCCCCTTTGGGTGTGAACACAAATATTTCGGAAGCAAATAAGTTCAGTTTGATAGTGTCCAAGAAGTCGATGGCGTCCGGTTGCGGATCATCCAATATTTCCTTAATAGTCTTCAACCATTTTTCCAGTTCTCCTTCATCCTCGCTGCCTCCTCCTTCTTTGTATTTCCAATGTGCTGCAAAGCCTTGTTCGGCAACGTCGTTCATCCGTTCGCTACGGATCTGGACTTCGATCCATTGCCCGTTGTTACCCATAAGAGTCACGTGCAATGCCTGGTAACCGTTTGCTTTGGGATGGCTTACCCAATCGCGCAGGCGATCCGGGTGCGGCTTATATATTTTGGAGATAGATACATAGATGTCAAAACAGTCATTGAGCTCTTCTTCCATATTGCGGGGCTCGAAAATAATCCGGACCGCCAGCAAGTCATAGATCTCTTCGAAAGGAACATGCTTGGTCTGCATTTTGTTCCAGATGGAATAGATTGATTTTACACGGGCGAGAATCCGGTATTTCAATCCCATCTTATCGAGTTGTGTACGGATAGGGGCTGTGAAATCATTAAAGACCTTATCGCGTTCAGCGGCTGTGGCGTTCAGCTTTTCCTCTATCTCCGCATATTCTTCGGGATGTTCGTATTTGAAGCTCAGGTTTTCCAGTTCGGTCTTTATCTTATAGAGCCCCAGACGGTTGGCTAGCGGAGCGTAGATATAGAGCGTTTCACCCGCAATCTTATATTGCTTGTTGGGCAACATCGAACCGAGTGTACGCATATTATGCAAACGGTCGGCTATCTTGATAAGGATAACCCGGATATCATTCGACATGGTAAGCAGTAACTTTTTGAAGTTCTCTGCTTGTGCTGAGGCGCGGTCGCCAAATATTCCACCGGATATCTTAGTCAGTCCGTCTACGATCTGGGCAATCTTCGGCCCGAAGATGTTTTCAATATCCTCAACGGTGTAGTCGGTATCTTCTACCACATCGTGCAATAAGGCTGCGCAGATGGAGGTCGAGCCCAAACCGATTTCGTTGCATACAATACTTGCAACGGCAATCGGGTGCATAATGTAAGGTTCACCCGAACGGCGTTTGATACCTTTATGCGCTTGATTGGCGAAGTTGAAAGCTTTCGTGATGATTTCAACTTTCTTGCGATGTTTTGTGCTGAGATAATCATTCAGTAGTTGCTGGAACGCCTGATTGATCATATCTTCATCAGCTATTTCTTTTGGGGGCAGATTATCCATAATTGTTATCCTCTCATTTGCTTAGTTTTGCAAAAATAAGCAAATTTCCGAACGGTGCAAGCGGGAAACTGTTTATTTGTATATTTTCAATCGTTTTCCTGCTGCAATCTTCGTGTTAGACATTCCGTTCCATCGCTGTATATCCTTCACTCTGACTCCGTATTTCTCGGCAATGGACGATAAAGTGTCACCACTTTTTATCTTGTAATAGGTTGGTTTCCCTTTACCTGCAACTGCTGTCGCAGCCCTGCGTGTAGAAGGACTGATCTCTTTCACGGCAACGGTCTTACGGTTGCGGAACAATTCATCCGCACGATGTGCGAAAATTGTATCCTGTCTGTCGATAAAAGTGCTGATGGCTTCGATCGGTAGGCGGAGGGTATACGGTTTGTTATCACCCGGAATGATTTGTTTCTTATATTGCGGGTTCAGACTTTTGATTTGGTCCAACGGAACGTTGCACAAGTCGGCTATTTGCTCGAAATGCAGATTCTTGTTGACTTGTACGGTATCCGTGCTTGCCGGAATGTTGGTTTCCATCGGGCAGATGTTATGATCGCAATAATAAGTCATCACATAGTTGGCTGCGATAAAGGCCGGTACATATCCGCGTGTTTCTTTGGGCAGGTAATTGTAAATTTTCCAATAATCAGTTTCACCGTTGGCGCGGCGGATTGCTTTATTGATAGTGCCGGGACCGCAATTGTAGGCTGCAATCACGAGATTCCAGTCACCGTAAATATCATACATCTCTTTGAGGTAGCGTGCGGCAGCCCAAGTCGCCTTGATTGGGTCTCGACGTTCGTCCACAAGACTATTCGACTCCAGTCCGTAAATCTTTCCCGTACCGATCATGAATTGCCACAAACCGGAAGCTCCGGCACGCGATACGGCTGAAGGATTCAACGCGGATTCGATAATCGGAAGGTATCTCAGCTCCAATGGAAGTCCGTATGCATCTAATGCTTCCTCGAAAATCGGCATATAGAAGTTGCAAGCGCTTAACATGAAAGAAACCTGGTTGCGCAAACGTCCTGCATACATATCGATAAATTTGCGTATGATATCGTTGTAGGGCATTTCCATGACAGCCGGAATGCGCGACAAACGGTCGATGTAAACCGAATCGCTGAACAGAGGGTTGATTTCCGCTGTGCTGCAATCTTTACCCAAGTCAATATAGTTTTTGGCTTTCCAGTCATTCAACAGGCTGTCGAGCGGGTATGTCATACTTTTAGGCAAGTCAATGCTCTCTTTGCGCTCAGTTCCATTTTCACGAATCACTACATCTACACTTTGCGCTTTTACTTGCGATGTTGCCACTAGTAAAAGGAAAATAATCGAACAATAGTTAACTAATTTCTTCATGCTTCAATAATAAGATCAATCTAAATTGTGTTTTTTAAAATCGTAATACACATTGCAATCCCACCGATTTATTCTTCAAACTGGTAGAGCGGAATTGGTTGTTATTGTCAATAACAGCCGGTTCTACTTTCATACTCAAGTCGGGGGTGATATCGAAGTTGGACAACTCCGCATCTACGTATGCGTCGATGATAGAGATCAAGTAAACTCCGATAAATGCAAATATGCTGAGGTCCCGATAACGACGGAACATATCTTTTCTTCGTTTTATTGTATTTTTCAACTGCTCTTCGTTGTAGGTGGCGTTGGGCGGCAACAAGTCTTCGTAACTTTTTGTATTCGGATTGCTGTCCATAATGTCCAGATAGGCTTGTGAGTAGTCTTTATACATCTTGCCATTCCAACTCAACGCGTATGCACATCCGGCAAATCCTCCATATATAATAGGTAGTTTCCAGTATTTGCGGTTGTAAATCTGTCCGCCGCCGGGAAATACGACTGCCAGCCAAGTTGCTTTGGTAGGATTCGGGATGAATATCTTTTTGTTGATATCCTTTGCGGGCGGCACGCTGTCTGCCTTAACCATGATGGATGCCGGCTGCTCAATTTTTTTCAATTCTTTCTTGTTGGCTGCATCCAGACTATCGGCTATTTGTATGCTGGCGGCCGACAGACTGTCGAGGGGTACAAGCTCTTTGGAGGGAACAATCCGGACCGAGTCTTTCTTCAAAGAATCTTGTACAGCCGGTTCACGATGTCTGCGGGCACGGGCTTTCGGGGCTTCCCGTTGCGTGATAGTCGTGTCCCTTTTCATCGGGGTGACAGTGGACTGTGCATACACATCAATCCCTGCCACCTGTAAAATACAGAGAAGCAGGGTGATGACGAGTAACTGATATTTCTTACTTTTTCTTGTCATTTACTTCTTTAGCGTGTCGAAGATTTCCATGATACGTTCCAGTTCTTCCTCGTTGCCGAAAGGAATGCTGATTTTCCCTTTCCCTTTTTCGGAACAGGTGAGTTGTACCTTGGTGTTGAAAAAGCCTGAGAGTTGTTTCTTCAGTAAGTTGAACTCTTCCGGAAGTTTGGCACGTTTCGGAGTTATTTTCCGCGTACCGCTTTTCACAGCTTCTCCTTC
>ENA-USUK01003087-USUK01003087.1-human-gut-metagenome-genome-assembly--contig:-NODE-3087-length-10304-cov-3.641537_pt1 | contig 10304 bp, 9 predicted proteins | sample MGYA00250062_ERZ773400 | MGnify/ENA primary metagenome ERZ773400 (study PRJEB29103, sample SAMN06111961) | human gut metagenome | biome: human gut; feature: ankylosing spondylitis patient; material... | reverse complement strand
GGCGTGGTTGTGCCCGAGGGAAGTTACCGTTGTAGTCGTAATGCAGAAAGTTAGATGGGCGAGCGGCCGTGACAATTATTTCCCGGGCGGTTTCATCGACGGTAAAATCGGTGATACCGAGCCATTCGCCCGGTCCCCTTCCATGGGGACGGATATCGGTAATAAATTTGCCTCGACGGGTGAATAGCAGTATTTTCTTGTCTTGTATGTCGAACAGGAAGATTCGCTCCGGGGTAAGTACTATTTTATTTATCATACTAATCAGAGAGCGGTCCGTTGTTTCGGGAAATATGATCTCGCAATCCGCAAACCAGGTCGTATCGGTATATACCGCTTCGCTTAAGTCAGCCTGTACTACCGCCGGTTGTATTTTTTCCCGGCAGCACACCAAGGAAAAATATATACCGATAATAAGTCCTGTTTTCACAATACTTGAATTTAGTTTATAAATTTTATAATAAGATACCTCTTCCTGAAAAAAGGGTGATGCATTTTTATAAAAATTTTATAACCTGATGTTCATTTCGCTTTTCAGGCAGGTGGACTGACTCATCAGCCAATACCACAAAATGAGCGATTCTTCCGAATGTAATTGTCCCCGGATCAACCGATAAGCTTTAGAGATATGGGTTTTGACGGTATTGACCGAGATCGAAAGTTCGTCGGCGATCTCGGTGTATTTTTTTTCTTCGATAGCACTCAGCATGAAAACTTTCAAACATTGGGGCGGTAACTCCTGCATGATGGCTTTGATCCGTTCGATTTCCTGCTCTTCTTCGACCGAATATTCGGAATGGAGGAGGTATTCGATAAATTCGGTCAATTTCGGGTTATGTTTCCGGACAATGGCCTGTTTTTGCAGATTTTTGAGGGCCCGGTGGCGGATGCAGGTATAGAAGTAGGCCCGGAGTGAATCTTTCACCTGCAATTTGATCCGGTTTTCCCAAAAGTGGATGAACATATCCTGAACCACATCCTCGGCCGGTGAAACATCGGCCAATAAACCCTGGGCATACCGGCACAAGGGATCGTAATACTTCTGGAATAATTTCTCAAAAGCCGGATAGTTGTCTTGTCTGACAGCTTCATACCATTGAAGGTCTATATCGGTAACCTTATTCATCGGGACAAATATACGTATTTTTAATCTATTTAAGAAGCTTGTCATTTTATTATTCTTATGTAAACGAACTATCCGAATGAATTGTCTTGCGTACAATAAACAGATAAAAAGAACAACTAACTTAATCGATTAATCAATATCTTATAAGAAATTATTCCGATGAAATAATCTAGATTTCCATATACTGATAGATGTGATCCGATATTTGATACTATAAAACCCTTCTAAACCTTCCTTTACCAAATAGCGTTAACGGAAAATGAAGGGTTTTATGGCGGAATAGAAAGAAAAAATTATATCTGTTTTTAAATAGTTTCAGCGGTTTAAATGGTTACAAAGGTTTCAGAAGTCAGGTTTAACCGCTATAACTAAAAAATGGATTTTTTTAAAGATTAATGCTGTTTTTTGGTAACTGAACTGAAAATTATAGGCCTGGAACTAATCGGGAGTGAAAGTCTATAGGCGTTTTCCCGGAAAGCCGGAAAATTGCGTTTTAATTACTACTTTTGTCCACCTAATTCGAACTGAATCTATATATGGCTGATCCGATCATTATATATACCGATGGTGCTGCAAGTGGAAATCCCGGTCCGGGAGGGTTCGGCGTTGTGTTGAAAGCCGGAGTGTATCGCAAAGAACTGATGGCCGGATTCCGGAAGACGACCAACAATCGGATGGAATTGCTGGCTGTCATCGTGGGATTGGAAGCACTGAAGCAACCCGGGTGGCAGGTGGTCGTTTATTCGGATTCCCGGTATGTGGTCGATGCTGTTGAAAAAGGCTGGGTGTTCGGATGGGAGAAGAAAGGATTTAAAGATAAGAAAAACCCGGATTTGTGGAAACGCTTTCTGGCTATATACCGGCAACATCAGGTGAAGTTCGTCTGGGTAAAAGGACATGCCGATATCCCCGAAAACGAACGTTGTGACCAGTTGGCTGTTCAGGCTTCTAAAATGCCTAATCTCCAGATCGATTACTATTATGAAGCGGAACAGGATAATAACTTAAAACTTTTCATTTAAACACTGAAAAATATTTCAATTTTTAGTCTAACGGGTGATTTTATTATATACATTTGCAGAGAATAAAGTGGTGTTCTACCCGATTGTTTGAAACTATTATAACTCAATCTGCAATGAAAAAAATATTGATTGTCGGTGCTGGCGGGCAAATAGGTTCTGAACTTGTCCCTCATCTGAGATCCATTTATGGAAATAATAATGTTGTAGCTGCTGATATCAGTGCTGAAAAATGTAAAGTTTTGGCGGAAGCCGGTCCGTTCGAAGAGCTGAATGCGCTGGATGGAGAGAAATATACGGCAATAGTCAAAAAATACGGTATCGACACGATTTTTAATCTGGTGGCTTTATTGTCGGCTACCGGAGAGAAAAATCCGGTGTTGGCCTGGAATATCAATATCGGGGCGCTGACGAATTCTTTAAATATTGCGAAAGATAACGATTGCGCTGTGTTTACTCCGAGTTCTATCGGTGCTTTCGGTAAAGATACGCCGAAAGATAAAACTCCTCAGGATACGTTGCAACGTTCCAATACTACGATTTACGGAGTATGTAAGGTTACGGGCGAGTTGCTGAGCGATTACTATTTCAACCGTTTCGGTGTAGATACCCGTAGCGTGCGTTTCCCGGGATTGATTTCTTATGTCACGCTTCCGGGAGGTGGCACCACCGATTATGCTGTAGAAATTTATTACGATGCTATCCGCAGAGGAGCTTTCACCTGTAATGTGAAAGCCGGTACTTATATGGATATGATGTATATGCCCGATGCGCTCAATGCAGTGGTACAGTTGATGGAAGCCGATCCTTCCCGTTTAAAACACCGCAATAGCTTCAATATTGCCGCTATGAGTTTCGAACCCGGGCAAATTGCTGCCGAGATCCGTAAACACTTACCTGATTTTAAGATGGATTATCAGATCGATCCGGTAAAACAAGCTATTGCCGATAGCTGGCCTAACAGTATGGACGATTCTTGTGCCCGGGAAGAATGGGGCTGGAAGCCGGAATACAACCTTCAGAATATGACGGTCGATATGCTGGTTAAAGTGAAAGAAAAATTCGATAAGGGATTGATTAAATAAGGGATTTATAAAAACGACGAGCGGCCTCTTTCCGGGGCCGCTTTTTTGTTTCGTTAGCTCCGGTAAAACAAAATAACGGCCTTGGCCGGGAGGAAAATTATAATTCATTGCCCGGATTTTTGTATAATCAATCGAAAAAAACACTAAATTAGGGCACTAAAATAAGAGGTATGGGCAAAAATAAAAAGAAAAGCGAGCCGACCATGAGTAAGCCGGAGTTGAGTAAACGCCTTTTGGCACTGATGAGTAATCACCCGGGTGAGAGTTATAATTATAAGCAGTTGGCGATGCGATTGCAGGTGAAGAGTATGGATATGAAACGCCAGATCTCGGAAGTGTTGCGGGAATTAGGAGAAAAAGGAGAGTTGGAAGAGATTTCGACAGGAAGATATAAAATGCGGCAGAGAGGGGCTTATATTACCGGTGAAGTCGAGTTGACAGCCAAAGGGTCGGCCTATATCATTTCAAACGAGAGTAAAGAGGATGTGTTTGTTGCTTTTCCTAACCTCAAACACGCCCTGAACGGAGATAAAGTGAAGGTATTGGTATATGCCCGGAGTCGTGACCGCCGCCCCGAAGGAGAGGTGGTCGAGATCCTGGAACGGAAGAAAGGTACTTTTGTCGGCGTAGTACAACGGTCGGCGAATTACGCTTTCCTGATACCGACCGGTAAGCAGTTGCCCTATGATGTGTTCATCCCGACGGAACATTTGAATGGAGCCGAAAACGGGGATAAAGTGGTGGTAAAAATCAAAGATTGGCCTGAAAGTCAGAAGAATCCTGTGGGAGAAGTGATCGAGGTGTTGGGGCGTCCCGGGGATAACGATACGGAAATGAATGCGATTATGGCCGAATATGAATTGCCGGTGAAGTTCCCGCCCAATGTGTTGAAAGCGGCTGAAAAGATCCCTTTGGATATCCCTGAAGAGGAGATCCGCAAGCGCCGCGACTGCCGCGAATTGACTACTTTCACTATCGACCCGAAAGATGCGAAAGATTTCGACGATGCCCTTTCTGTCCGTACGTTGAAGGAAGGCGTGTATGAAGTCGGTGTGCATATCGCCGATGTCAGTTATTATGTCAAAGAAAATACGGTGCTCGATAAAGAGGCTTATGCGAGGGCTACCTCGGTATATCTTGTCGACCGGACCATTCCGATGTTACCGGAACGCTTGAGTAACGGGGTTTGTTCGTTAAGACCCGATGAAGATAAGTTGTGTTTTTCTGCTATTTTTAAATTGGACGCTAACGCACAGGTTTTGGACCAATGGTTCGGGCGTACGGTGATCCGTTCGAATCGCCGGTTTACTTACGAAGAAGCTCAGGAGCGGATCGAAGGTGCCGAAGGGGATTACCGGGAGGAAATTCTGCTGTTGAACCGGTTGGCTCAAAAATTACGTCAGGATCGCTTTAAAGCCGGAGCGATCGATTTCGACCGGGTAGAGGTGAAATTCAACCTGGATGAAAAGGGACATCCGGTGAGTGTGTATTTCAAGCGTTCGAAGGAAGCCAATAAGCTGATCGAAGAGTTTATGTTGCTTGCGAATAAGAAAGTGGCCGAACGGATCGGTAAACCCAAGAGTGGAAAAAAAGCACCTACTTTCGTATACCGTATTCACGAAAACCCGCTGCCTGAAAAGTTGGAAGAATTCAACCGTTTTGTGGCTAAATTCGGGTATGGATTGAAAACAGGTAGCCGCAAAGCCCTTACTTCTTCGATGAATAACCTGATGGCCGAAGTAAAAGACAAACCCGAACAAAATATGATCGAAACCCTGGCGGTACGGACGATGGCTAAGGCTGCCTATTCGACCGATAATATCGGACATTATGGTCTGGCTTTCGATTATTATACCCATTTCACTTCACCGATCCGGCGTTATCCGGATGTGATGGTGCATCGGTTGCTGCAACGTTATCTGGACAGTGGACGCTCGGTCAATAAAGAAAAATACGAAGAATATTGTAAGCATTCGTCCGATATGGAACAGGTGGCGGCTAATGCCGAACGTTCGTCTATCAAGTACAAGCAGGTGGAATTTATGGCGGATAAAATCGGACAAGATTTCGAAGGTACGATTTCGGGTGTCACACAATGGGGATTTTATGTCGAACTGGAAGATTCGAAATGTGAGGGATTGGTGTCGATGACCGAATTGGATGACGATTTTTATGAATTCGATGAGAAAAATTATTGCATTGTCGGACGTCATCACCATAAGATCTATCAACTGGGAGACCGGGTAACGATCAAAGTGGCTAAAGCGAATCTGGTGGCTCGCCAATTGGACTATGAGTTGGTTAAGGGAGCAGACGAAGAAGGGGTGATCAGGCCTTTGGGAAAGAGCCGGGAAGATATCGGCCGGAAATCGAAAACGAAAGGCAGGAAAAAGGAAAATAAACCGAAAGGAAAAAAGAGAAAATAGGGATGTAAAAACTTGATAAGCTATGTATTCATTTACAATTTGTTTGCTGATTCTGGTCGTCGGCTACTTTGTATATGGCCGTTATGTAGAGCGGGTATTCGGGCCGGAGGCGAAAAGGCCGACTCCGGCATTGACAAAGGCCGACGGAGTGGATTATATCCCCTTGCCGACCTGGAAGATCTTTATGATTCAGTTTTTGAATATTGCCGGTTTGGGACCGATTTTCGGTGCTATCATGGGGGCTAAGTTCGGGACGGCTTCTTATTTATGGATTGTCTTGGGGAGTGTGCTGGCGGGGGCTACGCACGATTATTTTTCGGGGATGTTGTCGATCCGGCATGGAGGTGAAAGTTTGCCTGAGATTATCGGACGTTATCTGGGGATGACCACCAAGCAGGTGATGCGTGGTTTTACAGTAATCCTGATGGTGTTGGTGGGAGCGGTTTTCGTTGCCGGGCCTGCCGGTTTGCTGGCTAAGCTGACACCCGATGCTTTGGACACCTCTTTTTGGATAGTCGTCGTTTTCTTTTATTATATTTTGGCAACCCTGTTACCCGTAGATAAGATTATCGGAAAGATTTATCCCATTTTTGCTATTGCTTTGTTGTTTATGGCTGTCGGGATTTTAGTCATGCTGTACGTCAATCATCCGGTTTTACCGGAGTTGTGGGACGGCTTACAAAATACCCATCCGAATGCGGCGAATCTGCCCGTTTTCCCGATTATGTTCGTGAGTATCGCCTGTGGGGCTATTTCCGGTTTTCATGCCACACAGTCGCCGATGATGGCCCGTTGTATGAAGAGTGAGAAATACGGACGTCCCGTTTTTTATGGGGCAATGATCACGGAAGGTATCGTGGCTCTGATTTGGGCGGCTGCGGCTACTTATTTTTATCATGAGAACGGTATGGCCGAAAACAATGCTTCCGTCATTGTAGATGCCATTACGAAAAGTTGGTTGGGATCGGTGGGAGGTATTCTGGCGATTTTGGGTGTGATAGCTGCTCCGATTACTTCCGGCGATACGGCTTTCCGGTCGGCCCGTCTGATTGTAGCGGACTTTATGGGCATGGAACAGAAAAGTATCCGCCGCCGTTTGTATATTTGTGTCCCGATGTTTCTGGCTGCTATAGGATTGTTATTGTATAGCCTCCGGGATGCTGCGGGATTCGATATGATCTGGCGGTACTTTGCCTGGTCGAATCAGACCCTCTCCGTCTTTACCCTTTGGGCCATTACGGTTTATCTGGTACAGACGGGTAAAAACTATTGGATTACTTTGATTCCTGCTTTGTTTATGACCTGTGTGTGTTCGACCTATCTGTGTATCGCTCCCGAAGGTTTCGGATTGACTCAGATCGTATCTTATTATATCGGGTTGTTCTGTGTTCTGATCGCTGTCGTTTGGTTTGCTGTATGGAAAAGCAAAACCCCTCAGTCTCCCGGTGATTTAGTCTCCCGATAACTCAGCAACTCAGCAACTCAGCAACTCAATAACTCAGCAACTCAATAACTCAGCAACTCAGCAACTCAATAACTCAGCAACTCAGCAACTCAGCAACTCAATAACTCAGCAACTCAGCAACTCAATAACTCAGCAACTCTTTTCAACTCTCTTTTTCATCTCCCGAAATTATTTGTAATTTTGTTTCCCGATTATCGACAGCATATTTATTCCCTTAAAATGTCTAAAATAAAATATTATATCGCCAGTTTTCGATTGAGGACTTTACCTCTTTCTTTATCCGGAATCTTTTTAGGAACTCTTTTAGCTGCCTCGGAAGGTTATTTCAACTGGGCTCCTTTTCTATTAGCAGTAGTGACCACCCTTTGTCTTCAAATTTTATCCAACCTGGCCAACGAATTAGGTGACCTACAAAAAGGTACGGATAATGAGGAGCGTTTGGGCCCCATCCGGAGCATTCAGTCGGGAGCCCTGTCCCTGAAAGAATTTAAACGAACGATTTTACTTTTCGTCCTGCTATCCGTTTTATCCGGGACTGCTCTGGTCTCCACCGCTTTTGAAAGTTTGCTGAGCACAGACGGACTGATTATGCTGATGCTGGGAGCCGCTTCGATCGTTGCCGCCATCAAATACACGGTCGGCAAAAATGCTTACGGCTATCATGGTCTGGGAGATGTCTTTGTCTTTTTATTTTTCGGATTACTCAGTGTCTGCGGGGCCTATTTTCTAATGACTCATCGGTTATCGATCAGTATCTTTCTACCTGCCACTGCTGTCGGTCTGTTATCGACAGGTGTATTGAACCTGAATAATATGCGCGATATCGAAAACGACCGGCTTTGTGGTAAACGTACTTTACCGGTGATACTGGGGATCTCCAAAGCCAAAGTATATCATTTCTGCCTGATCATCGGAGCATTCGTTGCAATGAGTAGCTATATGGGCTTATGCGGATTCAGGCCTTTTCATTTTATCTTTTGGTTCACCCTCCCTCTCTTTCTGATCCATTTGAAAAAAGTAGTCCAAGCGGAAGGTCGCGGGTTGGACCCGCAATTGAAAGTATTATCCCTTTCTACTCTGCTGTTTACACTTTTGGCCGGTTGGGGAGCTTTCCATTTTTGACCGACGAAAAAATCATTTTTCTCCGACATACAAGCTGGCGATACCGAAGCTCAGTTTCCGCCGGACCGGATGCTGAAAACCACAGTCCCGCATAATTTGCAGGAACGTTTCGCCCTGAGGAAATTTCATTACCGATTCGGGCAGATAAGTATAGGCTCCTTTATTCCCTGAAATCCATCCCCCGATCGTCGGAAGAATATGACAAAAATAAAAGCGGTACAACTGTTTCATCGGAAAATGCTCCGGCATAGAGAACTCGAGAATAATCACTTTCCCCCCCGTTTTCAATACCCTGTACATTTCCTGTAATCCCAACTCCAGATGCTCGAAATTACGCACACCGAAAGCCACCGTCACCACATCGAACATCCCGGTTGCAAACTCCATATGTTCGCAATCCCCGGTCTTCACCTCAATGGAATCCGCAAGATGCAGATCGCCGACCTTTTTCTTTCCGATCTCCACCATATTTTCCGAGATATCTATTCCCGTCACTTGCTTCACTCCGGCCCGGTGCGCTGCAATAGAAAAATCACCTGTACCACAGGCAACATCCAATAAGCATCCCTTCTCCTGTTCTCCGATGCAGCTCATCGCTTTCCGTCTCCACCCCTTGTCGATATTCATCGACAACAGATGATTCAGCAAATCGTATTTCGGGGCGATATCATTAAAAATATCTTGAACTACTTCTTTCTTAGCCATATTACAAAGCAAAAGGTAATAATAAAAGGTAAAAAATGCGATGAACACTTTTTACCTTTTACTTTTTACTTCTTTAATTAGTTTCAGGTAATTTCCCTTCTAAAGCAGATTTTACGACAGCAACAGCATCTTCCAATCCTTCGGCGAACTTCTCGAAATCTTCCTTGTACAAGAAAATTTTATGTTTCTCATAGCTTGAAACACCATCTTTATCGAATTTCTTTTTACTCTCTGTAATGGTCAGGTAGTAGTCATTGTTACGTGTAGCCTTTACATCAAAGAAATAAGTTCTTTTGCCGGCTTTCACTGCCTTTGAATAAACCTCTTCCCGGTCTTCATTCATGTCAAATCCCTCATTTTTTCCGTATTCTTCCATCATCAAATAAATTTAATATTCAGAAATGTTTATTGAACTCAACTTTTTATCCGGATTATTCCCGGTTACAACCACGCTTTGCTGCCTTTCACGTTTCAAATGTAGAAAAATCCTAAGAAACAAAACTACATTTTAAGTTTTTTTTTCCAGAAGTAATGTTTAATCCTTTCTTTTTATACAGTAACTTTGTATAAACAACTAAAAGTAATATTATGCTATTTACCATCTTCATCATCGTTGCCATTCTCTTAGGTCTGGCTTTAGTAGGCCTGGGTATCAATATATTATTCAGGAAAAACGGAAAATTTCCCGAAACACATATCGGCAAAAACAAAGCCATGAAAGACCGGGGAATTCATTGTGCCAACACCACCGACCGCCTCGACCGGCAAAACTATAAACCTGTCGATCTGCAACCGGAATAAAGCTCAGACCACTTTCCAGCCTTTAGCGTGCAGAAGTTCCATCCGGCACTTCCGCTCACTTCCATTGGGCTGTTCGAACCGGATAGTGGCTTCTCTTCCTTCGGCAAAAGCAGGTAAAGAACTAAAAAGCTGATTCAACGCCTCTGCCTCGAAACCATTACCACCGGTATCTACACAGACCAGGTTGTCACACCCACCCAGGTACAAGGAATGCAGCCGATTCGAAAAACAAAATAAGTATAGCAGATCCGGACAAGCATCCAACTCCAGACTTTGCAAAACATTGTCGCTACAGTCCAGATACACCAGTCCCCGGTTACATCTTGAACGCAGCACCGATAACCGATTCCCGGAACAATTCAAAAGCTTCAGCTTCGGACAACAAACCAATTCGAGCGTGATCAACCGATTATAAGCACAGTTCAGATTTTCCAGCAAGGGACACTTATCCAGCTTCAACTCGGTTAGATGGCATTTGGATTCTTCTATTCTTGAAAGCGGGAAACGATGGGTAATCAGAGGAGTGGTATCTATCTTTCCCTGGGCTATCAAATCAAG
>ENA-USUK01003085-USUK01003085.1-human-gut-metagenome-genome-assembly--contig:-NODE-3085-length-10306-cov-3.144882_pt1 | contig 10306 bp, 8 predicted proteins | sample MGYA00250062_ERZ773400 | MGnify/ENA primary metagenome ERZ773400 (study PRJEB29103, sample SAMN06111961) | human gut metagenome | biome: human gut; feature: ankylosing spondylitis patient; material... | reverse complement strand
ACCCGGAAAGACATTGGTAAGATATTAAGATAAGAGGAAAAAGTTCCTCACCGCTTTATTACGACAAAAAGCCGTTTCCCGGAATAGACAAGGAGGAAACGGCTTTTTTGTTGTCAGTGTGCTTACTGTTATTCGGCACATGAAGTTGTGAAATGGATGCTCTTGGCCGTTTGCATCTGTGCTCAGGCCAAGAACGATCCGTCACAAACAAACATAAACAGGGCTGCTACTAATACTAGTTTTTTGTTTTTTACTTGTTTTTAATTAGGTTAATATATTTATTCGGTTTTGGTTTAGGTAGATTCTACTTTGATGTTGTGGAGTTAAACTTCACACAATATATATATCAAATGACGTGCCAGAGTGAGGGTGGAAACGGTAAGTCGTTGCAGATTAGCACGCTATTTTTACTGTGAAGGTGCGCAGGGGTGTGAAGATGTGTGGAAGCGGTGTGGAAAGTGTGGAATAGAGTGTGGAGTTTTTCCACAGTTATAACTCTATTCCATATAATTTAAGTTTGTTGTAAAGTGTCTTTCTGTCTATCCCTAGCTGTTGGGCGGCGCGACTATTGTTATATCCCGTCTGCTTCAAGGCTTCGATTATCTGCTGCTTCTCGGTCTCTTCGTTACGGAGAGGCATACCTGCTGCGGATGGGGCTACCGGACTCTTCAGTTCGCTAAGCTCGTTCAGGGTGATGAGCTTGTCTTGCGCCAAAAGGGTGGCACGCCGGACGATGTTCTTCATCTGGCGCAGGTTGCCCGGCCATTGATATTCCAATAAAGCTTTGGATGCCTTTTCGTCAAAGCCGATGAGGTGCTTGTCCAGTTCGCGGTTTGCCTGGTCCAGGAAGAAGTTTGCAAAGAGCAGGATATCCTCGCGGCGGTCTTTCAGTTGCGGCATACGCAGGGTAAACTCATTGATGCGGTGGTAGAGATCCTCGCGGAAAGTCCCTTTCTCGATGGCCTGTTCCAGATTCTCATTGGTGGCGGACACTAAGCGCACGTCTACCTGTATCTCCTTGTTGGAGCCGACAGGGCGTATTTTACGTTCCTGCAGGGCGCGGAGCAATTGTATCTGCACCTCGTAGCTGAGGTTACCTATTTCATCCAAAAAGATAGTGCCGCCGTTGGCAGCAACGAACGCGCCCGTCTTGTCGGTCAGCGCACCGGTAAAGGAACCTTTTACATGGCCGAAGAATTCGGAAGCCGCCAGCTCTTTGGGGATAGCTCCGCAGTCAATGGCTATGAACGGCTGTTTGGCGCGGCGGCTCAACTTATGGATGCGTTGCGCCACATACTCCTTACCTGTTCCGCTGGCTCCGTTGATGAGGACGGACATATTGGTGGGAGAAACCAGATTTACATAGTTATAAAGTTGTTTGGCGGCATCGCTTTCGCCCTCCAGGTAGTCGGAAGATGCGTCCACCGTGCTGTCGGCGGCAAATGCTTTATCTGTCCCGGATGAATGCGCCGCCTGTTGAGGTGCGGCGGACGAGGGCTTCAGGGCTTCATCCATTTTCTTCAATAATTCATCGGGATTTACGGGCTTTGCGATGTAGTCGCATGCGCCCAGCTTTATGGCTTGTACGGCGGACTGTATGTCGGCATAGCCCGTCATGATGATAAGAGGTATATGCAAGGAATGTTCCCCCAGCCATTTCAGCAAGTCTATGCCGTCACGGTCGGGCAGGCGCAAGTCGGACAGTATCAAGTCTACTGTCTCGGCTTCGATATGCTTTTGGGCACGGGATATGCTGCTGACCGAACTGACCTGGAAACCTTTCTTGCCGAGCCATGTTTTCAACATCATACCGTAAGTGATGTCATCTTCTACGATTAATATGGATTTCATCCCTTCTGCTTTTTATCTCTTTTATGATGCAAAGGTAAATCGTTTTGTTCGATTTTAGTATATTTGCAGACTTAAATTAAACAAAAAGACAGATGAAAAGAAATCTCATTGTATTATTAACCATACTGGTGTGTGGCCTGACGGCCTGCAAACCGGGACAAAAGAAAGACGGAAATATGGAAAAAGAAACGAAGTTGAAGATTGAGACAAGTGCGGGTGACATCATCGTGAAACTGTATAACGAAACGCCGAAGCATCGCGATAACTTTATCAAGCTGGCCGAGGAAGGTACTTATGAAGGTACGCTGTTTCACCGTGTCATCAAGGACTTCATGATACAGGCGGGCGACCCCGAATCGAAGAATGCCCCGAAAGGCAAGATGCTGGGAGCGGGTGATGTGGGATACACGGTTCCTGCGGAGTTTGTCTATCCTAAATACTTCCATAAGAAAGGTGCGCTGTCTGCCGCCCGTCAGGGAGACAACGTGAACCCGAAGAAGGAATCGTCCGGTTGCCAGTTCTATATCGTGACCGGAAAGGTGTATAACGACTCTACGCTTCTCGGCATGGAACATCAGATGAATCAGGCGCGTTTGAACAATGCTTTCAATGCTTTGGCGCAGAAGCACATGAAAGAAATCTACAAGATGCGTAAGGACGGCGACCAGGAAGGTTTGATGAACCTGCAGGATACGCTTATCGCGCAGGCTGAGGCTCAGGTGGCTGATGAACCGGAATTCCGTTTCACGCCGGAACAGGTGAAGGCCTATACCACTGTCGGTGGTACACCGCATCTGGACGGTGAATATACCGTATTCGGCGAAGTGGTTGAGGGCATGGATATCGTAGATAAGATTCAACAAGTAAAGACAGACCGCAGTGACCGTCCGGAAGAGGATGTGAAGATTGAAAAGGTGACTGTGATCGATTAACGAATGAAGATAAATAAGCATTGTTTCCCCAACGGCCTGCGACTGGTGCACTACGAGGATACCAGTACGCAAATGGTGGCACTGAACATCGTTTATGATGTCGGCGCACGCGACGAGCATCCCGAACATACCGGTTTTGCCCATTTGTTCGAGCATCTGATGTTCGGCGGTTCGGTGCATATTCCCGATTATGATACGCCTTTGCAATTGGCGGGGGGAGAAAATAATGCCTGGACGAATAACGATATTACTAATTATTACCTGACCGTTCCGAAACCGAACGTAGAGACAGCCTTTTGGCTGGAGTCCGACAGGATGCTGGAACTGGCTTTCAGCGAGCAAAGCCTCGAAGTACAGCGCGGCGTGGTGATGGAGGAGTTTAAGCAACGCTGTCTCAACCAGCCGTATGGTGATGTGGGGCATTTGTTCCGCCCGTTGGCGTTCCGGGTGCATCCGTACCGCTGGCCTACTATCGGCAAGGAACTCTCGCACATAGAGCAAGCCACGCTGGACGAGGTGAAGAGTTTCTTCTACCGTTTCTACGCTCCGAACAATGCCGTGCTGGCAGTGACGGGAAACATTTCATGGGATGAAACCGTTAAGTTTACCGAGAAGTGGTTTGCTCCCATACCCCGGCGGGACGTTCCGGTGAGGCAATTGCCGCAGGAGCCGGAGCAAACGCAGGAACGCCGGCTGACGGTAGAAAGAAACGTGCCGCTGGACGCCTTGTTCATGGGCTATCACATGTGCAGTCGCGAGGGTGCGGATTATTACGCATTCGATATTCTGTCCGATATTCTCAGCAACGGACGTTCCAGCCGTTTGAACCGCCGCTTGGTACAGGAACAGAATATCTTTTCCGGTATCGACGCGTACATCAGCGGTACGCGTGATGCGGGTCTGCTGCAAATCAGCGGTAAGCCTGCGGCAGGTGTGTCGTTGGAGCAGGCGGAAGCTGCCGTCCGTAAAGAACTGGAAGAGTTGCAGCGGTCTCCGGTAGACGGGCAGGAACTGGAGAAGGTTAAGAACAAGTTTGAATCTACCCAGATATTCGGCAATATCAACTATCTGAACGTAGCCACAAACCTTGCCTGGTTCGAGCTGACGGGAAAGGCGGAAGATATTGACCTTGAAGTAGAGCGTTATCGCTCCGTTACGACGGAGCAGTTGCATACTGTGGCGCAGCGTACTTTCTGCGAAAGCAATGCCGTAGTATTATATTATAAGAGTGATAAATGACAGTCAAAGGGAGCGTTTTTCGTCTCTTTGCAGGAAGGGAAGGGCGCCGTTTGACGAAACGAAAGTTCCCTGTTAAGGAAACTTCGGTTTCCTGTTGAGGAAGCTTCAGTTTCCCATTGAGGAAACTTCCGTTTCCCGTCGGGGGAACTCCCGTTTCCCATTAGGGAAACTTTGGTTTCTTACTAAGGAAATTCTGGTTTCCCGTCAGGGGAACAATGGTTTCTCCCTTTGAAACAAATTTTAGACAATAAGATGATGAATTGGATAGCCGGCTATAAGCAGCATTATAAAGCGTTGATATTTTTGGGACTTCCCATTGTTATCGGACAGGTGGGAGTAATTATTCTCGGTTTTGCCGATACTCTGATGATCGGGTCAAACGGCAGCTCTTCTTTTCGCAAAAATGTCCGGATCGACTCGTCCCACTCGCGTTCCAGCGTCTTGTCTAACGTAAATTGGTTGAGCGACAGCCCGGTGACACAGCTTAAATGCTGGTTTTCATAATGAATATTTAAGAACAGTCCGCCGACCTGCTCCGGGAGCCATTGGCTTTTGCGGGCGGTCAGAAACTGTTCGGTGGCAGCCTTCGGAAGCTTCAAAATGATGGAGAAGCGCTCCGGAAGCTTTTTTCCTTTTAGGAGGGAAAAACAGAACGGGCGCAGAGTTTTCCAGGTTGAATATTCTTCAATCTGCCCATCGGCACGCTCTTCTTCGGAATAAAAGCTTTTATGGACGCGTCCGTCGATGGAGAAGGTGTTGAACGTTACGATCTCCGCTTCCTTGAGCAGAAAGCGGTCAAATGTCTCTCCGATGAACAGTTTCTTGGTAAATAATTTTATATCACAGATATTGCAGGCAATCATATGTGTCCTCGCTGAGATGGTAAATTCGTTATTTTCTGTGTAATGTAGAAACAATAACGTAGATTCTATTTTATCGCAGGCGGGAGGGGGACGCAAGTGACTTCTTATTGGCAAGACGGAGAATTTTGAAATTTTATTAGCACTCAACAAAAATGAGTGCTAATTTTCTATTGACATCTTGGAACGCTGGTATTAAAATAAGAGTCACGGTGATGGAAAATCACAAAAAAAAGAATTTTACAAGCGTATATTTATGTAGCTGGATAGCAGGATTGGACGCGGCAGAGTGAAACTGCCAGACTCCATTTCCGGGAGCGGATATCCACTGTATTTTGCAATCAAAAGGAGTGTATAGATATGGCAGCAAAAACAGGAAGTTTATCAATCAACAGCGAGAATATTTTCCCGATTATTAAGAAATGGCTTTATTCCGATCATGATATTTTCTATCGTGAGCTGATTTCCAACGGATGTGACGCGATCACGAAGCTGAAAAAGCTGGCGCTGATGGGCGAGTATGAGGAGCCGGGGGAGACGGAGTATAAGATTCAGGTTACCGTTAATTCTGAGGACAAGACGATCACCGTCGAGGATAATGGTATCGGTATGACTGCCGAGGAAGTGGAAGAGTACATTAACCAGATCGCATTTTCCGGTGCACAGGATTTCCTGGCAAAATATAAGGACAAAGCAAACGAAGACCAGATCATCGGTCATTTCGGTTTGGGTTTCTATTCTGCATTCATGGTAGCGGACAAGGTTACGATCGATACTCTTTCTTATAAGAAAGACGCAGAGCCGGTTCACTGGGAGTCTGAGGGCGGCACTGAGTTTGCGATGGATAAGGGCGATAAGGAAGGCAATGGTACCAAGATTGTCCTTTATTTAAATGAAGACAGCACTGAGTTCTGCAATGAGTATCGCGCACGTGAAGTCATCCAGAAGTACTGCTCTTTCATGCCGGTTGAGATTTACCTGAAAAATGCAACGGCAGAGCCGGAGTATGAGACGATCGAGAAGGATCAGCTGACCGACAAGGACACCATTGTTGAGACGGTGGTCGAGGAAGCAAAGACCGAGGAAAAGGAGAAAGAGGACGGCACAAAAGAGACCGTGGAGGTATCTCCGAGAACCGAGAAATATAAGATCCTGAAACGTCCGGTGGCACTGAATGACATTCACCCGCTGTGGAACAAGCATCCGAACGAGTGTACCGAGGAAGAATACAAAGAATTTTACCGCAAGGTATTTATGGATTACAAGGAACCGCTGTTCTGGATTCATTTGAACATGGATTATCCGTTCAACCTGAAAGGCATTCTGTACTTCCCGAAGATCAACATGGAGTACGAGAGCATTGAGGGCACTATCAAGCTGTACAACAACCAGGTATTTATCGCGGATAATATCAAGGAAGTTATTCCGGAGTTCCTGATGCTCTTAAAGGGCGTGATCGACTGCCCGGATCTGCCGTTGAATGTATCGAGAAGTGCGCTGCAGAATGATGGATTTGTAAAGAAGATTTCCGATTACATCACCAAGAAGGTAGCGGACAAGCTGACCGGTATGTGCAAGACAGACCGTGAGACCTATGAGAAATATTGGGACGATATCGCTCCATTTATCAAATTTGGCTGCTTAAAGGATCAGAAATTTGCTGAGAAGATGGATGATTACATCATTTACAAGAATCTGGACGGAAAATATCTGACGCTGAAAGACTGCATGGATAAGGCGAAAGAGGAAGGTCATGAGAACCAGATCTACTATGTAACAAATGAGAAAGAGCAGAGCCAGTACATCAACATGTTCAAGGCAAACGGACAGGATGCGATCATCATGTCTCACAGCATTGATAATCCATTCATCAGCCAGGAAGAGCAGAAGCATGAGAACCTGAAATTCCTGCGTATTGATGCCGATGTCAATGACACGCTGCGCGAGGAAGTGAAGGAAGAGGACAAGGAAGCGCTCAAGAAACAGGAAGAGACGCTGACAGAGACCTTCAAGAAAGCACTGGGCGATGATAAGCTGCAGGTAAAGGTTGAGAAGCTGAAGGATGCTGAGATTTCTTCGATGATCACCCTGTCGGAGGAAACACGCCGTATGCAGGATATGATGAAGATGTACAACATGGGCATGGACGCGTCGATGTTCGGCGGCAGCGGTCAGGTGCTGGTACTCAACGCGAACAACAAGCTCGTTCAGTACGTCTTAGAGCACACGGATGGCGAGAATACACCGAAGATCTGCGAACAGCTCTACGATCTGGCACAGCTCAGCCATGGTTCCCTGACACCGGAGCGCATGACGAAATTCATCGCACGGTCGAATGAGATTATGGGTATAATGCTGAACTAAGGATGTTTGGTTCACGACTGTTTTATATAGGAAAATATGTTAAAATATCATATATGATATAATAACGGAGCTGCTGCACGTAAATGTGGCAGCTCTTTTATTACCTGTCGTAAGAGAGCAAATGGGATTCACTATTTCACGAATTTAGTATTTATGATAGAATAGGAGCACTTAGCAAGGTTTTTTCAGATTTGACGGGGAGGTGCGTGTATGTTTGGAATCGGAGGATGGAAACAGGTTGGCGCGACATTTGATATGAAACGGCAGGCGGCGATCCGGGAGCAGCTGGAACAGGCGGGAATTGAGTATCAGGTCAAGGTGGAGAAACGTCTGAAAGCGGGCGTGCTTTCCGGCAATCAGCGGGCGAGGCTGGGAAGTGCGGGAGAAAATGCGGCATCGGAACGGGAATATCTGTTTTATGTGCAGAAAGCAGAGGAGGAAAAGGCGCGCCGTGTGATAGAAAGCGCCGGAAGATAAAACAGGTATTTTCTGGGAATGAAAGACCTGAATGACGAAGGAGAGAAAATGGGAGAGGGAAACTGGAACGAATCGGATCTTTGGCAGTGGGAGGCAGATGAAAATGGTCTGCAAACGGAACCTGAGCTGCAGAATGCGGTTCAGAGTCCGAAACAAATCCGAAAAACCTGCCGCCGCGAGGTGCGCCGTGTCTGCAATGTCCTCGGCTGGGCGCTGGCATTTTTCAGCGTGATGGCGGTGCTTGTCAGCATACTTCTGGAAGTGGCTGGCAACGTATGGGCGGACGGAGGCGTGATCAGTACGTTTTTGAACTGGATGGTAAATGCAGCGTGGTATGAGGACGGCGGAAGCACGCTGGTCATCTATGCGCTGGTTCTTCCATTCGTATTTTTAATTCTGCGCCTTGTTCCGGAAGAACGGGCAGAGAAAATGAAGATTAGTTTCCTGCAGTTCTGTATGTTTTTTATTTTGGCACAGGGATTTGGAACTATCTTTAACCTGCTGGGAAATGCAATCAATGATGCGGTGGCGGCAAGTAGCGGCGGCGATGCATCCGCGATGAACCCGGTCAACGAGATGCTGGATTCGCTCTCGCCGGTAATGATTTTATATGTAGGGTTTTTAGGACCAATTATTGAGGAATATATCTTTCGATGGAAACTTTTAAACCGATTGCGCCGTTTTGGCGATAAGGCGGCGATCACCTACACGGCGCTGATGTTTGGTCTGATGCACGGAAATGTGACGCAGTTTCTCTATGCGGCGGTGATTGGCGTGGTTCTGGGATATGTGGCGGTGAAGACGGGACGGATGCGTTATAACTGTCTGCTGCATATTCTGATCAACAGCTGGTCGTTAGTGATAGCGATGCTTGGAACACAGGATACGCTGCTGCCGCTGTTTATCACGTTTCTGATGACCGGGTTTATGGGCTGCACGATCATCGGGGCGTTTGTTCTGCTGATTTTCAATTTCCGGAAAATCTGGCTGTCCGATGGGGCAATCCCAGAGGGAGTGAAATTCCGCAATATATGTGGGGCAATGTATGGGAATCTCGGGACAGTGGCATTTATTCTGGTAAGTTTGATTACGATGGCGTTTTTCTTGTCGAGATGATGTGGTGGTCAGCTGCTGTTCACAAGCAGGCACTTTTGGAAGTGAAAGTGCCGTAAGATAACGTGGTGGCAGCAGGAATTAGTTGTATTTAAATGCGAAGCCACGGTAAAATCTGTTACTGGGCACGTGTGCGTGAACAGTAACACTGTTCATGTGTTTGTCATGTATTTCAGTATGTATTTCACGGGATTATGCTTGACTTCCTACTGTGTGATTACTATAATAAATAGTAATGAATACTACGTGATGTGAATTGCGTAACGGGAGGACGTTATGTTATATAAAATTATTGGTGACAGCTGCATGGATTTGACGGAGGAACTGAAATTGGATCCGCATTTTCAGATGATTCCGCTGACCCTGCAGATAGGGGATTACAAGGTAACGGATGATGAGACATTTAACCAGAAGGAGTTTCTGGCAAAGGTAAAGGCAAGTCCCGAGTGCCCGAAGACGGCGTGTCCATCGCCGGAGAGCTTCAAGGAAGCATTTGAGGGCGAGGCAGAATATATTTTCGTGGTAACGCTTTCGAACCATCTGAGCGGCTGCTACAACTCGGCGGCTTTGGCAAAACGCCTTTATGAGGAAGAGAACGGAACGGACGGAAAGAAGATCGCGGTCATTGATTCCCTGTCGGCGTCGGCGGGCGAGTTAAATATTGCGCTGTTCATCCGGGATCTGTGCGAGAAAGGTCTTCCGTTTGAGGAGATCTGCAGGCAGACAGAGGCATATCGGGATTCGATGAACACGTATTTCGTCATTGAGACGCTTGATTTCTTAAAGAAAAATGGCCGTCTGACCGGTTTGACGGCGTTTATCGCGTCGGCGCTGAATATCAAGCCGGTTATGGGCGCGGACAGCGGTACGATCATCAAGCTTGATCAGGCGCGCGGCATGACCCGGGCGCTCGACCGGATGGCGGAGATTGCGTGCAAAGAGGGCGGCGATACCGCAAGCAAACGTCTGGTGATCGCACACTGTAATAACCTGGAACGTGCTAAGCACGTGAAAGAGATCATGTGTAAACGGGCAAACTTCCGTGAGGTAGTGATCACGAATACGGCTGGCGTTGCAACCGTATATGCGGGCGACGGCGGAATCGTTATGACACTGTAGGGAGAAAGAGTGGGTGATGACAGCTGGAAAGGTGGAAAACGCCGGACAGCTGCGATTGATTGAGGAAAAATGAAGCATACATTTTTTAGTAAATGCACGAAAATGCCGTTCAGATACCGGACGGCATTTCTTTTATCTAGAATTGGAAATTTGACAATTTTGGCAGGAATGGCGCTTTTGCTTGGCGGATGCCAGGCGGGAGGTTCCATATGGAAAGAGACAATCTCATTGGAGCCAAAAGACAAAACGGTATTGGAAGAAACGCTTGATCCGGAAACAGATATTATCTTAGGCTGTTCATCTTCCATGATTTCCTGCGAACGGCTCAACCAAGGGCGTTTGCCAAAGATA
>ENA-USUK01003083-USUK01003083.1-human-gut-metagenome-genome-assembly--contig:-NODE-3083-length-10308-cov-18.413058_pt1 | contig 10308 bp, 7 predicted proteins | sample MGYA00250062_ERZ773400 | MGnify/ENA primary metagenome ERZ773400 (study PRJEB29103, sample SAMN06111961) | human gut metagenome | biome: human gut; feature: ankylosing spondylitis patient; material... | reverse complement strand
ATCCCATGCGCGGAAGCTAACATTTTATCGCAGGAGACAAGTCCGTCATCGCCGTCCGCCGGGAAGGATGGAAAATCAAGATTTTTCTTGATATTGATGATGGCATCGATACGGAAACCGGAAATGCCTTTTTCAAACCACCAGTTGATCATCTCATAGATTTTTTTGCGGACGACCGGGTTCTCCCAGTTTAAATCGGGCTGCTCCTTAGCGAAGGTGTGGAGATAATATTTATTTGTGCCGGGAACTTTTGTCCATGCAGAGCCACCAAAATTGGAGCGGTAATTGCTTGGTGCCTTGCCGTCTTTTCCTTCGCGGAAATAGAAGTAACCGGCGTAAGGACCGTCCGGGTCGGCGAGTGCTTTCTGAAACCATTCGTGTTTGTCGGAACAGTGATTGACGACAAGATCCATGATCAGATGCATACCGTGTTTTTTCATTTCGGCGACAAGGGTGTCAAAATCATCCATTGTGCCAAACTGTTCTGCAATTTTATAGTAATCGGAAATGTCATATCCCTGATCGACAAAAGGGGATTCGTAAACCGGGGAGAGCCAGATGATGTCGATTCCGAGTTCTTTCAAATAGTCCAGCTTTGAGATGATTCCCTTTAAGTCGCCAATCCCATCTCCGTTTGTATCCAAAAAACTTTTTGGGTAAATCTGATAAGCTACTTTATCATGCCACCATTTTCTTTTCATAAATGCTCCGTTTCTTTCATTTGATTCTGGGGTGCGAAACTCATTTTTTGGTTTATTAAAATTGTTCAAAATTAACAAAATTTTCGAAAACACGCTTTCGCTACGTGTCGCTGGTAACGGTACTAAGAAGCTAGTCACGACTAATGTCGTGCCTACCTTCTAAGTGCCGACCGCTCCCCAGTGTTTTCTCAAGCTTTTGTTAATTTTTCACAATTAAATTTACACAACTTTGAGTTTCGCAGTTCCTACACTTGATTGTATGATACTGTTATAATAGAATAGAAGAAACGAAAAATCTTGCATAAATATAAGAAAGTATTGCACAAAACTGCTATGCAAATATGGATTAAGACAGCCTGGAAGGCGTTTTGCAACATGTTTCAATGATGTTAAAGAGGAATCAATACAATGAAAGAAAAAATAACCCTATCCTTAGACCAGCATGAGAACGCCAGACACGGCGAAGAAATTTTTCCACTGCAAAAATATGTGACACCGTTATGGAAAGAGTATCCTTATGTCACGGCGCACTGGCATGAGGAGGCAGAATTTACGCGGCTTGAGAAGGGAAGCTGCACATATCAGATCCATCTTGAAACTTATGAGGTGGAAGAGGGAGATCTGATTTTTATTCCGCCTGCGGTGCTGCATGCGATTTCCAATGAAAAAGAGGAGTGTATGCAGTCGGAAACGTATGTGTTTCATATGGATTTTCTTGGCGCAAAGGCTGCGGATATCTGTGCCATCCGGTATTTGAATCCACTGATGAACCAGAAATTGATCCCGCCGTTTGTAATCAAAAAAGGACATCCGCTTTACGAAAAGGCAGCAGAACTGTTTGAGAATATCAATGCGGAGTATGACAAAAAAACACCCGGATACGAGATTGTTATCAAGTCATATCTGTTGCAGCTTGTGGCAGCTTTGATTCCATATTGTACCCGGAATACAGAGGCAGATGCGATTTTGACAGAACATGCGAAAAAGTTAAAAGAAGTTTTAAGTTATATCGATGCACACTATATGGAGGAACTGACGATTTCAGGACTTGCCGGAATCTGTTTTTTCAGTGAGTATTATTTTATGCGTTTTTTCAAAAAATATATGGGAATGTCATGCGTGCAGTACATCAAAAATGTGCGTCTGGAGCGTGCGGCAGACCAGTTTGAAAATGGGGAGACAAATACGCTCGAGGTGGCGCTCGCCTGTGGATTTTCGAATTTGTCTTATTTCCATCGGGAATTTAAAAAGAAATATGGAATGACGCCGAAAAGATTTATCAGTCTGTCTGCCCGGGCGGCAGATTTTCATGAAGGAAGTGAATAATTACCATTTTTATGACTCATAATATCATCGTGAAAAAAATGTGCGGGTTTTAAAATCCGTCGGAAAGAGGTAGAAAGATGATATTGAGCGAAAAAGAGACAACCGTGATCAAAGACTTACAGACACAGGAGCAGTCCTGCGTGGAAAAATACGAGAGATACAGTAAACTTGCCAAAGATCAGGTGCTTATTGACCTGTTCACAGATCTGCATGGAAAAGAGCAGAAGCATTTAGAATCCCTGACACAGGTGCTGTCTGGAAAAGTTCCTTCCTGCGACTGCAACGACAGTGATGGAAAAGATTATAACCCGGCTGCTACCTACAGCATGGCACCTTCCGAAGATAAGAAAACGGACTGTTTCCTTGCAACAGACTGTATCGGAACAGAAAAACTTGTTTCTTCCACTTACAATACGGAAGTGTTTGCATTCGGTGATCCGGGTGTCAGAAAACTTTTGGCAGACATTCAGATCGAAGAACAGAACCATGCGGAGATGCTTTATAAATATAAAACAGTCAATAGCATGGCGTAGCCCGGAGTTTAGGTTATGAGCCTGCGTCAATCCATGTTACGAGCGGCAGAACCCAGAGGTTAAACTGTGGGATGGATGACTAAAAGATTATGAAGCAATATAGGTTTTATTATAATATGGCATGAATTTGATATTTAGTGCAAAAATTTGATTTTTACCTTCCTTTTCATTTGTTAGGATAAATACACAAAATGAAAAGGGAGGTTTTTTATGTTGGATAAAAAATTGAGGGAAAAGTGGAAAAGAGCAGTGATGCGGCAGAATAAGCGGGGCATTTTTTGCTGATATGTTCCGCTATGATAAGAAAAGTTAAAAATATCAATGAACAGAACAAGGAGGAACTATGGCAGCAGTACGTTTTTTGGATAAAGATGGAACATTTACTTTAGATAAGGCAGAAAATTACAGTTATCTGTATCTGCCGGTGGCGAATGAAAAAGGATTAAAAGCAGCAGTGACACCGGTTTTTGGCGGAGATTCCAAAGTGGATCAGAACACATTCCTGATGGAGCCGGTAAGTGCAGAAAATTTACATAATAACCGTTCTACCAGAAATTTCTGGTGCCAGATAAAAGGGATCGGAAGCTGGTCTGTAACAGGTGCGTCCGCAGAAGCAGAACTGAACCGGTTTACAGATGAGCAGGAAGAAAGTACCCTGACAGCAGGATTTATGTGGCAGACAGTCACACGCTCTTCTAAAAAATATGGATTGTCTGCAAAAGTAACTTCTTTTGCGCCACTTGCACATGCAGCAGAGATCATGCAGGTGGAGATCTGTAATGAGAGCAAAGCTGCACGGACGATCACACCAGTTGCAGCAGTTCCGGTTTATGGAAGAAGTGCAGACAATATCCGGGATCACAGACATGTAACTTCTCTGCTGCACCGCATTACGGTTACAACAAACGGGGTATGTGTCAGACCGACGATGTCCTTTGATGAACGTGGACATAAGAAAAATGAGATGGTTTATTATGTCTGCGGTATGGATGGAGAGGGAAACAGTCCAAGAGATTTTTACCCGACTGTCGATCTGTTTATCGGGGAAGGGGGAAGTTTTACACATCCAAGAGCGGTATTTGAAAACAGGGACGGCGTGAAAGCGGGATACCATGCAGAAGGAAAAGAAGCAGTGGGCGGCATCCGGTTTGAAGAGATCACATTGCAGCCGATTGGGACAAAACGGGCGGCAATTTCGATTGCTGAACTGGAAAAAGCATTGCGGATGCAGTATGACCAGATCGCATGGATCACTTGTGATGTAGAGGGAACCAGGTTGGTTGTCCGATTTGTGGAAACGGTGGAAAAGGAAGAAGTAACGACGTTTGATACACCGTGCAATATAGTGGCAGTCAAGGACGGCATTGTGCTTGATCTGCTTGCCAAGAGCGGAACAAAGCTGGTTAATCCTGGCGATGAGGTAAAAAAAGGGGATGTGTTGATTACTGGAGTTGTAAACATCTATAATGAATATGAAGAATTGATCGAGACGAATTATGTGGCGGCAGATGGTATTGTATATGCGCAGACGAAGTATCAGTATCAACAGGCATTTCCACTTGATTATACACAGAAAAGACAGGGGAAAAAGAAAAAGACAGGAATAACGATCCAGCTTGGAAATTCGGTGAAAACGCTGCATCAGCCAAAGTTGGTAGACGGTTATGAACAGGTATCCACCACGCATACGTTTCATATAGGAAAAGCATATTATCTGCCATTTTCTGTGACTGTCACAAAGTATTATCAGCCGATTTATGAGACAAAGACTTATACTGAGGAAGAGGCACGCAAAAAGCAGGAACAACTGTTGCAGACTTATATTGCAGACCTCAAGAAAAAAGGGGTGGAAATACTAGAAAATAATGTTACAATAGAGTGTAAAGATGGAGAATGTCTTGCATCGGGAATACTGGTTGTAAGGGAAATCATTGGTGCGCCGGAGACATTTGTAATCCCGGAAGAGACGATTCAGAAAAATGAGGAATAGGAACAGTTATGAGTGCATATTATGAGACAATTACAGTGCCTGCAGATCAGATTCAGCTGGTGTTCGGACAGTTCGACCGCAATATCAAGAATCTGGAAAAGGCATATCATGTAGCGGTGGTTTTACGGGATGATAAGCTGCGTATCACAGGCTCGGAGAGCAGCGTGAAACGGGCAGTTTCAGTAATCGAACAGTTAGTTGCTCTGGCAGATAAGGGGGAAGAGATTACTGATCAGAATGTGAATTATGCGATATCATTGTCAAGAACTGGCGAGGAAGAAGCCGTATCGACGCTTGCAGCAGATTCGAATATTATCTGTCATACAACAAATGGAAAGCCGGTTAAGGCGAAAACATTGGGACAGAAAAAATATGTGGAAGCCATTGACAAGGATATGATCGTGTTTGGTGTTGGTCCAGCAGGAACCGGAAAAACATATCTGGCGATGGCGAAGGCAATCACAGCATTTAAGAATAATGAAGTGAACCGGATCATCCTGACAAGACCGGCGATTGAAGCTGGAGAGAAGCTTGGATTTCTGCCAGGGGATCTGCAAAGCAAGGTGGATCCATATTTACGCCCATTGTATGATGCGTTATATGAGATTATGGGCGCGGAAGCATTCCTGAAAAATATGGAAAAAGGACTGATTGAAGTAGCACCGCTTGCGTATATGCGTGGACGAACTTTGGACAACGCCTATATCGTGCTGGATGAAGCACAGAATACGACGCCGGCGCAGATGAAAATGTTCCTGACGCGTATCGGATTTGGTTCCAAAGCAATTATTACCGGAGATCTATCCCAGAAGGATCTGCCGAAGGATGCGCAGTCAGGTCTGGAAGTGGCACTTCGTGTCCTGCATAATATTGATGAGATCTCTGTGATACGGTTTACAAGTGAGGATGTTGTTCGGCATCCGCTTGTGCAGCGAATCGTCAATGCGTATGAGGAATATGAAAACAGACATAGCCGTGACAAAAAACAGACGCAGAATAAACATTAAATTGTACAAGATAAAACTTGATTATCTGATACATTTGGGATAAAATGTAACAGGCAATAAAGGAGAGATACATTGAGCGTATTTTTTGAGAATGAATTGAATACAGAAATTCCTGCACATTATCAGGACATTGTAGAGGATATCATAGAGGCGTCTCTGGATTTCCTGAAATGTCCATATGAATGTGAGGTGAATGTAATTTTTACAGATCATGCAGGGATTCAGGCAATCAATAAAGAATACCGGGATATCGATGCACCGACGGATGTTTTATCGTTTCCGATGATAGAGTATGAAGTGCCAGGTGAATTTGATTTCTGTGAGAACAGTCCACTGGATTATTTCAATCAGGACACCGGAGAGCTGATGCTTGGAGATATCATTTTAAATGTAGACCGGATTGCTGAGCAGGCGGAGGAATATGGTCATACGAGACGACGTGAAGTTGCGTTTTTAACGGCACATAGTATGTTGCATCTGGCAGGATATGATCATATTGATGATTCAGAACGTCTGCATATGGAAAAACTACAAGAGGAAATATTAACAAAGAAAGGATATACAAGAGACAATGAAGAAGAATAAGTTAAAGAAGTTGTCTATTTTTGCACTGACAACTGCACTTACCGTATCTTGTCTGGCAGGATGTGGAAAAAAGAAAGAGGAGGATACCGAGCAGGCAACTATCACGACCGAAGCGGCTGCAACGATGTCGGATGCAGATATTGAATTTGCACCGACAAAGGAAGGCTATGTGATCAATGAGTTTTCGGGTGAGTGGATTGACGAGAGTCTTTCTAATCAGAGACCACTTTGTATTATGATCAATAACATTGTAGATGCAATGCCACAATCAGGTATCTCACAGGCAGATATCACATATGAGATGCTTGTTGAGGGTGGTATTACCCGATATATGTGTGTATTTAAGGATTATTCCAATCTGGAAAAGCTGGGACCAGTTCGTAGTGCCAGACATTATTATGTACAGATGGCAAATATGCTTGGCGGTATTTATGCACATGTAGGATGGTCTGTCTATGCGGAATCATGGATTAAGGATACAGGATTAAATAACCTGAATGGTCTGTATGATTCCACAACTTTTTATCGTGATGAGTCAAGGGTTGCACCACACAACTGTTATACAAACAGCGAAAAGCTGAAGGAAGGTATTGCGGCAGCTGGTTACAGTACCGAGTATCTGGGTGAGAAATCTAAGGCGTTTGCATTCAATGTAGAAGATACAGCGCTTGGCAGTGGTCAGACAGCAAACAAAGTGACAACTGCATACAATGACAGCAGTACAAGATGGTATGAGTACAATGCCGATGAGAAACTGTACTATCGTTTCCAGTATGGAACAGAGCAGATTGATGATCAGACAAATGAGCAGCTTCGCTACAAGAACCTGATTGTTATGTTCGTTCAGTATACAGATCTTGGCGATGGTTTACAGAATATCGATTGGGATAAGACTGGAACCGGATATTATATTACAGATGGTGAGTATGAAGCAATTTCATGGAGAAAGGATAATGGAGTTGTAAAGTACTATACCGCTGATGGCAAGCAGTTGAAGATGAATCCGGGAAAGACATTTGTAACAGTATTTGATGAGACAAAGCAGGATAAGATTATCTTTGAATAATTAAATACAAATATGGAAATAATTTCTTCAAGGAGTTGGTGCCATGAAGAAATTATTTTTATATGTACTATTATTTGTAGGGATTTTTTCGTTATGTTTTTTGCTTGCAAATGAATATTTTAAACAACGTATGCAGGAAAAAGAGGGACAGAAGCTGGAACTTGCAGCGGATTCCATTTCCATTGACACAGAATGGAAAGACAATGGATTTTTGGTAGGGATTCAGAGTGGACGTGTGATAGTGTACGAGGCAGATACGCAACAGGTGTATGAATATACTGATATTGATGCGGCGGTCTTGCAGAAGTTACATCCGAGTGTATATCAGGATCTCTTAAAAAATGTGCATTTTGATTCGAAAAAGGAACTGTATCGATATCTGGAATCATTATCAACCTAGAATAAACTTACAGTGAGGAAAACAATGAAAACACAGTATGATGTATGTGTAGTTGGCGGTGGTGCAGCCGGAATGGCTGCAGCAATCGCGGCTGCAGAGGGCGGAAACACCGTCTGTATCATTGATAAAAATAAAAAACTGGGCAAGAAATTATATGCCACAGGCAATGGTCGATGCAATTTGGCAAATACAGATATGAAGGATGGTCATTATCATTCGTCTTCAGAAACGTATCAGAAATTTCTGCATACCTGTCTGGGCGAGCAACCATTGCATGAAATGTTTGCATTTTTGCATTCTATTGGTGTATATACAAGATGTATCGATGGATATTATTATCCGATATCAATGCAGGCATCAGCGGTTGTATGGGCACTTTTAGACCGAATAAAGGCATTGCAGGTAACCACGTATCTGTCGGAAACGGTGACAGATATTCGGATAAAAAAGGATGGATATCATATTCAGTGTAATACGGAGATTATTGCCAGGAAGGTGATACTTGCATGTGGTGGACGATCATATCCATCGCTTGGCGGCTGCGCGGAAGGCGCAAGACTGGCAGAGAAGCTCGGTGTAAAACAGGAGCCGCAAAGACCGGCTTTATGTGCTGTTATGACAGAGGAAAATACTGAGGCGGTAAAAGGCGTTCGAGTGGCATGTTCGGCATGGTTTGAAGAAGGTAACACGGAATGGAAACAGTCCGGTGAATTACAGATTACCGAGTATGGTTTATCCGGGATTATGATATTCAATTTATCTTCGGAACTTGGCAGAATCTTATCAGAAGAATCAAGTGTTAAGCTGTATGTGGATTTTTTACCGGAGATAGAAGAGAATGCATTTGTGCAGGGAAGCAGAGATGTGAACCGGAGTCTGTATGGATATCTGAATGCGTATTTGCCGGATAAGCTTGCCATGTATATTTTGGAGACCGCGTGTGAACAGCCAAAGCAGGCGCTTACAGAGTTAACAGAAGCCCAGTTACATAAGATTTATTATCTTTGCAGACGATATCCATTTCATGTCCGTGCATTGAAAAACTATGAACAGGCGCAGGTAACCGCAGGTGGAATCCGACTGACTGAGATTCAGCCAGAGACGATGGAATGTCTGGGACATCCCGGAATGTATGCGACGGGAGAAATGTTGGACATTGATGGAGATTGCGGCGGATATAATCTGACGTTTGCGTTACTTACAGGATTACGCGCAGGGAGAGCATGTCATGATAAGAATTAACCAGATTAAGATACCAGTACAAAAAGACGAAACAAGCGCTTTAAAAAAGAAAATACAGAAGACGCTCAGGACGAATCATCCGTATACATATCAGATCGTTCGGAAATCCTTAGATGCGAGAGACAAGGGAAATCTGCTTCATATCTATACGGTTGATGTGGAATTTGAACGATCACAGGATATTCCTCGCAACATAATAGACAATAAAAATATTATGTTAACTAAAGATGAGAAATATACATTTCCGCATCGATGCAGAGACGATTGTAACGAGAAAACGGACGTGTCCATATATCGCCCAGTTATCATTGGCGCTGGTCCGGCGGGATATTTTGCGGCGTTACAATTAGCATGTGCCGGATACAGACCGATTGTATATGAGCGTGGAAAGTGTGTCGAAGAACGGACAAGGGATGTCGAAGGCTTCTGGCAGGGAGAGACACCGATCTGTGCGAATTCCAATGTATCCTTCGGCGAGGGCGGTGCCGGAACCTTCTCGGACGGAAAGTTAAATACCGGAATCAAGGACAAATATGGACGGATTCAGGCGGTTATTCATGATTTTATACGGTTTGGAGCGTCAGAGGAGATTGGCTATCTGAACAAACCACATATTGGGACGGATGTATTAAAGCATGTGATGAAGAAAATGCGGGAAGAGATTCGATCCTTTGGCGGAGAGATTCATTTCTCCCATCAGCTTACCGCGATTTCCCATAGATCCGATACATGTCTGTCGCTTACGATTAAAGATCTGCAGAATGAGCAGACGATCGTAGTGGAGACATCTGCCTGTATTCTGGCGATCGGACACAGCGCAAGAGACACATTTGCTATGTTGCAGGCGGCCGGTGTCACGATGGAGGCAAAATCATTTGCAATGGGACTCCGGATCGAGCATTCACAGGCGATGGTCAATGCGAGCCAGTACGGCACGAGCGAGCAGGCGAAGCTGCTTCCGGCTGCAGATTATAAGATGACATACCGTTCAATCAAGGGGCGCAGTGTATATAGCTTCTGTATGTGTCCGGGTGGATTCGTTGTTAATGCATCGTCCGGCGAAGGACAGAGTGTGGTAAATGGTATGAGCAACCACGGAAGAGATGAGGAAAACGCGAATTCAGCGATCGTTGTAAATGTCACACCGGAGGATTTTGCGGCGGATGGATTCGCTGACTACGGCGTGCTTGCCGGTGTGGAATTCCAGAAGAAATATGAGCACCTCGCCTACGAGGCTGGAAATGGTAAGATTCCGGTGCAGCTATTTGCGGATTATAAGGCGAATCGTGTCTCAACTGAATTTGGAAGTGTGAAGCCAAACATCCGTGGAGGCTATCAGTTTGCAAACCTCAATAAGTGTTTGCCAGCCTATATAAATGATGCTATAATTGAAGGGATTTTGGACTATGACCGCAAATTAAAAGGCTTTTCATCCGGGGATGCCGTGTTATCCGGTAT
>ENA-USUK01003078-USUK01003078.1-human-gut-metagenome-genome-assembly--contig:-NODE-3078-length-10324-cov-33.819752_pt1 | contig 10324 bp, 8 predicted proteins | sample MGYA00250062_ERZ773400 | MGnify/ENA primary metagenome ERZ773400 (study PRJEB29103, sample SAMN06111961) | human gut metagenome | biome: human gut; feature: ankylosing spondylitis patient; material... | reverse complement strand
CCTTCGCTACCCATCTGCTGGAAGGAGGAGCCAATCTGCGCGCCATACAGTGCATGCTAGGACATGAAAGCATAGGCACTACCGAAATCTATACCCACCTTGACCGCAGCCGATTACGGCAGGAAATTCTGGAACACCACCCCAGAAATCGAATTAAAAATTAGAGAAATGCGTTTTTTTAAGCTTTTTTCGAACGGACCTACAAAAAAAAACAGATAATGATTAACACGTAATAGAGTTTTTCTTATCTTTGCCCCAAATAAGCAATAAAAAAATTATTCATTTATACAAACTAAATATTTAACATCATGATTAAGAAGTTGTATTTGCCGTTAGTGGCATTGTTAGTCCTTGCTTTCTCTTCATGTAGCAAGATGGGCGAATTATCTCCTGACTACTTCACTACCAACCCTGAAGTGTTGGAAGCTATTGGTGGTAAGGTACCTGTAACTATTACAGGAAAATTCCCGGAAAAATACTTCAAGAAAAACGCAACAGTTGAAGTTACTCCGGTTTTGAGATGGGAAGGTGGCGAAGCTAAAGGTCAGCCAGCTACATTCCAGGGTGAAAAAGTACAAGGTAACGACCAGACTATCTCTTACAAGACTGGTGGTACTTATACAATGAAAGCCTCTTTCGACTATGTTCCTGAAATGGCTAAATCTGAACTTTACCTGGATTTCAAAATTAAGAAAGGTAAAAAAGAATACACTATTCCTTCTGTAAAGATTGCTGACGGTGTAATCGCTACTTCAGAACTTCCTACTGTAAACTCTGCTAACGCTGCTTACGCTCCGGATGCATTCCAGCGTATCATCAAACAGGCTAAAGAAGCTCAGATCATGTTCTTGATTCAGCAGGCTAACCTCCGCGCAAGCGAATTGAAGTCTGACAGCTTGAAAGCATTCCACAAACAAGTGGTAGCTGTAGCTGGTGACACTAAGAACTACAAACTGAACAACATCGAAATCTCTGCTTACGCTTCACCTGATGGTGGTGTTGAACTGAATACTACTCTGGCTGAAAACCGTCAGAACAACACTGAAAAATACATGAACCAGCAGTTAAAGAAAGGTAAGATTGAAACTGAAGTAGATGCTAAATACACTGCTCAGGACTGGGACGGATTCCAGGAATTGGTTTCTAAATCTAACATCCAGGATAAAGACCTGATCTTGCGTGTTCTTTCTATGTACAGCGATCCAGAACAGCGTGAAACTGAAATCAAGAACATTTCTTCAGTTTACAAAACTCTGGCTGACGAAATCCTGCCTCAGTTGCGTCGTGCTCGCTTAACTGCTAACTACGATGTAATCGGACGTAGCGACGAAGAAATCAACGCTGCATTCGATACTGACGCTAAAGTATTGAGCAACGATGAATTGCTGTATGCTGCAACTCTGACTAACGACAACGCTCGTAAAGAAGCTATCTATAAGAAAACTGTTGAATTGTATCCGAACGACTTCCGTGCTTACAACAACTTGGGTATGATGGCTTATGCTAACGGTGACTTGGCTACTGCTGAAAACTACTTCAAACAGGCTGCAAGCAAGAACGCTAACGCTGCTGAAGTTAATACCAACCTTGGTTTGATTGAATTGACTAAGGGTAACGTAGCTAACGCTGAAACTTACTTGAGCAAGTCTACTGGTGCTAACACAGCTAACGAAGCTCTGGGTAACTTGTACATCAAACAAGGTCAGTATGACCGCGCTGTACAAGCATTCGGTGACACTAAGACTAACTCAGCTGCTTTGGCTCAGATCTTGGCTAAAGATTACAACAAGGCTAAATCTACTCTGTCTGCAGTGAAGAATCCGGACGCTTACACTAACTACCTGATGGCAGTTGTAGGTGCTAGAACTAACAACGCTGACTTGGTTAAGAGCAGCATGGACAAAGTAAAACAGCAGGATGCTGCTTTGGCTGCTAAAGCTCAGAACGACCGCGAATTTGCAAAATATGCAAACGAAGTAAAGTAATCTGACTTAATTACATAAAAGGAACCGGAATCGCTCCAAGTGATTCCGGTTTTTTTATGCCTTTATGGGAAAGAATCGGGAGAAGATGAAAGATTATAAGATGAAAATATGTATTTTCGCAAAAATAAAATACAGTTTATGAAAAAATTATATCTGCTCCTCTTATCTGTGTATCTGCTGTTTTGCCTGGATTCGTGCAGACAAAGCGATGAATTTGAGCTCAAAGGGGAACTGGAAGGCATTACTTCCGACATGATTCTGGTAGTCTTCGACGATCCGGAGTCTAAATTGGATACCATCTACCCACGAGAAGGTAAGTTCACCTATACCTTCACTCCCGACACTCTGAATATATTCCGATTGGTGAACGATTCCGGTGAAACATTTCCCATATTCGCAGAAAAAGGCTGGAAGGTTTCAATAAAAGGCAGTTTGGCACATCCGGAAATCAAAGGGGAAGGAACCAATAATGAGTATCAGGAATTCTTGCAAAGCATAGCTACGCTGAAGGATTCCGCGCAAGTGTGTAAGCAAGCTGAAAGTTTCATCAAGAGTCATCCGGCTTCACCGGCTTCAGCTTATATCCTGTACCAGTATTTTTCACAATCTGCCAATCCGAACTTAGCCCTCATCGCCCAACTGGCGGAACCTCTGACCGGTAAGGTGAAAGACTGTAGAGTATTAAATCAAGTTTTACAGAAATTGCCCGAAAAAGGGAAAAACACGTCGGCCTATCTAAACTACATATCCATAAAGAAGAGGAATGGAGAATATTTGACATGGAGCAGCAGCGGCACGCAAAAACAATATTCACTTATTAACTTCTGGGCAAGCTGGGATAAGGAAAGTATGGAAATAAAAGATTCCCTATATACACTCTGCGAGAAATTCTCAAAAAACAACCTCCGGATTGTCAACTTCTCGCTGGATTATAACAAGGAAGAATGGCAGAAAAATACCCGGAAAGATACAGAACAATGGATTGAGGTATGCGACTATAAAGGATGGAATAATCAGATTCTGAAGCAACAAAACGTACAGCGTCTTCCATTCAACATACTGATAGACCGAAACCGGAAGATTTTAGGTAGCAATCTTTACGGAAAAGCATTACAGACCAAGATTGAAGCCTTGATAGCAGAAGACAAAAAATAAAACACAAATTAAAAACGACCTTAAATGCTTGTCAAACTTTTTGGAGCCGCCGTACAAGGCATTGACGCCACTATCGTGACAATTGAAGTCAACTGTTCGCGCGGTATAAAATTTTACCTGGTGGGACTTCCGGACTCTGCTGTCAAAGAGAGCCACGAACGTATCGTATCCGCTCTACAAGTAAACGGATACAAATTTCCTGCGCGACAAATAGTAGTCAACATGGCTCCAGCCGATATCCGGAAAGAAGGTGCCTCGTACGACCTTCCGCTGGCTATCGGTATCTTAGCTGCCAATGAAACAATCTCTTCTGAACACCTGGCAGACTACCTCATCATTGGGGAACTAAGCCTGGACGGAAGTCTGCAGCCCATCAAAGGAGCACTCCCTATCGCCATTGCGGCTCGCCAACAAGGTTTTAAGGGAATTATTCTTCCGCAACAGAATGCTTCGGAAGCTGCTGTCGTAAATAACCTGGATGTATATGGTGTGGAACGCATTACAGAAGTGATTGATTTTCTGAACGGCACACGAATCTTACAGCCTACCATTGTCAACACGCGTGAGGAATTCTACAAACACCAATCTATTTTTCCGTTTGACTTTGCAGAAGTAAAGGGACAGGAAAATGTGAAGCGAGCACTGGAAGTTGCAGCTGCAGGCGGACATAATGTACTGCTCATCGGTGCCCCAGGCAGTGGTAAGTCTATGATGGCTAAACGCCTTCCCAGCATTCTTCCCCCGCTTTCATTAGGAGAAAGCCTGGAAACGACCAAAATACACTCAGTGGCCGGGAAGTTAAAAAAGGGTTCTTCACTTATTGCTACCCGACCGTTCCGCAGTCCGCACCACACCATTTCTCAGGTAGCCATGGTGGGCGGAGGAGCTACGCCTCAACCCGGAGAAATCAGCCTGGCACATAATGGAGTGCTGTTTCTTGATGAACTTCCAGAATTTAGTAGAAGTGTACTAGAAGTGCTTCGCCAACCTCTTGAAGACCATCGTATCACTATTTCAAGAGCAAAGTACAGTCTGGAATATCCGGCCAATTTCCAGTTAATCGCATCGATGAACCCTTGCCCATGTGGATACTACAATCATCCCACACGAAACTGTGTATGTAGTCCGGGACAAGTACAACGATACCTTAACAAGATTTCCGGTCCCTTACTCGACCGCATTGACATCCAAATTGAGATTGTGCCCGTTCCCTTTGAAGAAATCTCCAAGAGCACCCCGGGAGAAAGCAGTGCCTGCATCCGCGAACGTGTAATCCGTGCCCGACAGATACAAGCCCAGCGTTTTGCAAACGAACCGGGAATCTACAGCAACGCCCAAATGACACCCAAACTGCTGCATCTCTATGCACAGCCGGATGCTGCCGGACTGGAACTGTTAAGAAATGCCATGAACCGGCTGAATCTTTCAGCCCGTGCCTACGACCGCATACTGAAGGTTTCACGTACCATTGCCGATTTGGAAGGAAGTAATGAGATACGTCCAGCACATTTGGCAGAGGCTATCAGCTATCGCAATCTGGACAGAGAAAACTGGGCCGGATAATTATCTATCCAGCCCAGACAATCAAAATAAATATTTAACAGGTATCAATCGGACTATTCCGTTCAACCCGGAAGGAAGTGTTTCCCAATGTCCGTAAGTACCTTTCTCGTAATTCAGCTTAGCCATATTGATGTCCTCAAAAATGCGCCATTGCTTACCCTGACGGTCCATCTCAGCAATACTATTTGCCGGAAGGTTGGTGACTTCCACTTCTATGAGATTCTTACCAGACTTTAGCAATTGCCCTATGCTTAAACGGAAGGGAGCAGCCCAGGCTATACCAGCTTCTTGCCCATTTATACGCACACGTGCACTCTCACGCACGTCACCCAGGTCCAAAACCCAGTCATCCGCCGATAATTCAGGCAAATCCAACTCCAATGAATACAATGCAGTACCCCGGTTAATCTTCGCAGCCGGATGTGCAATCTCTGTCCATGAAGAAGGCGTATCTATTTTAAACTCCCCTTCAATAGCCGGATAGCTTTCCACGAATCTCAGTTTCCAACCATGATCCAAACTCAAACTATAGTCCATTTCCTTCCTATATTTCCATTCAGGCTCTCCTTGCAAGGAACGAGTAAAAGTTTGAAGAATGATACTCTCTCCCGACTTCAATTGCATATATACTTGAGTTTTTCCTTCCACCTCGCGCGTTTTTGCAATTCCCCGTTTACCCGTCATCGGGTCAAAACACATGATATGTTTTTCAGGCACATTCAATGTTACCCATCCTTCCACATCGTTAGCCTGTAAGTCGGAAATAAAATAATGATGTCCTTCCGTATGTGTACGCCGGATAAACTGTACCCCCCAACGTGTCTTCAGTTCTTCTGCCGGAACTCCCGTACGCTCTAATGTCTCATGGTAATCACTTCCCACGATGATACGCCCTTTCCCAAAATTAAAAGCCTGTGTGCCTCGGAAAGACTTTTCTCCTGGCAACTGTTCCAGCAATGCAAATAGTTGCTCCCGATTCTGTTTCAATGAAGCATATCCAGGCACATCTTCCGGATAATGTTCCACAAATACTACAGTTGCCCCCTGACGTGCCAATGCGACCAACTTCTTTAAGGTAGAAACTGGAATCAATTTTACTGCAGGTACGATGAGTGCTTTATAACAAGCACCTCCACGTGTCTTCAGCATACCATCCTGACACGATGTACTTTTAATAAAAGAATCAGAAATATAGTCTACATCATAGCCACCTGCCATAATGGTTTGTATCGTCTTGATAAACTTCGGCGCATACTGATCCATCTTGTGAATATCAAAGCCAACAAAACGTCCTGGAATGTCATTCCACATATCATAAACCGGAAGATAAACCAGGAAGTCATTATCAGGCTTACCTAATTGAAGAAAAGACTGACAACGAGTTATATACTCAAAGAAAGCCGGCGCGTCACGCCATATCGTATTGGTGGGCGACATGTTTATCGTAGCATAAAATAGCCAACCAGGCCAGGCTGCTTCTTTCGGAGAATAGGGGGTACCATGAAAAAATGCATGATTAACACCCGACACAAACATCAAATCCATATCAGGCTTACACTGTGAGAGGGAAGTACGAAAATGCTCCGTCAACCAGGTGAATGTTTCAGAAGAAGTGTAAGGTTTTCCCGCAATATGTGCAGCCGAAGAAGCATATTTCAGCATGGAAATATCTGAAAAATTAGGACGTGTAAGCGAATCACGCCTCAATCCCCTAATATGAAAATCAGTCAACCCAAACCCTTCGCACTCCGGAATATCCACCGAAGCATACGTATCAATCAGATTGGCAGGAGATCCATGTGCCTGATTACGGGTCGTACTTCCATGCCCATGCGCCCATTTGGTCCATGCAGTCGTAAAGTTCTCAACCAGAAGTTCTCCCAATGTTTCCCTATAATCAGACACTAGACGACGTGTCAGTTCAGTTCGTTCCTGTGAGATAAACTCCGGAAAATGATTCTCTAGCCGATAACACAATTGGGGTTACTGCATCTCAGACCAACCCTATTAGCAAGCAGTGCTTTTGTGGAAATTGAAAAATCATCTCTATTATTACTCATTTCAAAGACCCTCTATTAAATGTACTTTGCTTATTTTTCCATAACGACTCATTGTGGCGCACGATTTATGCAACAACAGTGTAAGCTATCTAAGGTGTAATTCTATCGGTTTTCTTGCAAGTAAATATACGCTTTTAACAGTGCATGAAGCCCAGAATATGAAGGATATACGGCTTTTAGTGATTGATATAATTCAAGCCCCATTTTTGTATAAGTTATATTGCCAGTACATGCAAAATAGACTTTTTGTTCTTCGTCAAACAAAGATAACCGTCCCACTTCTTCTGATCCTACTCGAAAACAAAAAGTTGAAGATTTCGCACTATATATATCTCCTTCATCCTCGTCCTTAGATATATTAATTAGTCCAATTTCTTGAAGCATGTCGAGTTCTGATTCGAGATCTTCCAGTTGACAATCTGAATCCAAACCTTCGGCAAGAATGTTTTGGTATTCAATTGCTTGATCCTCGGCAAATAATGTTGCCTTGTTCTTAACGAGCTCCACAAGAATGTTGTCTCTCAGATATAGAGGGACATAGTAAATCCTTCCGTCATTAACTTCAACGCTATATGTTAATTGACACAGGATTGAAAACAAGCGTGCGCTTTTTCTATCAAGAAGAGCTAACCGGTCAATCATTACTTTTCGCATTGATCCGCTTTCACAACATTCCTGAGTTAGAATACAGGCAAAGATAGATTGGATACTTTCTTCGGAAACAATACTTACCCGTTCCATAAAATATGTGAGCCAGTCGTCATCTACATCAGTTACTTTTTCTTTTGTTTCTTGAATACGTTTTTTACAAAGAGCGTCCGCCTTGTTTAGTGTTTTAGCTATGTTTCTGTATTTTTTGTGCAGCATCGGAATTCCGTATAAACGAGCAGCTGTTTCTACATCCTTATCCGATGCAAATCCTTTTTCAAGAATCACTGTTTCTAAATAGCTATCTGCTCTTTCATATTTTCGCATATGCGACTTGTAAATTGAAGTGATAATTCCATCTACAGTCGTAAGGGCATCTGAAGAGGAAGAAATGATATCAGTTATTTTTTCTTGCTCCATATTTGTTTACCTCTTTTCTCAAGAAATTGTAATAGTTGCAAATATTTGTTTTATATACTTCCAAGCAGAAGATGCGGGGCGTGGCCGTGGTGTATGTGGGCGAGGACCTGGACGTGCTGCTGGAGCTGTGCGACCGGATCGTCGTTCTGTGCGGCGGCCAGGTCTCCGGCGTGGTGGACGCCCGCACCACCGACAAGCGCCAGATAGGCGCACTGATGACGCTGGTGAACAAAGGAGGCAAAGCGGATGAATAAGATACATATCGCCAAGCGCGACACCCTGCCGCTGTATATCAACATCGCGATCCGCGGCGGAGCCATCATCCTGGCGCTGCTGGTGTGCGCCCTGGTCACCACCATCCTCACCGGCGAAAATCCCCTGAGCATTTACGGCACCATCCTCAAGGGCGCCTTCGGCACCGCCCGCAAGAGCTGGACCACCTGGGAAAACGTGGCCATTCTGCTGGGCATCTCCCTGGCGGTGACCCCCGCCTTCAAGATGCGCTTCTGGAACATCGGCGCCGAGGGCCAGGTGCTCATCGGCTGTCTGGCCTCCACCACCTGCATGATCTGCCTGGGCGGCAAGATGCCCAACTGGCTGCTGCTGGTGGTCATGACCGTCGCGTCCCTGGCCGCAGGCGCTCTGTGGGGCTTTCTGCCCGGCTTCTTCAAGGCCAAGTGGAACACCAACGAGACGCTGTTCACCCTGATGATGAACTATATCGCCACCCAGCTGGTGGCCTACTTCATCATCATCTGGGAGGTTCCCAAGGGCTCCGGCAAGATCGGCATCATCAACCAGGATACCCAGGCCGGCTGGCTGCCCACCATCGGCAACCAGAAGTACCTGCTGGCCATTCTGGTGGTGGCCATCCTCACGGGCCTGATGTACATCTATCTGAACTACAGCAAGCACGGCTATGAGATCGCCGTGGTGGGCGAAAGCCGCCGCACCGCCAGCTATGCCGGCATCAAGGTGGACCGGGTCATCATCCGGACCATGGCTCTGTCCGGTGCCCTGTGCGGCCTGATCGGCCTGCTGCTGACCTCCAGCACCGACCACACCATGACCACCACCATCGTGGACGGCCGGGGCTTCACCGCCGTCATGGTGTCCTGGATGGCCAAGTTCAACCCCGTTATCATGATCTTCGTGTCCCTGCTGCTGGTGGTCCTCAGCCGCGGCGCCAGCGAGATCTCCACGGCCTTCGGCCTGAACCGCTCCTTCTCCGATATCCTGACGGGCATCATCCTGTTCTTCATCATCGGCTGCGAGTTCTTCATCAACTACAAGGTCCAGTTCCGTTCTTCCGGAAAGAAGGAGGCGTGAGAAAATGAATTTTGATATTGTATCCTTCATCCCCCGCGCGGTCATGCAGGGTATCCCCCTGCTGTACGGCAGCACCGGCGAGATCCTCACCGAGAAGTCCGGCAATCTGAACCTGGGTATCCCCGGCATCATGTATGTGGGCGGTATCTGCGGCGTCATCGGCGCGTTCTTCTATGAGCAGGCCGTGCCCGCCGACCAGATGAGCGGCTTCCTGGCCATTCTGATCCCCATGCTGTGCTCCCTGCTGGGCTCTCTGCTGATGGGCCTGCTGTACTGCTTCCTGACGGTGACCCTCCGGGCCAACCAGAACGTTACCGGCCTGACCATGACCACCTTCGGCGTGGGCATCGGCAACTTCTTCGGCGGCTCCCTGATCAAGCTCACCGGCAGCGAGGTGCCCTCCATCGCCCTGTCCGCCACCAGCGGGTATTTTGCCAAGTCCCTGCCCTTTGCCAAGAGTCTGGGCTGGTTCGGCCAGATCTTCCTGTCCTATGGCTTCTTGGCGTATCTGGCCATTATCCTGGCCCTGCTGTCCTCCTATTTCCTGAAGCACACCCGCCCCGGCCTGCACCTGCGCTCCGTGGGCGAAAGCGCCTCCACCGCCGACGCCGCCGGCATCAACGTCACCCGGTATAAGTACCTGGCCACCTGCGTGGGCAGCATGATCGCCGGTCTCGGCGGCCTGTACTACGTGATGGACTACGCCAGCGGCGTGTGGTCCAACAACGCCTTCGGCGACCGCGGCTGGCTGGCCATCGCCCTGGTGATCTTCACCATCTGGCGTCCCAATGTCAGCGTCCTGGCCTCCATCCTGTTCGGTGGCCTGTACATCCTGTATCTGTACATCCCCACCGGCAGCCAGATGGCCGTGAAGGAGCTGTACAAGATGCTGCCGTATGTGGTCACCGTGGTGGTGCTGGTGATCTCCAGCCTGCGGAACAACAAGGAAAAGCAGCCGCCTGCAAGTCTGGGCCTCAGCTATTTCCGAGAGGAACGGTAAAACTTTCGCCATCCGGCGTCTGTCCGCTGCTTTTCCCCCGCAGCGCAGCTGCGTCCCAAGCGTTTTGCGCAGCAAAACCTTGCCGCAGCACATCACTGTTACTGTTAAATTCTTTCTGTGTATCCGCCGGAATATTCACCAGATACATGGAAATATATATACGT
>ENA-USUK01003071-USUK01003071.1-human-gut-metagenome-genome-assembly--contig:-NODE-3071-length-10339-cov-5.645878_pt1 | contig 10339 bp, 4 predicted proteins | sample MGYA00250062_ERZ773400 | MGnify/ENA primary metagenome ERZ773400 (study PRJEB29103, sample SAMN06111961) | human gut metagenome | biome: human gut; feature: ankylosing spondylitis patient; material... | reverse complement strand
TGATCGCGACAGGATTCAAACCTGTAACCGGCTGATCCGTAGTCAGCTACTCTATTCAGTTGAGCTACGCGACCATTATTTCGTTTTAACGGGTGCAAAGATACGGACTTTTCCCGAACTAGCAAGCTTTTCAACGACTTTTTTGTAGAAAAATTATTCTATAAACCGATAATTAAACAGTTGCAAACCTATGCTTAACCCCACATTCCACTCTTTTCTTGGTGAACTATAATGATTTACATACGCAGAGATGTCTCCGAAAGGTAACTGGCATACCACAGAAATTTCTCCCAGATATTCGAATTTAGAAAACGCTTTTCCATAGTATGCTTTATTTAGTGAGTTTTTCTCAATCGGATAAATCGGCATAAATCCATAGAATTCTCCTCGAAGATGGAACATTTGATTTAAACGGTAAACCGGCCGAATGCCGGCACCTACAAACTGATTGGCACGGAAAGCTTCATTATATGTCATTTTACTATGTAATGTGGGAGAGAATTCTCCAGCTTGCATCATTGTGGCTGTATAATTCTCAGAAAAGTTTTTGGAAGCATATAATGCTTTCAAATACCAGCCCAAAACCCAATGCTCACTCATATTATGGTATTTTTCCTTCATATAGGATAATTGCAGCCAAGAATGGTGTTTCCTATTACTATTATCGCTAGTTGTCCCTTCACCAGGATAGAATCGTTCTCTTCCAACAAAAATTTGGGCTACAAGAGCTTCTCTGTATCCACGTGTGGGATATTGGCGGGCATTAAGGGTGCTTCCATTAAAGCTAATGGATCCCCCTAATAAATTATAACGGCTTTTGTCGTATTTGTCATTCCCGAAATCTATGATGTTTTTCTGAAAATATTTATCTTCTATTTTTGCGATTCCTATGCCGAATTCAGCTCGTTTGCTTGAAAGAAAAGGTAAGCCTACTTGTAACTTTAAAAAGCGTTCGTCTTTTTGGTTAAAAGCCGGCTTGTCATTTCTAGAAAAAAGCTTGTCTTTTTTGAAATAATCGAAAGTGCTGATTGAACCTATGAGACGATATGACGTAGGTATAGCTGTGGCGAAATCTATCTTTGCCATAAATTGGATATTGTTATAGATCTTTCCAAGTTGTCCATCAAGAACAAATTCTTTAGCATAGTAATTCAAATCCTGATAACTCAGTCCTAGATAAATCTGATTGGAGTTGGAAGTAGATATATTCCCACCCAATCTTACCGCAAAGTTATTCTCTAGTTTGACTTTTAAATGCAGGTCGTAAGTATCATCTTCCGGATTGTAAATCGCATGAGGAATGATTTCAGAAATCATTTTGTCTGAAAGCAGTCGAAAATAGCCTTGTTTTAAATCCTCATAGGTGAATTCTTTATTGTCCGATTTATGAAATTCTCTTTTTATGTAGGCTTGTTGTTGGGGATTGGCGCCATCAATAATAATATTTTTAAAGCGTAATTCGGGAAAATTGCTTTTATACACCATTCTTCTTAAACGTATATTGTCTGCGTTTACACGCCGGTGAATGCGACTCTTGATCGAGTCCATCATGCTGATAGTGCGATTATATCCTATATCATGCAGTTCGTCAATGCGTTGGAAATCCATCAGATTGACATTGTCATATTTGAAAGTCATAGATATTCCTACAGAATCGGGAATGGAATAGTCGGTTTTTTGCATTACCATATTTTCTATCTGACTCATAAGGTCATCTTCTTTAGGCTTGGTGGGATTGGTGGATACAATGCTTCCTATAATAATGTCAGGATGAAAATCATCTTTCATGACATCTGTAGGGAAATTGTTGTAAATCCCTCCATCATAAGCTAACACATTGTTTATTTCAATAGGCTTGAACATGAATGGAAAGCTCATTGAAGCTCTGACCGCATCTCCTAGATCTCCGTTTCTCATTATCAATTGCTGCTTGTTATATACATCGGACGCAATGCAACGGAAAGGTACGAAGAGCTTATCAAAATCTCCTTTACATGCAGCTGTAGCACGTGCGTACAGATCAACAAAAACGAGATTCATCTGAATCGGATTCACTACGCTGGTGGGAAGAAATTGTGGTTTCAGGTTCTTTAGCGAATCTTTGAATGAAAAACGAATATTAAAGAATTCAGGAGTCGGGAGGTTTTTCTTGAAATGATATACATACTTTTCTTCCACTTCTCCGGAATACCATCGTTTGAAGTCTTCAGACTTTAACAGTTCCACCATATCATCGGGAGAATATCCCATGGCATATAAGGAGCCGATGATGGCCCCCATAGAGGTACCTGCAATATAATCAATAGGTATATTGTTTTCTTCTAAAGCGCGGATAATACCAATATGCGTTAATCCTTTTGCGCCGCCACCGCTTAATACTAATCCTACTTTTTGGGCATGGATAGCCGGAATAATCAGCCATAAAGTAATTAACACCAAAAGAATTTTTCTCATAACCCAAGTCAAGCAATTGATATTTCTGTCTATTAAGTGTTCAAATATATGCAATACTTTTCAATTTATCGATATTTTGCCACTTGTTTTAAAATGAAAAAGAGCATTACAACGTGTATTTAACGTTGAATGCTCTTTTGAAAGTTATGTAATGTTTAAAAGGGGCGATGTTAAATCAGCTCAATGCTACGTTTTACGAAGTTGTTCAATGCTTCACCTCTTAACATATTATTTTGCAATAAAGCTAAGTCAATCAGTTGACGGATAACTTTATTATTGCTGGCATAACCTGCGAAGATAGCTTCTTTCTTACTCTTCAGATCATCCCATTTCTTATCTAAATCATTTAGTTCATCTTTTTCAGCTGTTGGGATATCTTCATCTTTCTTACCTTTCTGCTTATCTTTCAGCTCATTGCGTTTTTTGTTGATGCTATCCATTTCAGATTGTATCGGGGTTACTTCTGCATGGCAAGCTCCTTCTTCTTCATTTAATACCTGCTTTATCAGTTTGTGATCGGAATTCAGTATTAAATTGAACATATCAGGCATTTCGCCATAGAAACTCATTCCGGCTTGTATGTTCGCCATTTCTTTCATACGACGCATATATTCGCTTTGAGTAATCATTACTGGAGCAGAATTTTCTCCCAATGCTTGTGTCATGACATTGAACTCGACTTTGTCCATTTTAGGAAGTTGACTTTTGAAGGCTGTTGTGATAGCATCTTGCTTGTCTGCTTCCAATATTTCGCCTTTCTTATCTTCTTTAACGATAAGATTGTCGATAACATCACTATCAACACGGGTGAAGCGGGACTTCTCCAGCTTTTGTTCCAACATGCTTATCATAGCTACGTCTAACTGGCCATCCATAAGCAAAACATTGTATCCTTTATTGGTGGCAGCTTCAATGTAACTATATTGTTCATCTTTGTTGTTAGCATACAGATAGATCAGATTTCCATCTTTATCTGTTTGATTATCTTTAATAAGAGTCTGGTATTCTTCGAATGTGTAATGCTTGTCATTTGTATCGGTGAAAAGGGCAAATTTTTGCGCTTTATCATAGAAATCCTCTTGTGTGAGCATTCCATAATTGATAAATATTTTTAAATCATTCCACTTTTCTTCAAATTGTTTGCGATCATTCTTGAAGATGGATTGCAGACGGTCGGAAACTTTCTTTGTGATATAGGTTGAAATTTTCTTCACGTTTGAATCACTCTGTAAATATGACCGGGAAACATTCAACGGAATATCTGGAGAATCTATCACTCCATGCAACAGTGTCAAGAAGTCCGGCACAATACCTTCAACAGAATCTGTAACATATACCTGATTGCAATATAATTGAATCTTGTTTTTATTTAGTTCAATATTGCTTTTTACTTTCGGGAAATAAAGAATTCCAGTCAAATGGAATGGGTAGTCGACATTCAGATGAATCCAGAAAAGTGGTTCATCAGACATCGGATACAACTTACTATAGAATGATTTGTAATCTTCATCCGATAGTTCGCTAGGTTTGCGAGTCCATAGGGGAGTTGTATCATTGATGATATTATCTTCGGCTGTATCTATCTGTTTGCCATCTTTCCATTCTTTTTTCTTCCCAAATGCAATAGGAACAGGAAGGAAACTGCAATATTTCTTCAAAAGTCCGGAAATACGGGCTTCTTCAAGAAATTCCTTGCAGTCATCATCAATGTACAAGATGATATCCGAGCCTCGATCTGCTTTTTCCACTTCTTCAATTGTAAATTTAGGACTACCGTCACAAGTCCATTTTACAGCTTGTGCACCGTCTTTATATGACTTAGTGATTATTTCTACTTTCTTTGCAACCATAAAAGCAGAATAGAAACCTAATCCGAAATGACCAATGATGGCATTTGCGTCATTTTTGTATTTCTCGAGGAAATCATTTGCTCCAGAGAATGCAATCTGATTGATATACTTTTCGATTTCTTCTGCAGTCAGACCAATACCGCGATCGGAAATGGTAATAGTATCTTTGCCTAATTCAACATGAATGGTTAAATCACCTAACTCACCTTTAAACTCTCCGATAGAAGCTAGTGTATTCAGCTTCTGAGTAGCGTCTACTGCATTGGATACTAACTCACGAAGAAAAATCTCATGGTCACTGTACAAGAACTTTTTGATAATAGGAAAAATGTTCTCTGTTGTAACTCCAATATTACCTTTCTGCATAATACGTATATTTTTTAGTTTATCTATTGATTAATTTTAATTGATACTTACTCAGGTAGAGACAAAAAAAATGCCAGACCCGAAGGTCTGACATTATGACATACTTAATATTGATTCCAAACATGGACAATATAATCTTATTCTTGAGTAATAGCTTTCATTTCTAATTCACCTTTTTCTCCATTAAGAGAGACTTGAATGATGTCTTTTTCTTTTAAAGACGAAGAAATGATGAGTTCTGATAACCCGTCTTCCAAATAGGTTTGAATAGCTCGTTTTAAAGGACGGGCACCATATTGCACATCGTATCCTTTGGTTGCTATGAACTCTTTCGCTTTATCTTCGATAATTAATTTATATCCAATAGATTCAATTCTATTATATAATCCTTTCAGCTCTATATCAATAATCTTTGTAATTGCTTCCAGAGAGAGTTGGTCGAATGTGATAATTTCATCTACTCGATTAATAAATTCAGGAGCGAATGATTTATTTAAAGCTTTTTGGATTACACTTCGCGAGAATTCCTTATCATCAAGTCGGCTTTGTGTTGCAAATCCGACCCCTCGTCCAAATTCTTTCAACTGACGGGTTCCGATATTGGAGGTCATGATGATAACAGTGTTTTTAAAGTCTACCATCCTGCCATAACTGTCAGTCAGACGTCCTTCATCCATCACTTGAAGCAAGATATTGAATACATCTGGATGCGCTTTTTCTATTTCATCAAGCAATACAATGGAATATGGTTTGCGGCGTACTTTTTCTGTTAATTGTCCCCCTTCTTCATATCCTACGTATCCCGGAGGTGCTCCGACCAGTCGTGAAACCGTAAATTTTTCCATATACTCACTCATGTCTATACGAATCAGTGCATCGGCTGAACCAAACATATATTTGGCTAATTCTTTGGCTAAATGGGTTTTACCAACCCCCGTTGGGCCTAAGAACATGAATGTGCCAATTGGCTTATTGGGATCTTTTAATCCTACACGGCTTCGCAATATTGCTTTTACCAACTTTTCTATGGCCGTATCTTGCGCTATGACTTTAGATTGCAGATCTTCTTTCATGCCGGCTAGCTTAATACCTTCGGCTTGTGCCATACGTTGTACAGGAATACCTGACATCATTGATATAACGTTGGCGATCTCTTCTGCATCAACGGTCTGCCTATTTTCCTTCAGACTGGCTTCCCACTCTTTTTTCATCTCGTCTAATCGAAGAGAGAATTCTTTTTCTTTATCCCGAAAGCTGGCTGCAAGTTCAAAGTTCTGCGATTTAACTGCTTCATTTTTCTTACTTTTAGCTTCTTCGATCAATTTTTCCTGCTCTTCTATCTCTTTAGGAACATTAATGTTGGTAAGATGTACCCGTGAACCGGCCTCATCCAAAGCATCAATAGCCTTATCAGGGAAATTGCGATCTGTGATATAGCGGTCTGTCAGCTTGACACATGCTTCCAATGCTTCATCAGTATAAAAAACATTATGATGGTCTTCATACTTGTCCTTGATGTTATGTAAAATTTGAAGAGTTTCCTCAGCCGTAGTTGGTTCTACTATTACTTTTTGGAAACGACGTTCAAGAGCACCGTCTTTTTCAATATTCTTACGATACTCATCAAGGGTGGTAGCGCCAATACATTGTATTTCTCCTCTAGCCAATGCCGGTTTTAACATATTCGCAGCGTCCATAGAGCCTGCAGCCGACCCTGCACCTACAATTGTGTGAATCTCATCGACAAACAGAATTACATTGGGATTTCTCTGTAACTCATTTAGAATGGAACGAATACGCTCTTCAAATTGTCCGCGATATTTGGTACCTGCTACGACAGCTGTCATATCCAGAGCCACAACTCGTTTATCAAACAAAATTCGTGAAACCTTTTTCTGAGTAATTCTTAAAGCAAGTCCCTCAACAATAGCTGATTTCCCTACACCCGGTTCACCTATTAGAATAGGGTTGTTTTTTTTACGGCGGCTTAAGATTTGGGCCAAACGTTCAATTTCTTTTTCTCTGCCGACTACTGGATCTAATTTTCCTTCTTCTGCCGCTTTTGTCATATCCGTACCGAAATTGTCAAGTACAGGTGTGTCATTAGATGGCTTTTTCGAAGCTGTTTGTGCCTGTTGGCGCTCTTCAGAATTGCCTCTTCCGCTTGAGCGGGGGGAAGACATTTCTTCGTCTTCATCGTCATCTTCAGTAAACATTCCAGCATTTATGTCTGGTTGCAATGTTACCTGTTCCAATACTTTTGCATAATTGATGTTATTTGCTTCAAGTATGGAGGCTGCTACATTCTTCTTTTCTCTTAAAATTGCCAACAGAACATGTTCTGTGTCAGCGATGTTACTTTTCATTCCACGTGCTTCTAAAATACACATTTTTAATATTTTTGCCGCGTCATTAGACAACGACACCTCTGCGTCAGGTAATAACATATCATCAGCTTCTACCTTTAGCTGAGCTTCAATCTGCTGTTTGATGGTAGTCAGATTGGGATTGAGTTTAGACAATATCTCGATAGCTTTTCCTTCACCGTCACGGAGCATACCCAGAAGCAGGTGTTCTGGACCTATGTACCTACTTCTCAACCGATTCGCTTCTTCTTTACTATAGACGATAATGTCGGAAACTCTTTGTGAGAATTGATTATTCATACTTTCTTCCTTCTTTTCTAAGGGTTATTCACTCGCAAATATACGCATTAAATCAAGTTTGTATTGCAATATTTGCTTTATTTCTTATATCTACAAATGGCGTGCCATAAAAATGCTACATTTGCGTTATATATAATAAGGTATAACAAATGGCTGGATGTTTTTTGCCGATATTCCATAGCCTTTATAGCCTAATTTATTATTTTTCTCTTTTTGTTTTCGTATTTTAAAGCTTAGTTGGGTATCATTCCATTCATAATAAAACTTTCTTTCCAAAAACTTTCGTATATCCGGGAAAAGTAGTACTTTAGCGTGGTTTTTTACAAACCGTAGAATGTATAATTAATAATCATTTTAAATGCTTGAACAAGACAGAATTATAAAGATTAACATCGAGGAGGAAATGAAGTCATCGTACATTGACTACTCTATGTCGGTCATCGTTTCGCGTGCCCTTCCGGATGTTAGAGATGGATTTAAGCCCGTTCACCGTAGAATTTTATACGGAATGATGGAATTGGGTAATACTTCAGATAAACCTTATAAGAAATCGGCCAGAATTGTTGGTGAAGTACTTGGTAAGTATCATCCTCATGGAGATTCTTCTGTTTATCTTGCAATGGTTCGTATGGCTCAGGAGTGGGCGATGCGTTATCCTTTGGTAGACGGACAGGGTAACTTTGGTTCGGTAGACGGTGATAGCCCTGCTGCTATGCGTTATACGGAGGCACGTCTTAATAAGTTGGGTGAAGCGATGATGGATGACTTGTATAAGGAAACCGTAGATTTTGAGCCTAACTTTGATAATACTTTGGTTGAACCTAAGGTAATGCCAACTCGAATTCCTAATCTTTTAGTGAATGGTGCATCTGGTATTGCCGTGGGTATGGCTACCAATATGCCTCCACATAATCTTTCTGAAGTTATAGATGCTTGTGATGCATATATTGATAATCCGGAAATTACAGTGGAAGAGTTGATGGAGTTTGTGAAAGCTCCGGACTTTCCTACAGGCGGATATATATATGGTGTAAGTGGTGTGCGTGAGGCTTATCTGACAGGTCGTGGACGTGTGGTTATGCGTGCGAGAGCTGAAATTGAAAGCGGGCAGGCACATGATAAAATTGTAATCACCGAGATTCCCTATAATGTAAATAAGGCAGAATTGATTAAGTATATCGCTGACCTTGTTAACGATAAGAAAATAGAAGGTATCTCGAATGCTAATGATGAGTCTGACCGTGATGGTATGCGTATCGTTATTGACGTAAAACGTGATGCAAATGCAAGTGTAGTGCTGAATAAACTTTATAAGATGACAGCTTTACAGACATCTTTTGGTGTGAATAATGTTGCTTTGATACACGGACGTCCAAAGACATTAAATCTGAGAGATTTAATAAAATATTTCATAGAACATAGACACGAGGTCGTAATTCGTCGTACCCAGTTCGAACTTCGTAAAGCAAAAGAGCGGGCACATATTCTTGAAGGTTTAATTATTGCTTCGGATAATATTGATGAAGTAATTCGTATTATCCGTGCTGCTAAAACGCCCAATGATGCTATAGCAGGCTTGATAGAACGCTTCAATCTGACAGAAATTCAGTCGCGTGCTATTGTAGAAATGCGTTTGCGCCAGTTGACCGGTTTGATGCAGGATCAGCTTCATGCGGAATACGAGGAAATCATGAAGCAGATTGCTTATTTGGAAAGTATTCTGGCTGATGATGAAGTATGCCGTAAGGTAATGAAAGATGAACTACTGGAAGTGAAAGCAAAATATGGGGATGAACGCCGTTCTGAGATTGTATATTCTTCTGAAGAGTTTAATCCGGAAGATTTCTACGCTGATGACCAGATGATTATCACCATTTCTCATATGGGATATATCAAGCGTACTCCTTTAACAGAATTCCGCGCACAGAATCGTGGTGGGGTAGGTTCTAAGGGAACAGAAACTCGTGATGAAGACTTTGTAGAGCATATTTATCCGGCTACCATGCACAATACCATGATGTTCTTTACACAAAAAGGTAAGTGTTATTGGTTGAAAGTGTATGAGATACCTGAAGGAACGAAGAACTCTAAGGGGCGTGCTATTCAGAATTTGTTGAATATTGATTCAGATGATAATGTAACGGCATATTTGCGTGTGAAGAGTTTAGAGGATTCAGAGTTCATCAATAGCCACTATGTATTATTCTGTACTAAGAAAGGTGTAATAAAGAAAACATTGTTAGAACAATATTCTCGTCCTCGCCAGAATGGTGTAAATGCTATTACGATTCGTGAAGATGACAGTGTTATCGAAGTTCGTATGACGAATGGAAATAATGAAATTATCATAGCCAACCGTAATGGACGTGCAATTCGTTTCCATGAAGCAGCAGTGCGCGTTATGGGACGTACAGCAACGGGTGTGCGTGGTATTACATTAGATAACGATGGCCAGGATGAAGTTGTGGGAATGATTTGCATTAAGGACTTGGAGACAGAATCTGTAATGGTTGTTTCTGAGCAAGGATATGGTAAACGTTCTGAAATTGAAGACTATCGTAAGACCAACCGTGGAGGTAAGGGGGTGAAAACAATGAATATTACTGAAAAAACGGGTAAATTGGTAACGATTAAATCTGTAACAGATGAAAATGATTTGATGATTATCAATAAATCCGGTATCACAATTCGTTTGAAGGTAGAAGATGTTCGTATCATGGGGCGTGCTACCCAAGGTGTCCGTTTGATTAATCTTGAAAAACGCAATGATCAGATTGGTTCAGTATGTAAAGTCATGACTGAAAGTCTTGAGGATGAAATACCGGAAGAAGAAGTAGAGGGTACTATTGTGAGTGATCCTAATACTGATGCTCCTGATATTGACAATGATGATACGTCAGATGTAAATGAGAACGAAAGTAATAACATTGAGGAATAGACATAATATTAATAATTAATCAAACAACAATCATGAAAAGAGTATTATTTTCTATGGTTTTATTG
>ENA-USUK01003070-USUK01003070.1-human-gut-metagenome-genome-assembly--contig:-NODE-3070-length-10341-cov-4.646142_pt1 | contig 10341 bp, 10 predicted proteins | sample MGYA00250062_ERZ773400 | MGnify/ENA primary metagenome ERZ773400 (study PRJEB29103, sample SAMN06111961) | human gut metagenome | biome: human gut; feature: ankylosing spondylitis patient; material... | reverse complement strand
ACGTGAAGAAAATTATCATTCTTTTCTTCCTGATATGCGCCATTCCCCTCTCCGCCTGCTCCAAGGCGCCGGAACAGATTCCCGCCCCCACGGTGCAGCGGCTCACCTCGCCATTGGAGCTTTCCGAGGATGAGGCCGCCACCCTTATACAGTGCTGCGGGGAAAACAGCGTCCTGTTGGCTGTCGGGCATCGCAATACGGCTCAGACCGGCCCCCTTTATAATACCGACTATCTGCTTTACTGGAATTATTCGGACGGGACCACCAAGCAGTTTCCCGTTTCCTCCCCGGCCTATATCATCTCCGCCGTTCTGGACGGGTCCGATGTTCTGTACGTGGACTATGAAGCCGTGGAGCCCGGCCTCAAATGGTCTCTGATCCGGTCCACAGACACAGGGAAAAGCACTCTCGCCTCCGGTCAAGCCGCTTCCTATGATCAGGTCCCTGCGTTGTTCTGCCTGAACGGTCAGCCCATGTATCTGCAATCAGAGGATACCGGCATATCCGTATATCATGTGGACAGCAGTGCCGTTTCCAGCGTGCTGAACCTCACCGACTACACCATGTCCGATGTAACCGTTTGCACCAATGGTACGCAATTCGCCTTTTTGGCCTCTGCCAAAAACGACGCCTACTGGACGGCGTTCCTCTGCAATGCGTCCGGTATTCTGTACCAGAAGGAGCTTTCGCAGCAGGTCACAACCTTTGCCATAACGGGCGAGTACATGGTGTGCGGTTTGGGTGACCCGGAGACTCAAAAATTTTCCTATGTGACGATCCGCATCAGCGACGGAAAGGTATCCACCGCTGATTCCGCAGTGCCCCTGTGGCGTCTGACCGGAAGCGGCAGCAGTTGTATGCACGTGGACGATGCCTTTGCTGCTCATATCCTCTATCCAGATACGCAGCAGACCGATCCCCTTGTGATCAACGACTTTGCCACCTATCAAAACTGGCCCACGGTATTCTGCTCTGACGGAGTAGGTGGTTATCTGGCGGAAATGGATATCGAGGATACCGTCACCTACTGGCATATCACCACCTGACCATGATCCAAGTAATGAAAGAAGGGCTGTCCCACAGCGGGACAGCCCTTCTTGATTCGTAAAGGGGATCGATTACTGAGCAGCCTTGGCAGCCTTGATGGACTCGATCAGCTCGGGAACGACCTTGAACAGGTCACCAACGATACCGTAGTCAGCCACCTCGAAGATGGGAGCGTTCTCGTTCTTGTTCACGGCGATGATGCACTCGGAGTCCTGCATACCAGCCTTGTGCTGGATGGCGCCGGAGATACCCAGGGCGACGTAGACCTTGGGATGGACGGTCTTACCGGTCTGGCCGACCTGGTGGTCAGCAGTGATCCAGCCGGCGTCCACGCAGGCACGGGAGGAGCCCACGACGCCGCCCAGAACCTCGGCCAGCTCCTCAGCCAGCTTGATGCCGCCCTCGACATCCTTGCTGATGCCACGGCCCACGGACACGATGAAGTCGGCACCGATCAGGTCCACCAGCTTCTTGGCAGCCTTGACGGTCTCCACCACCTCGGTCTTGATGTCGCTGGCAGACAGCTCGAAAGCGGGATGCAGGATCTCAACCTTCTCGGCGCAGTCGGCGCAGAACTCACGCTTCTTCATAACGCCGGGGCGCACGGTGGCCATGGCGGGGCGGAAGCGGGGGCAGAAGATGGAGGCCATCAGGTGGCCGCCGAAAGCGGGACGGGTCATCTTGATGTCACGGGAGACATCGTGATCCTGACCGTTGATCTTCACGGTACCCAGCTTCTCGATACGCTCCTCAGCCAGCGTGGAAGCCTCACGCAGGAAGTTCTTGTAGATGGGCATATCGATGTCCAGATGGGTGCAGTCGGCGCACAGACCGGTGTGCAGGCGAGCTGCGCAGCGGGGAGCCAGATCACGGCCGATGTTGGAGGCACCGAACAGCAGGATCTCAGGCTTGATCTCCTCCACAGCGTCGGTGATGACCTTGGTGTAGGCATCAGTGGTGTAGTCCTTCAGCAGGGGGCTGTTGTAGACATAGACCTTGTCGGCACCGTAGCCGCCCAGCTCCTTGGCGATGCCGTCCACGTTGTCGCCCAGCAGAATGCCGCACAGCTCAACGCCCAGTTCGTCAGCCAGCTTCCGGCCCTCGGAGATCAGTTCAAAGGTAGTGGGCATCATCTTGCCCTGACGCTGCTCGCAGAAAACCCAGACGTTTTTGAAGGCAGCGGTATCAGCACTATTAAAAGCCATTTTCTTATCTCCTTCCTTAGATGATATGCTTGGCGGCCAGAATGCCAGCCAGCTTGTCGGTGGTCTCCTTGCCGGCGCCCTCAAGCATCATGCCGGCGCCCTTCTGAGGAGGCGTAAAGGAGGTGAGAATGTTGGTGGGGGAGCCCTTCAGACCGATGGTGGTGGCATCGATCAGGGGGTGATCCTTCAGCGTCTCGTAGGTCATGGTGACCAGAGGCTTGCTGTAAGCCTCGAAGGCGCCGCCAACGGACAGATAACGGGGCTGATTCAGCTCCTTGATGCAGGTGATCATGCAGGGGGTGTTGACCTTAACGGTCATGTAGCCATCCTCCAGCATACGCTTGACGATGAAGGTGTTGCCCTCCTTCTTGATCTCACCGGCATAGGTGACCTGAGGCAGATGCAGCTTCTCAGCGATCTGGGGGCCGACCTGAGCGGTATCGCCATCGATGGCCTGACGGCCAGCCAGAATGACGTCGTCCTCATCCACACCGTAGGTGTCGATGCCGGCGGCGATGATCTGGGAGGTGGCGTAAGTATCGGAGCCGCCGAACTCACGGGCGGTAATCAGGACACCCTCGTCCACGCCCATGGCCATCAGCTCACGCAGCATACCCTCGGCGGGAGGGGGACCCATGGTGAAGGCCACGACCTTGCAGCCCAGCTCGTCCTTCAGGGCCAGAGCAGCCTCGACGGCGTTCATATCATCGGGGTTGATGATGGTCTGCATGGACGCACGGTCCAGAGTGCCATCGGGGTTCACAGCCACCTTACCGGAGGTATCGGGAACCTGCTTCACAGTAACAATAACTTTCATTTTGCCTTATACCTCCTCAATTACTTAACGCCCAGATGGCTGGCGATGACCATGCGCTGGACCTCGGAAGTGCCCTCATAGATCTCGGTGATCTTGGCATCACGCATCATGCGCTCCACGGGATACTCACGGGTGTAGCCGTAGCCGCCGAACAGCTGCACGGCACGACGGGTCACGTCGGAAGCGGCATCGGCAGCGAACAGCTTGGCCATGGCGGCATCCATGGAGTAGGGCTCGTGGTTCTGCTTCTTCATGGCAGCGGAGTAGACCAGGAACTGAGCAGCCTGCATCCGGGTGTGCATCTCGGCCAGCTGGAACTGGGTGTTCTGGAACTGGGAGATACGCTTACCGAACTGGACACGCTCCTTGGTGTACTTGACGGCCTCCTCCACGGCGCCCTCGCCCAGACCCAGAGCCTGAGAGGCGATACCGATACGACCGCCGTCCAGCGTCTGCATGGCGATCTTGAAGCCCTGGCCCTTCTTGCCCAGCATACGATCCTTGGGGATGACGCAGTCCTCGAAAATCAGGTCGCAGGTGGAGCTGCCGCGGATACCCATCTTCTTCTCGTGCTTACCCTGAGTGAAGCCGGGGTCGGTCTTTTCCACCACGAAGGCGGAAATCTCCTTCATGGCACGGCCACGCTTGTCGGTGGTCTTACCGGTGACGGCGATGATGACGAAGGTATCAGCCACGTTGCCGTTGGTGATGAAGCACTTGGAGCCGTTGAGGATGTAGTTCTCGCCGGACTCGTCCAGTACAGCAGTGGTCTGCTGGCCCTGCGCGTCGGTACCGGCGCCGGGCTCGGTCAGGCCGAAAGCACCGATCTTCTTGCCGGACAGCAGGTCAGGCAGATACTTTTGCTTCTGAGCCTCGGTGCCGTGCTCGAAAATGGGAGCGCAGCACAGAGAGGTATGAGCGGAAACGATAACGGCAGTGGTGCCGCAGACCTTGGCCAGCTCCTCCACGCACATGGCATAGGAGAGGACGTCGCCGCCGGCGCCGCCATACTCCTTGGGGAAGTAAATGCCCATCATGCCCAGCTTCGCCATCTTCTCGACGGTCTCCATGGGGAAACGCTCTTCCTCGTCGATCTCGGCGGCCAGGGGCTTCACTTCGTTCTCTGCAAATTCGCGGTACATCTTGCGAACGAGCAGCTGTTCCTTAGTCAGATGGAAGTCCATACTCTTTTCTCCTTTACGAAATTTTACTTGGTATACTTAAAGAAGCCCTCGCCAGACTTGATGCCCAACTTGCCGGCGCGAACCATCTTCCGAATCAATACGTTTGCACGATACTTGCTGTCGTGGGTCTCATTGAACAGCACATCCATGATGTTCAGCACCACGTCCCAGCCGATGAGGTCACCCAGATGCAGGGGACCCATGGGGTGGTTGCAGCCCAGCTGCATAGCAATATCGATATCTTCCGCAGAGGCAACGCCCTCCTGCAGAACGCAAACGCCTTCGTTGCAATAGGGGATAAGGATCTTGTTGACCACAAAGCCGGGGGCCTCGTTGACCACCACGGGGGTCTTGCCGATCTCGGTGGACAGGTTCTTGATGTAGTCCACCAGCTCAGCGGGGGTATTGCCGCCGGCAATGACCTCTACCAGCTTCATGGCAGGCACGGGGTTAAAGAAGTGCATACCGATCAGATGGTGCTTCAGGCCCTGACCCATCTCGGTGATGGACAGAGAGGAGGTATTGGAGGCAAAGATGGCCTCGTCCTTGCACAGAGCGTCCAGACGGCCCAGCAGCTCCTTCTTCACGGCCATGTTCTCAGCCACGCACTCGATGACCAGATCGGCGTCAGCGGCGGCCTCGAACTCCTCCACCAGCACACGGCTCATCAGATCGTCAGCGGCCTCCTGCGCCATCTTGCCCTTGGCCACACGCTTATTCAGAGAAGCAGCCAGCTTATCCTTGTGGCGCTGCGCACTGGCCGTGCTGGAAGCATACAGCAGAACGGTGTGGCCCTTGCCGGCGAACACCTGAGCGATACCGCTACCCATCGTACCTGCACCAAAAACAGCGATCTTCATAAATGATTCCTCCTAATCGTTAGAATATATAGGGTCATTGGTTTGCCCACCGGACGTTATGTCCGGAAAACAACGTTCTGATAGAGCTTTATCGGTTCTGGTAGGGCTCATGCTTGCGCTTTTCCAGAAAAGCACCCATGCCCTCCTTCTGGTCCGCCGTCTCGAAGCAGCTGCCGAACAGCTTCTCCTCGATGGTCACGGCCCGATCCATGTCCACCTGCAGGCCGTCATTGATGGCCTTCTTGCAGGCCCGCACGGCGATGGGGGCGTTCTTGGCGATGGTCCCGGCCAGCTTCTCCGCTGCGGGCAGCAGCTCCTGCGCCGGATAGACGGCGTTCACCAGCCCGATCCGCAGGGCCTCGTCGGCCTTGATGTTCTTAGCGGTGTAAATCAGCTGCTTGGCCATACCGGGGCCAACCAGACGGGCCAGCCGCTGGGTGCCGCCGAAGCCGGGGGTGATGCCCAGACCGGCCTCCGGCTGGCCGAACACGGCGGTGTCGGCGCAGATGCGAATGTCGCAGCTCATGCTCAGCTCGCAGCCGCCGCCCAGTGCAAAGCCGTTGACAGCGGCGATGGTGGGGATGGGCAGCGTCTCCAGCCGCCGGAATACGTCGTTGCCCTTCTTGCCGAAGGCCTCGCCCTCGGCCTTGGTGAGGGTGCTCATCTCTCCGATGTCTGCCCCCGCCACGAAGGCTTTCTCCCCTGCGCCGGTGATGACCAGTACACGGATCTCCTTGTCGGCCTCCACGGTGTCCAGCAGCTCCGCCAGATCCGCCAGCACCTGAGAATTCAGGGCGTTCAGCGCCTCCGGACGGTGGATGGTGGCCACGGCATATGGACCTTTTTTCTCCAACAGTACGTTCGTCACAATGGTTCCTCCTTACTGTGGCAGCCGCCGCCGAAGCAGCGGCAGCGTCATGGGAAAAAGCGCTTTCTACAGGGGTGTTTCACCCGCAAAATGCGCCTTCTCATATACCTTATCCATTATAGACGTTCGTCTAAAATTTATCAAGCACTTCTCACCCGGCTTTTTGCTTTTTAGAGGAAGTCACAAATTTCGTCGGATTTTTTGGTACTTTTCCAGCTTTTTGCCGCACCTGTTCTTCGATGCGCCGTCCTACGAAAACGTCGCTTCGGCGGCTCTCCCTTACCGGGAGAGTTTTTCCGGCGTTCCCTCTTGCTTTTTCGCCGGAAAACCGGTATATTGGGTAGTCGGATACCATCGCCATGCGGCGTTTTTCAGGAGGAACGACACCATGCGTATGCGGAAAAAGAAGAATCTACTGCCCCGGATGGAGGCCTGCCGGGCCTGTCAGGTACAGGACCCCTTCGCCATGCGGGGCCACTGGCGGGAGCTGATGCCCGATGCCCGTGAGCTGCGGGTAGAACTGGGCTGCGGCAAGGGGCGCTTCACCGTGGGTACGGCCCAAGCGGAGCCGGATGTTCTGCTCATCGCCGTGGAGAAGGTGCCGGATGCCATGGTGGTGGCCATGGAGCGGGCGCAGGCGGCGGGGCTGCACAACGTATTCTTCGTGGTGGGAGACGCCGCCCTGCTGCCGGATATGTTTGCCCCGGCAGAGGTGGACCGGCTGTACATCAACTTCTGCGACCCGTGGCCCAAGAGCAACCAGAAGCGCCGCCGTCTGACCCACGGCAATTTTCTCAAGTGCTACCGGCAGGTGCTGCCTATGGGCGGGCAGATCCACTTTAAGACGGACAACGACAAGCTGTTCCAGTGGTCCGTGGAGGAGATCCCCCAGTATGGCTTTTCTCTGTCGGAGGTGACCCGTGACCTCCACGCCAACGGCCCCGTGGGAGTCATGACGGACTACGAGGCCAAGTTCTATGAGCTGGGGAAGAACATCAACCGCTGCGTGGCTACCATGGAGCCGTGGACGGAGCCGGAGGAGGAACCTGCGGAGGCTGCTCCGGTGGAAGCTTCTTCCGTAGAATGATATAAGAACAGCAGGATGGCCATGCCATCCTGCTGTTTTTTCATGGGGAAAAGCGCTCTTTACGACTCCTGCTTGAAATACTCCGCACCGGCGCCGCACAGGGGGCATTTATAATCCTCCGGCAGGGAGTCCCCCTCGTATACATAGCCGCAGACCTTGCACACATAGCGGTGCTGCCCCTCCGGCTTTTCCTCCGCCGGGGCCGCAGCCTGTACGTCCGCCGCCAGCGTACCCGCCAGCCGTTCTAGCTGCATGGTCTGATCCTCCCGCAGGGCGGAGCGGATGGTAAAGGTGTCCTCCATCTGCTGCCACCCCTTCAGAGGCTGGAGGATCTTCTGCATCTCCTTGCCGCTGGCCGGGGCCCAGGAGCCGTTCTCCAGCAGCACCACCCGGCGATTCTGGAGATCGTGGGCAGCGATATCGTGGAGCAGCTCCTCCATGGTAATGAACACCCCGGCATTGTAGGTGGTGGCAGCAAACACCAGATGGCTGTAACGGAAGGCTGCCGACAGAATGTAAGAGGTAGGCGTCACGGAGGTATCGAACATCTGCACCTTCACGCCCCGCTCCGACAGCCGGCAGGCCAGAATGTTGGCGGCGTTCTCCGTGTTGCCATACACGGAGGCATAGGCGATGAGCACCCCCCGCTCCTCCGGCTCGTAGCGGCTCCAGAGGTCGTACTTGTGCAGGAGATACCCCAACTCCTTCCGCCACACAAAGCCGTGGAGGGGCAGCAGCATGGCGATGTCCAGCTCTGCCGCCTTCTTCAGCACCGCCTGTACCTGAGAGCCGTATTTGCCCACGATATTGGTGTAGTAGCGCCGGGCCTCGTCCAGATAATCCCGGTCGAAGTCCACCTCATCGGCAAACAACCGGCCATTCAAGGCCCCGAAGCAGCCGAAGGCATCCGCCGTCAGCAGCAGACGATCCGTCTCATCATAGGTCATCAGTACCTCCGGCCAGTGGACCATGGGAGCCGCAATAAAGCGCAGCGTGTGCCGCCCGGTGCAGAGGGTATCCCCCTCCTTCACCACATGGATGCGCTCCTGAAGGCCGGTGCCGAAGAACTGGGTCATCATGGTCTTGGCCATAGCGCTGCAATAGATCTGCACCTCCGGGAAGCGCAGCACCAGCTCCTCCAGCTCCGCCGTGTGATCCGGCTCCATGTGGTGTACCACCACGTAGTCCAGCGACCGCCCCTCCAGCGCATGGAGGAGATTTTCCCGGAAGGTGCGGCGCACCGCCGCATCCGTCGTGTCAAACAGTACGGTCTTTTCATCCCTCAGCAGATAGCTGTTGAAGGAGATGCCGTTGGGTACGTCGAACACACCCTCAAACATGGCCAGCCGCCGCCCGTCGGCGCCTACCCACGTGTAATCGTCATTTACCTTTCTCGTGCAGTACATGGAAAAACTCCTTTCGTTCTGATATGCTCTCGCTGCTCCATAGTATACCAGATATTTCCGCCCTTTGCCACAGGAAAAAGCACGCCGCATATGCGACGTGCTTTTTAAGACAGTTACGCCTTCTTGGCGATGTCGCACAGGGCGGCGAACGCCGGGGCATCGTAGATGGCCATCTCAGAGAGCATCTTGCGGTTGATCTGGATGCCGGCCACCTTCAGACCGTGCATGAAGGTAGAGTAGTTCATGCCGTTGATCTTGCAGGCGGCGGAGATGCGGGTGATCCACAGCTGACGGAAGTCCCGCTTCTTCAGGCGGCGGCCCACATAGGCGTAGGTCAGAGACTTCATGACCTGCTCATTGGCCATCTTGAAGTGCTTGGACTTGGAACCCCAGTAGCCCTTGGCCAGCTTGAGGATCTTATTTCTTCTCTTGCGCGTCATCATCGCGCCCTTAACTCTTGCCATTGTTCGTTCCCTCCCTCTTCTTACTTATACAGGATCATGCGCTTGATGGCGGCCTCGTTGGTCTTGTCGGCATAGGTGGTGCCGCGCAGAGCCCGCTTCAGCTTGGTGGTCTTGCCGTGGCCGTTCAGCAGGTGGCGCTTACCGGCGTGGGCGCGTTTGACCTTGCCGTTCTTCGTGAGAGCGAAACGCTTCTTCGCGCCGCTGTGGGTCTTGATCTTCGGCATAACAGAAAACTCCTTTTCGACTTACTTTTTGGTATCCTTCGCAGGCTTGGGCGACAGGAAAATGGACATGTGACGCCCCTCCAGCTTCGGACTTTTATCCATCACGGCGGTCTCGCCGCAGGATTCGGCAAACTTCAGCAGCAGATCCTGGCCGATGTTGGTGTGCGCCATCTCACGGCCGCGGAACCGAACCGTGATCTTGCACCGGTTGCCGTCCGCCAGGAACTTCTGCGCATTGCGCAGCTTCACATTGAAGTCGTTGACGTCAATGCTGGGGGACATCCGGATCTCCTTGATCTCCACCACGCGCTGATTCTTGCGGGCTTCCTTCTCGCGCTTGGTCTGCTCGAAGCGGTACTTGCCGTAATCCATCAGCTTGCATACCGGGGGCACAGCGTTAGGAGAGATCTTCACCAGATCCAGTCCCTGCTCCTCTGCCATGCGCAGAGCCTCCTGCGAGGACACGATGCCCAGCTGTTCTCCGGTGTCAGAGATCAGGCGGACCTCCTTATCCCGGATTTCTTCATTGGTTTGATGACCTGTGTTAGCGATGGGAAAGCACCTCCAGACAAAATAAAAATACGGCTGCCGGTAAGGCCCCCGTATCACAACAAAACAACGCCGGAATCCCGGCGGAATTTTCATGTTGACCCGTTGGCTCTGGCCTGGGGTGAGGACGAGGAACCGTACCTACTTTCTTGTACCCGGATAGTTTACCACTGCGTGCGGCACTTGTCAAGCATAATTTTAAAATTCCCGGTCCTTTCGGACCGGGAATCCCAAATTATTTTGTGTCGTGGATCTGGCTGACCTTCAGGCGGTTGATGGCCCGGGCCAGGGTGGCCTGGGCGAACTTATACTCCTGAATGGTCTGCTTCTGCAAGATGGCCTCCCGGGCCCGGGCCTCCGCCCGCTTGGCCCGGTTGGCGTCGATCTCGTCGGGGCGCTCGGCGGAGTCAGCCAGCACCAGCACCTCGTTGTTCTCCACCTTAATGAGGCCCCCGGACACAGCGGCGGTGCGCCGCTCCCCGTTGGGCAGGGTCACGCTCATGGCCCCGGGGACCAGGGCGGCGATGGTGTTGCTGTGGCCGGCCAGGATGCCCATGGAGCCGTCCACCGCCGGGACGGTCAGGCTGACGCACGGCCCCTCGTAAAAGGGCCGGTCTGCGGCCAGCACCC
>ENA-USUK01003052-USUK01003052.1-human-gut-metagenome-genome-assembly--contig:-NODE-3052-length-10405-cov-5.590724_pt1 | contig 10405 bp, 10 predicted proteins | sample MGYA00250062_ERZ773400 | MGnify/ENA primary metagenome ERZ773400 (study PRJEB29103, sample SAMN06111961) | human gut metagenome | biome: human gut; feature: ankylosing spondylitis patient; material... | reverse complement strand
GGTCTGCTGAGGAACGGAGTAATATTTAGAGTTTTCGTGAGCTGATAGTCTTTGAATATTGCGACTTCATTTTCGCTCCCGACCCATACTTGTCCTTCTTTGTCCGTGCTGATTCCCCATACCGGTTTGTTTTTTAGCGTTTTTCCTTTTTCTGTAGTATAAGGAAGCGTATGGAATACAGGCTTCGTGTGACTGATGAAGTTTATGCCGCTGCTATAGTTACCAATCCAGATATTACCAAAAGAGTCTTGCAGCAGGCTTCTTATATTGCTGGATGAAAGTCCGCTTTCATCATTGGATGCGGAGATATTGGTGAATTTCACACTCTTCGGATTCATGAAGGTGATGTTGTGCAAATCGAGTATGCTGATTCCTCCTATATCTGCCCCTATCCATAGTGTTCCGTCGTTCATCTCCTTGATGCAATAAATATGGTCTGCTATCAGAGAATGCGGATTACCGAACTCATGTTTGAAAGTGAGAAATTCCTCTGTTTGAGAATTGAATAAGGCAAGTCCCTGATTGGTTCCAATCCATATATTTCCGGAATGATCAATATAGATACAGTATACACTGTTGCCCGGCAGACTTTTGGGATTGTGCGGATCATTGCGATAGTTCTTGCAGGTTTTACTCTTTAAATCAATAATACTTAGTCCTCCTTGGGCGTGTCCTATGTACAGGCTTCCATGACCATTATCGAAGGAGCACCAGCTTGAATCGTATAAATCCTTAATATTTTTGTGGGAGAAGGGTGAGAATTGCTTCGTCTGTTTATTGTAATATATAGTTCCGCCATAGTGGTTGGTGATCCATATCCCCTTATTATCGGCCGAATGTGCCAGCGCAACAATATTGCTGGCTATGCTGTCTGCTATATTATTGGTGAATTGATAAGTAGAACAGTCAAGTTTGCTCAGTCCGTCCTTGAGTCCGATCCATAGAGCATTCTCTTCTTCGTCATATAGCAGGGCATTTAATGCGTTGCTGATGATCCCGGAATCATTATCCTTGTAAGTAGTAAAGTTCCGTCCGTCAAACCGACTCAGTCCGGATTCTGTTGCAATCCAGATATATCCTTGTTTATCTTGTGTGATATTGGTCACATAATTGTTGGATAGGCTTGAACAGTGTAGCCCGCTGCGGGCAGCGCAGCCGAAGTCAGTATGTGTTTGTCATGCTTTTATCATACTGCTTTTGCTTTGGAAGAGTTAGAAGATCTTCAAGGTAAAAACGGTCATTTTTGCAATTTTGCGCGATTGCGTCTGCACTGCATCCGGAGGATATCGTGTTTGTTGCCCGGCAAAAAGAATAAAACTTTCCCATTTTATAATAAGAACGTTCTGGCAAAGACCGTCTTTTTCTGTTATACTCTAGCCAATGAATACAGCTGTAACAGGAGGATGTTATGGAAAAGAATGTACTGAACACCGATCTCACCGGCAAGGTGGCTGTCGTCACCGGCGCAAGCGGCACGCTGTGCTCCATTTTTTCCAAGGCGCTGGCCCGGGCGGGCGCAAAGGTGGCGCTGCTGGGCCGCAACATGGATAAGCTCAAGGAGCTTGCGGATGAGATCGAAGCCGAGGGCGGCACCGCCAAGGGCTACACCTGCAACGTGATGAACAAGGCCAACTGCCTGCAGGTAGCCGAGAATGTGCTGGCAGACCTTGGCCCCTGTGATATTCTTGTGAACGGTGCCGGCGGCAACAACGCCCGCGCCAATACGGACAAGGAATATTTTGAGATGGCCGATCTGGAAAGCGACACCGTTACCTTTTTTGATCTGGACGAGAGCGGCGTGGAGATGGTGTTCAACCTGAACTTTATCGGCACCCTGCTGCCCACGCAGGCATTTGCACGGCAGATGGTAGGGCGCGAGGGCTGCAACATTCTGAACATTTCCAGCATGAACGCCTACCTGCCCCTGACCAAGATCCCTGCCTACTCCGGCTCCAAGGCTGCTGTGACCAACTTTACCCAGTGGCTGGCGGTGCACTTCAGCAAGGTGGGCATCCGGGTCAACGCCATCGCTCCGGGTTTCTTTGCCAGCGAGCAGAACGCAAAGCTGCTCTTCAACGAGGACGGCACCCCCACCGACCGCACCAAAAAGATCCTTGCCGCCACCCCCATGGGACACTTCGGCGACAGCGAGAAAGACCTTGTGGGCGCACTGCTGTTTTTGCTGAACAATGATGCAGCCGGTTTCATCACCGGCATCTGCCTGCCGGTGGACGGCGGCTTCTCGGCTTATTCCGGCGTGTAATAAGTGCTGTAAAATATACAAAACCACCCCTGCCTCCCGGTGCAGCAGCCCGGCGGGACAGGGGTGGTTTTTCAACGGGGTTGAACAAAAGGCTTCCCCAGCCCGGGGGAAGCCTTTATGCGGAAAATGGATTTCTATGGGGTCACTTCTTCGGGTGCTTTTTGCGCCATGCAAGCGCCATGGCAACAGCAGCGCACGCCAGCACTGCCAGCGGCCAGACGGAGGCCAGCGCAACTACCAGCTGCTGCAAGCCATTCACAAAGTTGCCCCAGCCGGAGACAAGGGCCGTGCCGATGCGGGAGAAGAAGCCCTCGTCGGCGGGTGTGTAGGTCTGCACCTCGTTCAGGTCGATATACACGGTGCACTGCTGCACCTGATCGCTGTACCAGTCCAGCTGGCTCTGCCAACTCTCAATCTGGGACTGCACCTCGGTGAGAGAGTCCTCAATCTGCAGCAAGTCCGAAAGAGTTTCGGCCTGTGCCTGCAGCTGCTGTAAGCGGGTGCGCTGTGCCTGCAGATTAGAAAGCCGCGCGGACACGTCCATATACTGGGTGGTCACATCATCGGCCTGCTGGCTGCGGTAGGTCACATTACCGGCAGCGGCCACAGCTTCCAGAAAGCTCTGGTAGTTGGCCTGCGGTACCCGGTAGGTCAGGTTGACCGAGCGGCTGGAGCCGGTGCTGGAATACTCGCTGCTGGATTCCAGATAGCCGCCCGCTTCGGCAAGAGCGCTGTCCAGCGCACTGCGGGCTGCTTCGTAGTCCTTGCTTTCCAGCGTCAGGTTGGCAGTGTAGATGATCTTGGCACTGTCCACCGCAGGCGCAGCAGCCTCGGTGTTGCCGGCGCCGCTGTACTCCGTTTCCAGAGAGCGGTCGTCTGCATCCAGACTGTAATTCACCGCCTCGGGGGTGCTGTCCAGTGCGGCGTGCTGGAGATCAAACCCGCCCGCTGCCACAGAGGCAGCGGAGCTGTCGGCAGCGCCCTCGGCTGCGTACAGAGCGGGTGCGCTGCTTTTTGCGTTGCCCATTCCGATGCCCAGATGCAGGGTGCTGTAACCCAGCACGCACACGGCCAGACAGGCAGCCAGCGTGCCCAGCTGCTTTACCGGGAAGTGGATGGGCTTTTTCTTCTTGGCTTCGGTGTTCAGGGGTGCTGCGGGTGCAGCGGTCTGCGGGGCAGGGGCAGCCATCATGGGCTCGGCCTTTTCCTCCGCGGTCAGGGTGTCGGTCATGGCCAGCAGTTTTGCCTTCAGATCGTCCGGGGCAGCAAGGTCATCGACCTCCATCTTATATTCATACCACCTCATCTTCGATCTCCTCCTTCAGCATCGTATGTAACTGTGCCCGTGCGCGCCGCAGCCAGCTTAGTACCGTGTTTGTGGGCACCGCCATCATCCGCCCGATCTCTGCCGCAGTGTAGCCTTCGTAGTAATGCAGATAGATGGCGTTGCGGTAGTTTTCCGGCAGCGTGCGGATGGCATCCAGCACGCTGCCGTCCTCCTCCAGAACATCGGGGGCGGGCAGGTTCTCGTCCAGCTCGGTGTCCTTTTGGTGGGCGGCGCGGGTCAGGTCCCGGCAGCGGTTGATGGCCACCCGCAGCAGCCATGCTTTGAGATGCTCCTCACTCTCAAAGATGCCGTTGTAGTGCAGCAGTTTTTCAAACACATCCTGCACCACATCCTCAGCATCGGCTGTGCAGCGGCAATTATGCACCGCAGTGCGGTAGACGGTGTCGCTGTAACGCTGCACCGCCAAGGTAAATACTTCGTTTCTGGTCAGCTGTCCCATTGTATAAACTCTCCTTGGATGCCCGGAAGCGGGCTTCTCGATGGAATGTTTGTGGTTCTCACGGGGACGTTCACTCAATATACGGCTCAGCATCCCCGATTATTGCAGAATAAAACCCGGTTCCTTCCATTTTTTGTGTGCCGGACGCACCGGACCGCAAGGCACGTCCACGTTCTCCGACAGAGGTTGGATATCCTGTCGGTTTACCGGTCAGTATACCACGGAATCGCAGAAAGTAAAAGAGGGGAGGGTGCTCCTTCTTTATTTATAGACCCTTTGCAGCAGCGCCAGCCGCTCGGAGAGAAAGGTCTCGGCCTTGGGGTGATGCAGCCAGCATTTGCCGTCGGTGCTGTGCACCAGCTTCTGCGCCAGTGCGGCGGGGGAAGTGTCGATGGCCATCACGTCCTGCATGGTCAATTGCAGGGTGAGCGCCGCCGGAACATCCGGCAGCGGCGGCAGCGGGTCCTCCCACACAAAGGGCGGCAGCAGCTGCACCGCCACGGTCAGGCGGGTGCACTCCTCGGTCAGCAAAAGGGCAGCGGGGGTGCCGTCCGGCTGCACCTGTAAGCTGCTGTATAAAAGCTGCATCCGGGCAGGGGAGAGCAGCCGGGTCAGGCCCTCTGCCGGAGCAGCCGCAAGCTGTAAATACCCGGCGGCTTCCTCCCTGTAGATGCGCCGGGCAGGGGCTTGCAGCCCTGCGTAGAGGGCGGGCAGCATAAAGCTGCCGCTTTTTTCCAGCGCCCGCTGCGCCAACAGATAGAACTCGGTCAGCGGGTACGCAGCATCCGGCTGCGGCATCCCGAAATCCGGCCGCGATACATGACCTCCACCCATGGGAACCTCCTTGACAAAACACGATGGTGCGATTATACTATAAACAGAAGGGGCGCTGACTGCAAAGGTCAGCTTTCCATCCCGCATTAGTCAAAAAGATTGACCGCTAGTTTGGTAGACTGGGGCGGTCAATCTTTTTTGTTGTCATCGTTTTTCTTCTGCGAAGCTTTATCCATGACCTCAAAGGTCAGGCGAATTACCTCAATGATCAATCCCAACAGCGTAAGAATGACCATCAGCAGGTTCAGCATCTCCGACAGATCCATCTGACATCCCTCCCTTCGCCTTCAGGGCTTGGGGAGGCTTGGCTCAAAAAAGTTCTCCTCCCACAAGCCGCTGGTTCGTTCCATGTACAGGAAGAAGCAGTGCTGCGGGATGGGAAAGCATGACCACCGATTATGCAATCAGCGCCGTATTCTTAGAATATCATATTTTTCGGCGGATTACAATATATCTATTGATTGTAAACCCCTTGCAAACTTTTCCGTTGACCTGCGGCGCACCGGTGCGGTATACTCGGGCACAGATGCCTTACAAAACGAAAAAACAGAGGGAAAACTGACCATGAAAGACAAAAAACTGACTACCTATCAGATGGCTGTCACCGCGGTGATGGCTGCCGTGCTGTGCGTGCTGGGCCCGCTGACCGTGCCTATCGGAGCCGTGCCCATCTCGCTGGCAAACTTTGTTATCTGCCTGACCGCATGGCTGCTGGGGCCGAAGTTCGGCACCCTGAGCGTAGTTATCTATCTGGCACTGGGCGCCATCGGTATTCCGGTGTTCTCCGGCTATGGTGCCGGCCTTGCCAAGCTGGCAGGCCCTACCGGCGGCTATCTGGTGGGCTATCTGCTGCTGGCCTTCATCGGCGGGATGTTCATTGAAAAGAGCAAGGGCAACCCGGTGGTCTCCGCTGTGGGTCTGGTGCTGGGCGATGCCGCCTGCTATGTGCTGGGCACGGCATGGTTCGTGTTCCAGATGCAGTGCGAGCTGGGCTACGCGCTGACCGTCTGCGTCTACCCCTTTATTGCGCTGGATCTTGCAAAGATCGTGGTGTCCTGCATCGTGGGTGCGCTGCTGCGTAAGCGCCTGACGCAGGCGGGCGTGCTGAAACTGCAGAATGCAGTTTCGGAATGATTGCTAAGCGGAAAATTATTTTCAGATAGAATAAGCCCGGAGGATCTGCGAACCTTCCGGGCTTATCTCGTTATTCCTGATATCCCAAGGTGGCTGCCATGACCGCCTTGATGGTGTGCATCCGGTTCTCGGCCTCGTCAAACACGATGCTCTGGGAGCCTTCGAATACCTCGTCGGTCACCTCCATGGCGTCGCGGCCAAAGCGTTCGCCCATCTCCTTGCCCACGGTGGTCTTGTGGTCGTGGTAGGCGGGCAGGCAATGCATAAATACTGCATCCGGGCCTGCAATATTCATCAGATCCTGATTGATCTGGTAGGGGGCAAGGTCGTGGATGCGCTCCGCCCACACCTCAACCGGCTCACCCATGGACACCCACACATCGGTGTACAGCACGTCCGCGCCCTTTGCTGCCTTGACGGGATCCTCCTCAAAGGAGAGGGTCGCCCCGGTCTGGGCGGCAATGGCCTGACACTGCTCCACCAGTGCGGGATCCGGCTGGTACTTTTTGGGGGCGCAGGCGGTAAAGTGTAAGCCCATCTTGGCGCAGCCTACCATCAGGCTGTTGCCCATGTTGTAGCGGGCGTCACCAAAGTAAACAAAGTGGATGCCCTTCAGGTGACCGAAATGCTCCTGAATAGTAAGGAAATCGGCTAAGATCTGGGTGGGGTGGAACTCGTTGGTCAGGCCGTTCCACACCGGTACACCGGCATAGTGCGCCAGCTCTTCCACGATCTGCTGACCGTAGCCACGGTACTCGATGCCGTCAAACATCCGTCCCAGCACCCGGGCGGTATCGGCGATGGACTCCTTTTTGCCGATCTGGCTGCCGGAGGGGTCCAGATAGGTCACTTCCATGCCCAGATCGTGGGCGGCCACCTCAAAGCTGCAGCGGGTGCGGGTGGAGGTCTTTTCAAAGATCAGAGCAATATTTTTGCCCCGCAGCTGGTCGTGACGGATACCGGCCTTCTTTTTTGCTTTCAGGTCAACGGCCAGCTCCAGCAGCTGACTGATCTCGGCAGGGGTGTAGTCCAATAGCTTCAAAAAGCTGCGATTTTTCAGTTCCATTGTATATTTCCCTCTCTATGCAAATACTCTTGAATATTTATTCAAGATGTGGTTCTATTATAGTACGTTGCATCGGGAAGGTCAAGAGGGAGCTTACAGCTCCAGCTCTACCCGGCGTCCGGTGGGCTTATAGGGGGTCAGCCGGACACCGGCGTGCTCGAACATGAACCGCGCTGCAATGCTGGAATCACTATCGTGCTGGCTGCCGAAAGCGAGGGGCTGGGTTCGTGCATCCTGGGCTGGTTCGATGAAAAGGAGATTAAGAAGCTTACCGGCATTCCTGCCAATAAACGTCTGTTGCTCGACATCACGATAGGTTATCCGGCAAAAGACAAACGGAAGAAGTCCAGGAAATCCAAGGACAAGGTTGTTTCATACAACCATTATTAAAGCTACCGTTACAGGTCTTTCAGCAGCACTTGGCTTGCACTCTTGTAGTACTCTTCCCGTGCTTTCATCAGTGTTTCCCATTGCCCGTGGAATTCTTTGTCCTTGTCTATCTTGAAGTCCTCGGAGCCGTGGGTGTCCAGCTTGTCCAGTAGGAGCGCAACGTTCAGCTTGCTGATGTCCATGGAAGGCTGGTAGGCGATGTCCTGGCTTTTGGCATCGGTCACCACTTCGTGCAGAAGGTTGATTTCCTGCAATTCATAAAGAGTCTGGTTGGTCAGGCGTATGGGTATCTGGCACTCCTCGGATATGTCTTCGGCGGTATAGGGCGGTTCGTTCTTTTCAAAACGTTTGGCTACGAACGACATGATGAGGATGGAGATGAAGTCGCGGTAACGGCGGCTGATGTTGCGTGCATCCTTATCGAAACTGAAGTTCCGGATGTTTTGTCCGGCATACGTCAGTTCCGCTCCGAAGAGGCAGATGGTCCAGGATATTTGCAACCACAGCAGAAACATGGGGAGCGCCGCAAAGCTGCCGTAGATGGCATTATAGCGGGATACCCACAACTGGCTGCTGATATAAAGGAACTGAAAGGCCTGATGTGCCGTACCTGCCAGAATTCCCGAAATCAGCGCGTGTTTGAATTTCACTTTTGTATTAGGCATGAAGACGTACAGTGCCGTAAACATGAACCATGTCAATACGAAAGGTATGAGGCGGACTAAGAACTTACCGATGGGGGCGAGCAGGGTGAAGTCAGCCACATTCTTCAGCATGGTACTCATGAATATGGAAAGACCGCCGGAAACTACCAGCAGAATCGGTATCAGCAGAAGCATGGAGAAGTAGTCCGTGATTTTGCGGTACATGCTCCTCGCTTTCTTTACCTGCCAGATGCGGTTGAAAGTAATCTCCATATTGTTAATCAGGTTGAGCACCGTCCACAATAACATGATTAAACCCACCCCGATGAATATGCCGCTCTTGGTTTGCGACAAATAGGAATTGACGAATTGGAAAATAACCTCCGTCGTTTCCGACGGACCGCCGAAACCTTTGACGATTTGGCTCTCCATCAGATTGTCGAAACCGAACCCGCGTGCGATGGCGAACACAATAGCCAAAATGGGTACGATAGCCAGCAAGGTACTGTATGTCAGCGCAGACGCCTTGTTCACAAGCCTGTCTTTGGTGAAGCGGTTGATGCAGAGATAAATGGTTTTGATGATATTATATAAGGAGAAAGTCGTTTTGGTGACCTCATCTTCCGTAATACGCCAGATGTCGTATGTCAGGAACTTCCAAAGGGTGGCGATACGCTTGTTCATGCTAAAGTGAAAATTGAGAATTGAGAATTGAAAAATGACAGTAGGCCGAAAGGCCTTTATTTCTCAATTCTCAACTTTTAATTTTTAATTTAAAAAAGCAGTCGGTCTGTAAGCCGGGTTCTGTTCTTCTGTTCCGGAAGAGGTCGTTTTCGGAATTCTTCATTCCTCATTCTTCCTTCTTCATTCAAGAAGTGTCTGTCATTTATCTGAGCCGTATGTTGCCATACCGGCTTTAGCGGTCTACCCTCCGACATGGAGCGAGCAGCTCTCATAGCGTCGGTTTACATGACCTTACAACTCCCAAGACGTACAGCCCTTGTGTCACCACAAGGCCGGTAGGCTCTTACCCCACCTTCTCACCCTTACCATACTCAGGAAGAGCATGGCGGTTATTTTCTTCTACGTTACTCTACCCTCGCGGACAGCTTTCTGTTAGGAAGTAGGATGCTCTGTGTTGCCCGGACTTTCCTCATACGCACAGGGCGCAAGCGACAAACCGACCAACTGCTTTGTCCCGCAAAGATAGGAATTTTTTGGTGATTGGCGGTCAGTGATTGGCGATTTGTTTGTTATCGGCCTTTTATTTGCGTAAATTCTTAAAAACGCTGAAAATATGTATCTCTTTCGGAATAAATTGTTAGCTTTGCTAACATTAATAACTCCCAAATGCATATAGCCCATGAAAAAGTTTGCCTCATTCTTAGCAGTATTTCTCTTGATAACTCTTTGCGCAGCCGCTTCGGAATCCGGCGACCGTGATATACCGGCAGAGGTAGCGCAACTCACCGATAGTTTGAAAAAACAGTTCGCACCGGATAAGCGTGTGGCGTTGTTGGAAATAGATTATTCTTTCTCCGGTAAAAATGTGATGTTGCGCGGTGTTACTACCTCGGCGGAGGCAAAGACTGTTTTGCTGAAAGAACTGGCAAAAAAAGGATATACCGTAATGGATTGTCTCAAAGTGCTTCCCGACGGGAAGGATTTGGAAGGCAAAACGTACGGCATTATCAATGTCTCTGTGGCAAACCTGCGCGTATCCCCGGATTTCTCATCGGAAATGATGACGCAGGGCTTGATGGGAATGCCCGTGCGTGTGTTGCAGCGCGACGGCTGGATACGTATTCAAACTCCCGACGATTATATCGCCTGGGTGCACCGCGTAGGTGTACATCCCGTGACAAAAGAAGAAATGGCTGCATGGAACAGCGCGGAAAAGGTTGTAGTGACGGCTCATTACGGTTTTGTATATTCCGAACCGGACCGGACCTCACAGACGATTTCGGACGTTGCGGCAGGCAACCGTTTGAGATGGGAAGGGAGCAAAGGAGCCTTCTACAAAGTGACCTATCCCGACGGCCGTCAGGGTTACATCTCCAAATCCATAGCCATGCCTGAGAAGAAATGGCGTTCCGGCTTGAAGCAGGATGCGGCCGATATTATTCGTACGGCGCACACAATGATGGGAATACCTTATCTTTGGGCGGGAACTTCATCGAAAGGTGTGGATTGCAGCGGTTTCATGCGCACCATACTTTTCATGCACGATATCATTATTCCACGTGATGCTTCCCAGCAGGCTTATGTGGGCGAGCATATAGACATT
>ENA-USUK01003047-USUK01003047.1-human-gut-metagenome-genome-assembly--contig:-NODE-3047-length-10410-cov-15.293138_pt1 | contig 10410 bp, 9 predicted proteins | sample MGYA00250062_ERZ773400 | MGnify/ENA primary metagenome ERZ773400 (study PRJEB29103, sample SAMN06111961) | human gut metagenome | biome: human gut; feature: ankylosing spondylitis patient; material... | reverse complement strand
ATCTGTTGTAATAAATCAATCATAGCCACTTTTTGCCACACAATCAATGGATATTCTCTTACCTTATTCTAAAAAAAGAATAAATTTCAACGTGTGGCCTTTCGCAGCTCCACCACAGGGACTCTGCCTTTCACGCACCTGAAATGTTTTTCACTGACCGCCTTAAGTCAGTCCCCCGCCGGCATCATCTCCACGCAAAACAAGCCACAACACAGTATTCTGTGTCGTGGCCAATATTATGTTCCGTTATTATAAAAAAGTGCTAAGTATTACTTTCTCTGTAAGAAATCAGGAATCTTCAAAGATTTCTCTTCTACGGAGCTTCTGATATCTGCCGGCTTATGAATACCGGGTACGGGCTGTACGGGTCTCGGAGCCTGTCCTCCCTGTGCTGCGGGGGTAGCAGGCACGGTGGGCTGCAGTCCCTTCAGAGAAGTCGGAGTCATATGGGAAGCGGGCTGTCTGAATGCAGCACCTCCACCTAAGCGGCTCTGTACCGCACTGTTTGCCTTATCTTCCAGACCGGTAGCAATCACGGTAATCGTACAGCTATCGGACTTGGACTCATCGTACATGGCACCGAAGATAATATTCACATCGTCACCTGCCAGCTCCTGTACATAGCTTGCCGCATCGGATGCATCTGCCAAAGTAATGTCTCCGGAGATATTGATAATGACATGGGTTGCACCGGAGATGGTAGTCTCTAACAGAGGACTCTCCACTGCCATCTTGACAGCTTCCATAGCCTTGTCATCGCCCTTGCCTTCACCGATACCGATATGGGCGATACCCTTGTCCTTCATAACAGTCTGTACATCTGCGAAGTCCAGATTGATGACTGCGGGAACATTGATCAGATCAGTGATTCCCTGTACTGCCTGCTGCAGTACTTCATCCGCCTTCTTCAGCGCTTCGGGCATGGTGGTACGTCTGTCCACGATCTCCAACAGCTTATCATTGGGTATTACGATCAGGGTATCCACGTTCTCTTTGATACGCTCGATACCGTTTAAAGCATTTACCATACGGGCCTTTGCCTCAAAACGGAAAGGCTTCGTCACAACGCCGACGGTTAAGATGCCCATTTCCTTTGCCAGCTTGGCCACCACCGGAGCTGCTCCGGTTCCGGTACCGCCACCCATACCACAGGTTACGAATACCATATCTGCACCCTTCAGAGCAGCGGAAATCTCCTCCGTACTCTCCTCAGCTGCCTTCTCACCGATCTCAGGCTTGGCTCCCGCACCGAGTCCCTTGGTCAGCTTCTCACCGATCTGTAATAACTTCGGAGCTTTGCAGAGCTGCAATGCCTGCTTATCGGTATTCACACCGATAAAATCCACTCCGGTAATTTTCTCATCCACCATTCTATTTACAGCGTTATTTCCCGCGCCGCCTACACCGACTACGATGATCTTGGCAGCTGTATCCGCGTCATTCGTCTTAATTTCCAGCAAGGTTAGTTCCTCCTTTTAACCTTTTTCAACTTCACATAGACTATCATATAATCATTTTACAAATTTAGCAACCTATTTTTTCAAAATGTTTCACAAATGTTTCACGCATCCGGCTTGAATGTAAATTTCCCTTTTCCTTCCTCGTAATTTTCCATCTGCAGGGTTCCGCTTTTCCCTTCCAGTTTCTCCAAAAATCCAGGCAAAAGCTGCAACTTGTCCTCCAGATGGCTGCTGTCACTGCCCATGGCTACCTTGATCTGTCCAAAGTAGATCGTAACCTCTCCGGAAGAGTGAAGGTAGATCTTGTCCGCAGCCAGTGAATATTTATTTAACAGCTTGGTCAGATCCATGATTCTGGCAAATACCTGCGGATCTTCTACCGGCAGCTGCTCCCCCAGCACGATATGATTGAAGGACAGTCCTGTGATCTGTGGAATCCCCTGGGTACGGATCCCAGAGCTTTCCACCACATAGCCGTCCTTGTCAAAATACATATAGGTATCCAGATATTTCACATATCCCGCCAGTGCTTTTTCGTATACGGTGATCTTAATGGTGTCGGGAGCCAGAATGGATACGTTCATCACATCCACAAAAGGAATGTCCTGAATACCCCTGTCTCTATATTTTAACGAAAGATACAGGGAATTGTTCCCTAACGGTCCCGCCATTACGATCTCTTTGATCTCGTCTTCCGTATAATGCACATTGCCCTCCACATACACGGTGCGGACCGTATACACGGAGTGCAATGCGACGGCTCCCCCGCCCAGTGCAAGCAGCAGGATGCCTATGATCACTATTCTTCTGATAATTCTGCTTCGGTCTCTATACACTGATGATCCGTGCTCCTAATTCTCTGAAATCTCTGCAGATATTCTCATATCCGCGTTCTATAAAATGCTGTCCCGTTACGAAGCTCTCACCCTCCGCCGCAAGTCCTGCTAAAACCAGTGCTGCCCCACCTCGGAGTTCACAGGCGTCCAGCTGCTCTCCATGAAGATGTTCCACTCCGGTGATCACCGCGTGCTGTCCGTCTTTTAAGACAATCTGTGCCCCCATACGGTTTAAGGGTTCTGCAATTCGAAACCGATTCTCGAAAATATTTTCTTCAATACAACTGATCCCCTCTGCCATGGTCAGTACCGCCATCGCCGCCGACTGCAGATCCGTAGGGAATTCCGGGTACGGTCCGGTCTGCAGATGCCCGATACTCTTCGGTCTTCCCGGTGCCTGTACGAACAATCCCTCTTCGGAGACAGTACATTGTGCTCCCATTCTCTCCGCAGCCACAGTCACTGCTTCCATCTGTCTCCAGGGTGCCTGATTTAACAGTACACTCCCGCCGCAGCCGATACAGCCAAACAGATACGTTCCTGCTACGATCCGGTCCGTCGGAACCGTATACCGGGTTCCGTGAAGATCTTCGCCGCCATGGATGATAAGTTCCGGACTTCCGATTCCTTCGATTGAAGCCCCGCATGCCGTCAGGAATTCACAAAGTGCAATCACTTCCGGCTCTAAAGCTGCACCGGTGATCACAGTGTCTCCGGTGGCTTTTACCGCTGCCAGCAAAATATTCTCCGTGGCGCCAACGCTTGGGAACTTCAGCGTGATCCGGTCACCGTGCAGATTTTTTGCCCGTGCAGACAAAAGTCCATCCTCTTCGAGGAACTCAACACCCATCTGTTCCAGTGCATGAATATGCAGATCAATGGGTCTGTCGCCGATGACACATCCTCCCGGATGTTCCATGGTCACATAACCGCATCTGCCGAGCAATGCTCCCAGCAGACACAGCGATGAGCGCATACCGGTAATGGCTTCTCCGCGCATTCTCCTTGCCTCTGCTCTCTCACAGGGCAGGTCATCTCTGCCTCCCGGCTGTACCCGGATTCCATTCTCCTGCCAGTGTACCATACATCCCAGTTCCCGCAACAGATGTACGAACCGATGCACATCCTCGATCCTCGGGCAGTTCTGAATATAGGATACTTCATTGGTAAGAAGCGTTGCCGCCAGGATCGGAAGTGTCGCATTTTTAGACCCTTGTATGCGTACCTTTCCCTGCAGCGGCATGCCGCCCTGTATGCGGATTCCCTTCATACAGCACCATCCCCATTTTTATGATAATCTTATTTTATGTAGGAAGGCACTGTTTCGTACCATGTCTTCTAAATATGCATTTCTACAACTCTTTTAGCTGGATCCTCCGCGCCACACTTAAGACCAGACCGATCTCCGACAAAAGGAACAGTGCCGAAGAACCGCCGTAACTGATAAACGGCAGGGAGATTCCGGTATTCGGAATGGAGTTGGTCACAACCGCAATGTTCAGAATTGCCTGAATCGCAATGTGTCCCATAACACCCACTACCAGCATGGCGCCGAACAGATCCGGTGCATTGTTGGCAATGACCATCATCCGCCACAGCAGCATAATGAACATCAGAATAATGGCAACCGCTCCGAACAATCCCAGTTCCTCACAGATAATGGAGAAGATCATATCGTTCTGTGCCTCGGGCAGAAAGCTTAACTTCTGCATGCTTTGTCCCAGTCCCTTGCCCCAGATACCGCCGCTTCCGATGGCATACAGTGCCTGTAATGTCTGGAAGCCTTTGTCCTGCGCCTGACTCTCCGGATTCAGCCACGCCTGGATTCTCGCCAGACGGAAGCCTTCTATTTTATCACCCATCTGTACTACTAAAAATACCAGCAGCGCAGCAGCGGCTATCACAGTTAATCCCATGATGATAAATTTCTTGTAATCCGGGCTTGCCACAAACACCATCAGGATGGAAATCCCCATAATAATGATTGCAGAGCTTAAGTTGTCCGTAATGAGATATACGCATGCCGCGATCGGCAGAGGTGCTGCCATCATAATGAAAAATCCCTTCATGGTGCGGACGCTTTTTCCCATCTTACATACCAGACTTGCCAGGAACAGGATCATGCACAGCTTTGCCACCTCTGCCGGCTGTAAGTTAAAGCCGGTATGTGGAATACCGATCCATCGTCTTGCACCGTGGGAACTGATACCTAACGGTGTCAGCACCAGAAAGATCAGTACCATGGAGACCACATAGCCCAGTGTTGCGAACCTCTCCCAAAACGTATACGGGATATTGGCAATGATGATCATGAATACCAGTCCGATAATATTGGCGATCAGCTGTTTTTTCATATAATAAGCCGCATCCCCATAAGTGTCATATGCCTCATAGGAGCTGGCGGAATAGATCATGATCAGACCAAATCCCAACAAAAACAGTACAATGAAAAGCAGACTGTAATCAAAAAAGTATTCAGATTGTTGTTTCCTTTTACGTTTTCTGCGAGCTTCTGCCATGCCTGCTTTTACTCCTTTATTTCTATACATTATTACTTTTTATTACTATTTATTCTGCCAGTCCATGCACATACTCTTTGAAAAGCTGTCCTCTGACTTCATAGTTCGGGAACATGCCCCAGCTTGCACATGCCGGAGACAGAAGAACCGCATCTCCCGGTTCTGCCAGTGCGGTACACAACTTCAGGCATTCCTCGTAAGTATCCGCGAAACGGATCTTATCGAAGCCATGCTTCCTGGCACATTCGGCAATCTTCTCTCTGGTCTGTCCGATGAGAACGAGGCATTTTACCTTGCCGTCAAAGCTGTCGATCCACTCGTCATATTCGCTCTGCTTGTCATAACCGCCACCGATGAGAACCGTCGGCTTGCTCATGGCTTTGATACCCTGAATCGCGGCATCGGGATTGGTTCCCTTGGAATCGTTGTAATAATCCACACCGCCCTTGGTAGCCACAAACTCAATCCTGTGCTCCACTGCATGGAAACCGCGGATCACAGTAAGGATCGTCTCCATGGGTACCTGCATGCCCTCTGCGATAGCAATGGCTGCCATAACATTTTCCACATTGCACAATCCTACCAGATTCATATCTTTATGAATATCCATCAGCTCGTGCTCTTTGCCGTTTACGCTCTTGATGATCTTGTCACCACGCAGGAAATAACCATTTTCCAGTTCATGATGGGAGGAAAACAGTACCGGGGTGGCAGGACATCTGTCGGCAAAATCTCTGGTATAATCATTGTCATAATTCAGCACACAGATATCTGCCTTCGTCTGATGTGAGGCCACTGCTTCCTTAGCTGCCACATAGGCTTCCATGGTGTGATGTCTGTTCAGGTGATCCGGTGTGATGTTCAGAATTGCGGATACCACCGGATGGAAGGTATGTATGGTCTCTAACTGGAAAGAACTGATCTCTCCCACAGTAACACTGTCCTTCGAAGTCTTATCCGCTTCCAGGGTATAGGGATTACCGATGTTACCTACCACAAAAGTCTTATCCTTACCAAAGTGTGCCTTCATGATCTCACCGGTGAGTGTGGTGGTCGTCGTCTTGCCGTTGGTACCGGTAATGGCGATCACTCTGCCCTGCTCCGCAAGGAATCCCAGTTCGATCTCGCCTAAGATCTGTACACCGCGGTCTCTCATACGGTTCACCAACGGAATATCCGTAGGTACTCCGGGACTTAATACTGCTGCCTGAATACTCAACTCCACATTTTCAGGAAGCTCTCCGGCGATACATACCGCCTGGCTGCCCTCCGGAAGCTTTGCCTCCAGATCTTCCCCTGTCAATTTATCACTGCTGTCATACAGAACTACGTCTGCATTGTATTTTTCCAATAAAGCCACTGCACCGATCCCGCTGATGCCCGAGCCGATGACCAGACATTTTTGTCCTTCTAACATTTTCCATACCATACCTTTCTGTACTTTCTGTAAAAGTCCATTAGTTTATTATAACGCATTCCCGGCGAATGGGGAAGAGAAAAATAGAAGCCCTCCAACATATATATGTCAGAGAGCTCCGGTTCATTCCACTGTTTTATAACAAATCACATATATAGCATACCGATTCCAAGAATCATGCCTTATGCTTCCACGATCAGATATCTACCGTCTCCGATATCGAATACTTCATCCGCTTCCAGGATCTCATCATCCACAGCGCCATCCACGTCCATGCCGGCTTCATCGAAATACTCGATGACATCATCCACAGAATTTACCACGACTGCCATGCACTCCTCCAGGAAATCTTCTGCTTCATCCATAGTTTCTGCTACCGGTTCTGGAAAAAGCTGGAGCTGTTTATCCAGGAAGCATTCCAGTACCGCATCATCATATTCACGCATACAATAACCTCCAAATACTTACGAAAATGTCATATTTACCATCATAATAATATGGATATGACGATACGTCAATTAGTAATTCGATATAGATATAAATTGAGAGTTACGAGCCATGCAAAAATAGAACGGAATACCCCGGTGGGAGCTTGCTCACACAAGAGGTTGTTTCGTTCTATTTTTATACCGTGCGTCCAACGGACACACTCGACAGCCGTCAATGAAATAAATATGGAGCGCCCTTTGCGACACATTTATGAATTGAATGCATGGCTCGTAACGTAGGGGTGCCGTAAAATCCACGAACGCCCACGGCGAACGGAATGCCCTTCCGTCCACCGCGGGCGTTCTGTGTTTTGAAAATCCCATGAAAAAATACTAAGTCTATCTTGTGTTACTGGTTTCTGTATTCCTCCAAAGTCATTTACATACTTAATTCTTATTTTTAAATTTTATACATGTGTTTCCTAAAGCGATTTACATACCTATTTTCCATTTTAGCCTATTGTGCATGTGTTTTCCCGGTTATCATACATGCCGGATCATTATTTTTTGCTTTAAGGCATGTATTTTCCGACTTGTTACACATACTTAATTTTGACTTTTGAATTATTCGCATGTATTTCCTACTTTTTTGTACATACTAAATCCTTGTTTTTAACTTCTGCACATGTATTCTCAAATGCTCTGCTTAAATAATTGGGATGTTTTTCATAGCCCAGCAGAAAAGGACTGCTCCCCCGGCGTAGATGCGGCGGAGACTGCGAGATTTTCTTGGAAAGTGGTTGGACCTCAGGGGCAACGCGAACACGATGTTCGCGTTAGCCGATAAGTGCCATGGATGGCAACGTAAAGGTGGCCCCGTCATGGCGAGAAGCACTTGGCCACTTTCCTTTAGAAAATCCAAGTTGTAGCTAGCATCCGAGTCCGGGGCGGGCAGCCCTTTCTGCGTGGATTTTAGAACAACTATTTCACTAACTTCCAAGTTAAAATAAAACTTTAGTCTTTATATTAAATGGGTTCTTTGTTATAATAATCGCGGTTAGTATGTAATAACAAAATTATCAATTTAATAGATACATAGAAAAGGAGAAAAATATGACAGCAAAAGAAATGCTAGGTAAGGTGGATCATACGCAACTGAAGGCATTCGCTACCTGGGAGGATATTCAGAAGTTATGTGATGAGGCGATCCAATATCATACCGCCAGTGTATGTGTGCCTCCCTGTTATATTAAGAGGATTCATGACACCTATGGGGATAAGATCAATATCTGTACCGTAGTAGGTTTCCCGTTAGGCTACAGCGTGACGGAAGCAAAGGTGGCAGAAGTACGTAAGGCACTGGAAGATGGTTGTAACGAGATTGATATGGTAGTCAATATCAGTGATGTGAAGAATGGTCTGTTTGATAAGGTGGAAGAAGAGATCCGAACGCTGAAGAAAGAATGTGGAGATCATATCCTCAAAGTTATCATCGAGACCTGCTATCTGACGGAGGAAGAGAAGATCGCCATGTGCAAGGCAGTAACGAATGCAGGTGCGGATTTTATCAAGACATCCACCGGATTCGGAACCGGCGGTGCCACGAAAGAAGATGTGGAACTGTTCAAAAAATACATTGGTCCCAAGGTGAAGATTAAGGCGGCAGGCGGTGTGTCTGGCATGGAAGATCTGGAGATGTTCTTAGATCTTGGCTGTGACCGTATCGGTACCTCTAGAGCCGTAGGCCTCTGTAAGGGCGAACTTACCGAAGGATATTGATTCATTGTGTCGATATATTCTGCAACGGAAATGACGGGATATGCGATTGGAACATCCCCAAAAAGAACGGATATATAGAATGGAGATAATATGGAAAACAAAGTGATTCAGGACAGACTTACACTTCTCAGAGAAAGGATGCAGGAAAAGGGTGTTGATTTCTATATGATGCCCACAGCAGATTTTCACAATTCCGAATATGTAAATGACTATTTTAAGGTAAGAGAATATTTCTGTAATTTTACTGGTTCCAACGGTACACTGTTAGTATGGAAGGATGGCGCCGGATTGTGGACCGACGGCAGATATTTCATTCAGGCAGAGGCAGAATTGGAAGGAACAGGAGTAGAACTGTTCCGCATGCTGCAGGAAGGTGTTCCTACCATCGAAGAGTTCCTGAAGCAGAATATGCAGCAGGGTCAGACCTTGGGTTTCGACGGCAGAGTCATTGCAGCAATGGACGGTAAAAAATACGAACAGGTACTGGCAAAGGCGCAGATTTGTATCGCGTATGAGAAAGATCTTGCAGACAGCATCTGGACGAACAGACCGGATTTTCCTGCCGGAAAAGTAACGGTACTGGACGAGAAAATTGCTGGTAAGAGCGTGGAAGAGAAACTCACACAGACCAGAGAGAAGATGGCAAAGGACGGTGCCAATGCACTGCTTTTGACCAAGCTGGATGACCTGATGTGGCTCTTCAATATCCGCGGCTGCGATGTGGAATGCAATCCGGTGGCAATGTCTTATGCCTATATCACGGAGGATACCGCCACATTGTTTATCCAGCAGAAGGCACTGGATACGCAGGTGTCGGAATACCTTACAGCACATCACATCGATGTGAAGGAATACGACACGGTTGTAGATTTTTTGAAGTCACTTCCCGCAGGCAATGCGATCCTCGTGGATAACAGATATTGCAGTTATACTTTATATAAGACACTGCAGAAGAACCAACAGCTGATAGAGGGTAAGAATCCCACCGAGCTGTTGAAAGCCATCAAGAATCCGGTGGAGCAGGCGAGAATGCAGGATATTTTCCTGAAGGACAGCGTTGCGGTAACCAAATTCATCTACTGGCTGAAAACCCATGTGGGAAAAGAGAAGATCACCGAAGTGACCGCCGCAGAATATCTGGAACAGAAGAGAAGAGAGATTCCGGAATTCTTAGATCTGTCCTTCCCAACGATCGCAGGCTATAAGTCTAATGCAGCAATGATGCACTATGAAGCCACTCCTGAGAATTGTGCAACTCTGGAACCTGAAGGAATGCTTTTGGTGGATTCCGGCGGACAGTATCTTGGCGGTACCACTGATGTAACCAGAACCATCGCATTAGGTCCTGTCTCCGATGAGGTGAAAAAACATTATACCATGGTGGCTGCGGCAGTGATGCAGCTGACCCATGCCCACTGGCTCTACGGCTGTACCGGACGGAATCTGGATATTCTGGCAAGACAGCCTATCTGGGATATGGATATTGATTACCAGTGCGGCACCGGACATGGTGTGGGATACATTCTGAACGTTCACGAAGGTCCCCAGAATATGCGTTGGAGATTCACCGGTGGTATGGTGGAAGCTGTGTTTGAAGACGGCATGGACATCACCAATGAGCCCGGTATCTACATCCAGGGCAGCCACGGTATTCGTATCGAGAACGTCATGCTGGCGAAAAACGATGTAAAGAACGAGTACGGTCAGTTCATGCATTTCGAGACTCTGACCTGGGTGCCTATCGACAGAGAAGCCATTGATGAAAAGTATCTGAACGATACCCAGATAAAATATCTGCACGAGTATCAGAAGACCGTCTATGAGAAGATTTCTCCTTATCTGAATGAGAAAGAAAAAGAATGGCTGGCGGCGGAAACCGGAGTAAAGTAAAGAGAATATAAAATCGGTATAAAATTTTTAACGGTTTCTTGACTTTTTTACTGGGGTTTGAGATAATACACACGATGTGGC
>ENA-USUK01003046-USUK01003046.1-human-gut-metagenome-genome-assembly--contig:-NODE-3046-length-10412-cov-3.733914_pt1 | contig 10412 bp, 8 predicted proteins | sample MGYA00250062_ERZ773400 | MGnify/ENA primary metagenome ERZ773400 (study PRJEB29103, sample SAMN06111961) | human gut metagenome | biome: human gut; feature: ankylosing spondylitis patient; material... | reverse complement strand
GGTACCCGATAGATAGTAACCGAATCGCTGAAGTCCGCCCGATTGGCAGCCTGAATTTTTCCTCCTACAATCCGTCTTCCCATAGCATAAGCATTGTCAGAAGGAGGATATTTCCGGTAGAGTTTCAACTGTTGCCGATTCAACGTATCCCCTTTCAGGACAATTACCTTCCCGTCCGTATCCAATAAAAAAGGACTGGCCAAGGGTTTCAGCCCATCGGAAGTATAGTAAACAGGCAGATAAACAATATCACGGGCTACATTTTTAAAGAGGGCTTTTCCCCGGTGTATTCCGGCCCAATCGACCGGTACCCAATCTTCATTATCGAAAATAGTCAGATAAGCATAGTTTTCAGAGCATTTCACCGAAGAGGGAACTTCGATTTCCACATCGGAAGTGCGCATATATTCGGCTGTCACATCTTTCATAAAACAATTCTGGAAAAAATCGGGCACATCGCCACACTCCCGGTTCAATCTTTCCAGGTCACGGTCGATTGCATAAGTCTGCCTGTAAACTTTCCCTAACTTTTCTTCCACTTTATGAGGCATCCCCGGATCACTCTCCGTAGCCAGAAAAACTACATTTTTTCCCCTGTTATCCAACATCACATTCCAATAATGCCTACCGGACCTGACAGGCCATTGAGGGATAAAATCCATCATGACAGGAATCCCTTTCGAACGCATAATACTCAATCCCATCAAAGCATACTCCCGGCAAGACCCTCCCCTGGATTTCGGCAACAAGGAAGGAAACAACAGAGGAATTTTAGAAAAAGGTTCGAGGGTCTGAAAACGAATCTGAGTCCCGATCTCCCGGTTTACCCAAGTTGCAGCCCAAAATGCAGAGTGACTGAGCCGGGGATGCCGGAGGTCTATCTGTTCTTCATAACCGGTAGCAAATTTTTTCCGCCAATCTTCCAAAGGTTGGTATTGTCCGACCGTATAAGGCAATATGTATTCACAGAAATCATCAAAACCGACATGTGAAGCCCAGGGTTTTTCCCTCCAGACCCGAAAAGCACTATCGATATTGGCAATCAGAAAACCGGACTTTATCACCTTTATATCTTCCTGTACACGCAATCCGGATTTATAATACTCATGGATCTTATCGAGACTATCCTGCCAATTTCTCAAAGTATCGTTACTGAACACCGCATTCAAAGCCGCATAATAAGGCCCGATCGAATCGCCACCGATAGATAAATGCCCGGGCATATTTTCGATTAAAAAGCGGGCAGCCTCCCACTTCAGGCTATCTTTATCCTCTTCGGAATAATGACGCAATACCCGTTCCAGTTCTATCCGATTTTCCCCGGCCCTTTCAAGAGCCGATTCCAAAACCGAAGGCCGGCAAGCCGAACACCCGACAATAATAAAAAAAGAAAAGATTCTAAATAGCATTTTACATCCGAAATCAAAATTTATCGATATCCCCCTCTCAGCGACAGCCCATATTTGAATTACAAATATAATATTAAATTATTCTTCCAGAATTCCGATCATAATTTAACTAAAAAGGATGTCTGGAAATATTAATCTTTTCAACCTTCACTACTACCCCGGTATAGATTACAATCAAAGAGAGATTGAACAATATATTTCCTGTCCAGGATATATCCTTTTGCCAGGTTCCCAAAAAATAGAATAATATACCGCCTGAAAGATAAAATAGGATACGTTTGAGCGGATAAGGAACCGGATAATATATTCTGCTCAAAATATAACTGACGATCACCATAATCCATTCGCTTCCCAGATGTGCCCAGGCCGCTCCGGCATATCCCAGACGTGGAAGTAATAATAAATTAAAAACAATCGTGCAAATCAATCCACTGCCGGTGACCAAAATGGCCAGACGGGTCTTACCGGTCCGCTTATACCAGAATGAAAGATTAAAGACTATACCATTTCCGATATTAGCAAACAAAACAACAGGGATAATAAATAATCCATCCCGAAAATCCGAACCGAGGATCAAACCAAAGAAATCGGAGAAAAGGGAAATCACTAAAAACAACAACATAGAAACGATCAAAAAATATTTTAACGTCTCCGCATTTGCTTTCAAGAAATCTTCCTTTTTAAAATCAGCCAGAAAAAACGGTTCTGCAGCCAAACGGAACATTTGCACAAACAACAACAAAATGCCTCCGAGTTTAAGGACAGCTCCATAAATACCTAAAGTACTCATTGCCGACTCTTGCGGCAGCAAATATTTAATAAATTGGCGGTCGATAAATTCATTGGCGGTACCCGTAACCCCGCTGATCAGCAAAGGCAACGAATAGATAAATAAAGGCTGAAGCAATTTCCGTTTTATCCGAGGCCGGATCCCCCGGACGGCAGGAATCAGCATAAAAGCCGCTGTCACGCTAGCGATTAAATTCGATATCAAATAATATCCGGCACCATATTCTGCCGGGAAAATATTTTGCAGGTCTCTAATCCCAGGTATCACAGAATAAAAAACGATACAAAAAAAACAGATTGACCAGTATCGTAACGACCCGGATTTTCACATAGGCCGATGCTTTATTTTCCTCTCTTAACTTAGCGAATGGTAAGGCCGTCACAGCATCGACGGTTATAATACTTCCCATCAATAATAGATACGACGGAGTTCCGGCATAATCCATCACCACCGACAAAGGATGGAAGAACAATAAGGTGAAACCGAAAAATAGAAGGCTCACTAATATAACGATACCCCAGGTGGTTTGAAATATCAATCTTTTCTCTTCAGAAGTTCCCGCTTTACCGGCAAAATGAAAATACCCTGTTTCCATCCCCATCGTAAGCAGTAACAGGATAAAAGGAATGAGGGCATAGAGATCGGTCACCACCCCATACTCACCCGTAGTCATAATACGAGTGAGATAGGGGGTCAATAAGTAATTAAGAAAACGGGCAATAATACTACTGATCCCATATATAGCCGTCTGTGCAGCCAATTTCTTTAACATACCGGTATTCTATGTGGGATGAACAATCTACGACCAGTTAACACCGGTCATAAAGTATGGCCCGAAAAACTTCTTTCACTTAATGGAGATGAAACAAAATCCAGGTTCTTCAAAGTTACACGAATTTCATCCCCCATATTCAGGTTCGAATGATAAAAATCCAACAATACGTTACCGGCGGTAATAGAACCCGCATCAACAGATACTTGACCTTGATTTATGGTTACAACAAAAGTGACTGCTCCCCCATCTATAAATGGCATACATATCGTATTGTTTTCTGTACAGACTTCCATTCCATATATTCCCTTATCACTCATAAACTCCTTTTTCTGGTTAGAGAAATCAGGCATAACAAACTCATGTACCGACTCAGTACCCTCAGAAACAATCCTCTTTATGCAAACTGAATCACCTATATTCAAAGAAATTCTATCATCCGAAATATCTGAGACAATACATGCTAATTCATTTCCATATTTATTATTACAAACAGAAATTACACCAGTATGATCGAACGGGATATAAAACAATGATTCATTAATACTTAATGCGGTCATATTTGCCATATATTACATAACTATATTATAAAACTCCTTTTTTCTTTAACTGAGCTTCTAAAAGATAAAAATCTTTCAAATATTCATCAAGCATTTGTTGCTTCTGTTTTTCGGATAATTTTAGTGGATTAGGATCTAATTTTTTTACACAAGTCGGAGACGAACAAACCTGCTCGTCTGCATTTATAATTTCGATCTCAATACTTTCTCCAATATGCATATCCGATTTTATCCAAAAAGTATCCAGGGCATCATCTCCAAAGCCTTTGATACCGGCAACCGATAGTTCATAGCCGTTCGAACTACTGTAAAAAATAGTGACTGATGAACGGAAGTCAGGGGTAACAACAATTTCTTCTGACCTGAATTTTATTCTGAATCCTCTCATTTCAACACACCTTCTTTTGTTAAAAATTTTTTAAGTTGATTATAGTATCCTAACATATCTTCATCTGTCATACTACTCATATATATGGTATCATACTCCATACCCTCAATAGCAGTAATTTTCACTTTGTCTCCTACAGCCAACTCTATTTTACCCCAATCCAACTTAACGCTGTTTTCTTTGTCTTCACCGAGAACAACCATATTGTCAGCTTCTACAAACACACAAACCTGCCCTTTCGGTGTGACGCAATTCATTATTTTTCCTCGAATATCTATTTGCAAACCTTTCATAACATATGTTTTTTGGCGCTTTTCACTTCAACACAACTATAACTTGTTAAAATACCTAATATTTTAAGAGGTTTTTCACCTTTATTGATGATTCCAGAAGTATAAAAATACGTTATCCACTTTTCTCACACCAGGCTGAATCATCGGAAAATGTTCGGAATTATTTCCACATTCAACAGAAACAAAAGTTGTGATTCTTTCACTTAATCTTTATTTTTAACCCGATGAAAAAATTATTTTTACATAACCCCGGCATGATCATCCTGTCGATAATCCTGTTTCTCCTGACAGAAAGCAGCTGGCTGATCTATTGGTTCCGGATTGAAGAAAAAAATTTTCGGAACGACATCAACCAGGCGATACATGCTGCTATTCAAGAAGAAGCATACAGGATAAATGAGGAGGACGACAGTTTCGTCGACTTCAGAATAGAAAACAGAATTATCATGGAGTATACTCTTCGGGGACACCATTTCAGAATAGATACCCTGCGGAAAGAAATGACCGACTTATTCAACAAACAACGTTATGATTACAATAAAAAGTTGTGGAAACTGGACAGTATAGCCCACTATTTCCGGCATTTTTGTCCGGTAACGGAATTACCCGTAATTTTCACGCGACAAGACCCGAACGGAAAGCTTATAGATCACTATCCCTCCCATCTATTGCCTCAAAGAGCTCCTGCTTTCGGCCCGCAGCAATTGGGTAATATCGAGAAAGACCAGCTGATGGCCTGGTATGATTTTCCGCTTATTTATTTTTGGAAGTATCAGAAATACGGAATTTTACTTTCATTACTTCCACTCTTCCTGGCCATTTATTATGGATTCCTGATCATAAAGAAAGAACATCGGGAACGTAAGAACTTACGCTATATCGAGAAACAAGTTATTTTTATCCATGACCTGAAAACTCCGCTATGTACCAATCGCGATATAGAAGGCAGGATCCTGAAAAATCTGGCCACCTGGCCTCCCGAAAAAATATATGAAAAACTACAAATCAGCCGCCACCAATCGGAGCGTTTATTAAAAGAAATGCAACAAATTACCATACAGTCGGCAGGACGCTGGGGAGGAGAAATAGAAAACCGGACTTTCGATTTGAAAAAAGCACTCGAAGAACTGATCGACAACTACCGGTGTGGCCACGAAAAAGCCACTATCAATCTTGATTTTCAATTGAAAGATCCGGAAATCTTTGCCGATCCTTTTCATTTGATCCACCTGGTAGACAATCTGATCAGCAATGCGCTGAAATATGCCGGAGAAAAAGCCGAAATTCAGATTACCTGTAAACAGGAAAAAACAAATAAATTACTGATTTCGGTCAAAGACAACGGACCGGGTGTTTCCACTCATTCCCGGAAACGTATTTTCAGGACCGGTTTTCATTCCAATCACCGTCACCAGAATAGCCACGGTATAGGACTTGCTTATGTGCGTAAAATTGTGCGGCAGTACAATGGACACATACAGATAAAAAGCAAAGAAAACGAGGGATCGGAATTCTGTCTGTCTCTGTGTCTGGATAAACCGAAATCATATAAAAAATCAGTTTCTTCTTCACACATATACCGCTATTTTTTCATTGCCTTATTACTGGCTGAAATGGTCTGGATGCTCAATTTATATTCAGCCGAACGGACTAATTTTGTAAACCACGAAAGCCCTTTGATCGACGAAACGATTTTTAAAATGAGTAAAAATCTTTTCCAGATACAGGATACCGCCAGGTTTCAAAACAATTGGCAGGAGAATTCAATTACGATCACCCGGGGAGTAAAAGATACGACAGTAGAGATGGGCGGGATCGTCAATCAAAGCTATGTATATGGCCGCTTATTTTATGATCTTCGGGATTCATCCTGGTGTCTCGATTCACTTGTCCACTATTATAAGAAGAGCGACCTGCCATTTCCAATTTTCTTCATCCGGAAGGACGCCAATGGAAAAATCATCGACCGGTATCCTTCCGAAGATCCGAACATCTTCCTGCCGGCTATTTTCCGTATGCCCCTGGGGTATGTCGAGAGACACCGACTGGAGGTACAACTCGCTTATCCCTGGTTACAGCCTTTGACCACCCACAAAATTTGGCTACTATTTGCCTTGCTATCGATCTTATTGTCGGGATGGTTCACCCATTTATTGATGGCGGTCGATCGCCGTCAGAAAGCACTGATCCATCTGCAACGGAATGAAGTACAACATTTCCTTCGGGAATTACAAGTACAACTCTGTCATTTACATGGCACAGAATCGGATCACCCCTCCCCGGTTATCCCTATATCCCCACCGATCCATGTCGAACTGTTACACAAAAATATCAAACAATACGAAAATATGATCATTAAAATAAATTACCTGCTGGACAAATTAACCATACTCAAAACACATCCGATGATTTTATACCACGACTATGGATACTAAAAAAATAAAAATACTGTACGCAGAAGATAACCGCATCACCGCACAAGAAACCGGGGAAGCCCTGGAAGACAACGGTTATGAAGTAAAAACAGTCTTCGATGGCGACGAAGCCTGGCTCGCCTACCAGTCTTCCCGTCCGGATGTAGTCGTACTCGACTATCAAATGCCGGGAAAAACAGGAATAGAAGTATTTTTATTGATCCGGCAATTGGATAAAAAAATTCCGGTACTCATCCTTAGCTCTTACACCGAACTATGTGCAGCCTCATTAAAAATAGGTACCAGTGACTTTGTCCGTAAGGACGGAGGTATAGACGAATTGTGTGCCCGGATCGAAGCAGCCCTGAATCGATATCCGGGACCGGAAATAACCGGCCACCCCTCAGAAAAAGTATATCAGCTATCTCCGACCAGCCGTTTCTACCCTGCAAACTCTACCCTTGAAATCGGTGACCAGCGTTACCCGCTCAAAACAATGCTCGCCGAACTATTGACTATTTTTTGCCAAAATCAGAATTCCTTTATACCGGGAACAATCATTTGCAGAAGACTTTGGAACAATGACAACGCGTCCAAAATAAGTCTGTTACGGGATTATATCTCTGAGCTCCGGAAAATTCTGAAAGCTGATACTTCGCTGAAAATCCGTTCTTCCTATGGAAAAGGGTATTGTTTCAGTACTCCCGAAAAATAATAGTAAACGGCTAATTATCAAGATATCACAAGGGACACCTAATTTGCTAAATCTTATCGATCTTTATTCCTGAATTTCCCAATAAATCATCCATAGCGAGGGTTGCAGCATTGAAATCCCACTTTATACCTAATACATAACTTCATAAAAAAGCAAAGATGTTTATATACATATTTACCCTAAATGTACCTTTATAAGTGTAAATATGTATATAACTGCCAAAATGCAAACGAAACTCTTTTTATTACAACATCAATAACTATTATCTACTGATACACAAACGTTTCCATTTGTATAAAATTATACATTTTGAACTTTCTATGTAAAAAACAGAAAAAACATTTGGAATTAAAAAAAATTCGTCGCTATCTTTGTTGCATAAAAATGATAAAAACATGAAGCGTTTATCCCTACATCTCCTGAATATTATTATTCTCGTGGTCCTTAGCCACGGAACGGAGAGGGGTATATAAACGAAAATCGAACCGAAATATAAATTGATCATATGCCTTTCTCCCAAACGAGAAAGGCTTTTTTTTAACAGACAGAAAAATGAACAAAACAATGTATCGCCATATTATCGTCATTAACATTCTACTCGTGGTCCTGCAAAGATAACGAGAGAAGGGTGACGCGTATATACACACTATTTGTAGAAGCCTTTCTCTCGCCGGGAGAAAGGCTTCTTCGCATTTAAGAACTTACTGCACAAAATAAAAGAAAATGAGAAATAACCTTAGAAGCGCTGTTACAATGACAGGCCGTCGGATGGCCGGAGCCAGAAGTTTGTGGAGAGCCAATGGTATGAAAGACGAACAATTCGGGATGCCCGTCATCGGCATCGTCAACTCGTTCACCCAGTTTGTACCGGGTCATACCCACCTGCACGAAATCGGACAATACGTAAAGACATTAATAGAAGAACGCGGATGCTTCGCAGCCGAATTCAACACCATCGCCATCGACGACGGCATCGCCATGGGCCACGACGGGATGTTGTACTCGCTTCCTTCGCGGGAAATCATCGCCGACAGTGTGGAATACATGGCCAACGCCCATCAGGTAGACGCTTTGTTTTGTATCAGTAATTGTGACAAAATCACACCGGGCATGCTGATGGCTGCTATGCGTCTGAATATTCCGACGATTTTTGTATCCGGAGGCCCGATGGAAGCCGGTAATTTCGACGGCAAGGGAATAGATCTGATCGACGCCATGGTCATGAGTGCAGACAGCCGTTGCAGCGATGCAGATATCGAGAAAATCGAACGTTGGGCCTGCCCCGGATGCGGTTCGTGTTCGGGCATGTTTACAGCCAACTCCATGAACTGTCTCAACGAAGCGTTGGGATTGGCGCTTCCCGGCAACGGTACCATTGTAGCCACCCACACTAACCGGCGGCGTTTGTTTGAAAAAGCTGCTTCATTAATCGTACAAATGGCCGGACGGTATTATTTCGAAGGGGACGATTCGGTATTACCCCGTAACATAGCGACCAAAGCCGCTTTCGGGAATGCCATGTCACTGGACATCGCCATGGGAGGATCGACCAATACCGTACTCCACCTGCTGGCCATCGCCCACGAAGCCGGAGTAGACTTCACCATGCAGGATATCGACCGCCTGTCGAGAAAAGTACCGGTACTATGCAAGGTCGCTCCCAACTCTCACTTTCACATCCAGGATGTAAACCGGGCAGGAGGTATCCTGTCTATCCTCGGGGAATTGGCGGAAGCCGGTTTGATCGATACCACGGTCAACCGTGTCGGATACAAAAATCTGGCAGAATGCCTCTCGAAATACAACCTGAAAAGCCCGAAGCTCACTCAAAAGGCGCAAAAATTCTATCTCAGTGCACCCGGCGGCAAATTCAGCCGGGAACTGGGTTCTCAAAGTAAAACCTATGCCCGCTTCGATACCGACCGTCGGATGGGATGTATCCGGGATGTAGACCATGCTTATTTCAAAGACGGGGGACTGGCTGTCCTGACCGGGAACATCGCCCGCAACGGATGTATCGTAAAAACAGCCGGAGTAGATGAATCACTGTTCGTATTCCGGGGACGTGCCAAAGTATTCGAATCGCAGGAACAAGCCATGAACGGTATTCTGAACGATGAAGTAAAAGCCGGAGATGTCGTCGTCATCCGTTATGAAGGGCCTAAAGGCGGACCGGGCATGCAAGAAATGCTTTACCCCACTTCTTATCTGAAATCCAAACATCTGGACAAAGCCTGTGCCCTGATCACCGACGGACGATTTTCAGGAGGGACTTCGGGTTTATCCATCGGTCACATCTCACCTGAAGCAGCTGCCGGAGGAGCTTTAGCCATCGTCCGGGACGGCGATCTGATCGAAATAGACATTCCGGCACGGACCATCAACCTGTTACTGAGTGATCCCGATATTGCCGCCCGGTTAGCCGCTCAAAAAAACTTCGAACCGGCCGGACGCGAACGTACGGTACCCAAATCCCTGCAGGCTTACGCCCGGTTCGTCAGTTCAGCCGACCAGGGTGCCGTCCGCATTCTATAACCCATAAGTTTTTACTTTTTATCTCTTTTTTCGTATGAACACTACTACACAATCTATCTATATGGAAAAGCAAGTAACAAAGACAACTTGTTTTTCGGGCTCGAAAGCGGTAATCGAAACCCTTCTACGTGAAGGAGTGGATACCGTCTTCGGGTATCCCGGAGGAACAATCATGCCGGTATACGATGCGTTATACGACTATCGGGACCGTCTCAACCACATCCTCGTACGTCATGAACAGGGGGCATTACATGCCGCCCAGGGCTATGCCCGGGTAAGCGGACGTCCCGGTGTCTGTATCGTCACTTCGGGTCCCGGAGCTACCAATACGGTAACAGGCCTTGCCGACGCGATGATGGATTCGACTCCTGTCGTTCTGATCAGCGGACAGGTAGGTTCCGGTTTCCTGGGCACCGATGCTTTTCAGGAAACCAACTTCGTAGGGATCACCCAGGCTGTAGTGGATTGTGCTGATGACCTTCCTCATCACCCTCTTCATGAGTTTTGCCAAGCGCCGCGATGATGTGCTGCGCATG
>ENA-USUK01003045-USUK01003045.1-human-gut-metagenome-genome-assembly--contig:-NODE-3045-length-10414-cov-4.391893_pt1 | contig 10414 bp, 9 predicted proteins | sample MGYA00250062_ERZ773400 | MGnify/ENA primary metagenome ERZ773400 (study PRJEB29103, sample SAMN06111961) | human gut metagenome | biome: human gut; feature: ankylosing spondylitis patient; material... | reverse complement strand
AAGTGCCCTGGTGGGCAAATCGTTTCCCACCCTCACGGATAGCGAAACGCAGGCCCTTCTCGATGGCGATGGGGGTGATCAGCTCCACCTTCATGTCGACGTTATCGCCGGGCATGCACATCTCAGTGCCCTCGGGCAGGGAGATGATGCCGGTCACGTCGGTGGTACGGAAGTAGAACTGGGGACGATAGTTGTTGAAGAAGGGGGTGTGACGGCCACCCTCGTCCTTGGTCAGAACGTACACCTGACCAACGAACTTGGTGTGGGGATGAATGGAACCGGGCTTGGACAGAACCTGACCACGCTCGATCTCGGTCTTAGCCACGCCACGCAGCAGAGCGCCGATGTTGTCGCCAGCCTCAGCGTAGTCCAGCAGCTTGTGGAACATCTCGATACCGGTAACGGTGGTCTCACGCTTCTCGTCGGACAGACCAACGATCTCGACCTTCTCGTTCAGGTTCAGCACGCCACGCTCCACACGACCGGTAGCAACGGTACCACGGCCGGAGATGGTGAACACGTCCTCGACGGGCATCAGGAAGGGCATATCCTCCTTGCGGTCGGGGGTGGGGATCCAAGTGTCAACAGCGTCCATCAGCTCCTTGATGCAGGCATACTCAGGAGCGTTGGGATCGGTGGACTCGGAGATCAGGGCGTTCAGAGCGGAACCACGGATGATGGGGGTGTCATCGCCGGGGAAGCCGTAGAAGTCCAGCAGCTCACGGACCTCCATCTCCACCAGCTCCAGCAGCTCCTCGTCGTCCACCTGGTCGCACTTGTTCAGGAACACCAGCACAGAGGGCACGTTCACCTGACGGGCCAGCAGCAGATGCTCACGAGTCTGAGCCATGGGGCCGTCAGTGGCAGCGATGACCAGGATAGCGCCGTCCATCTGGGCAGCACCGGTGATCATGTTCTTGATATAGTCGGCGTGACCCGGGCAGTCCACGTGAGCATAGTGACGGTTGGCCGTCTCATACTCGACGTGGGCAGTGTTGATGGTGATACCACGCTCACGCTCCTCGGGAGCCTTATCGATGGAAGAGTAGTCGGTGTACTCAGCACCGCCCTGCAGCGCCAGGTACTTGGTGATGGCAGCGGTCAGAGTGGTCTTACCATGGTCGATGTGACCGATGGTGCCGATGTTAACATGGGGCTTGTTTCTCTCAAATTTCTGCTTGGCCATTTGAAATGATCCTCCTTAACAGTTTTGCAAATTCTTAAAGTGCAATGTTTTGCTCGACATTGCTATTTTACAGTATCTGCGGCAGAAAAGCAACCTAAAATTTAGGATTTACGCCTCATGGCCGCTGCGCTTGCTGACCAGCTTCTCCTGCAGACTCTTGGGCAGCTCCACATAGTGGCTGGGTTCCATGGTGTACTGACCACGGCCCTGGGTGCGGGAGCGCAGGTTGGTAGCATAGCCGAACATCTCGGACAGGGGGACAAAGGCATCGATCTGCTGGGCGCCGGAGCGCATCTCGTAGCCCTGAATCTGGCCACGGCGGGCATTCAGATCACCGATGACGTCGCCCATATACTCGTCGGGTACGATAACGCACACCTTCATGATGGGCTCCAGCAGGACGGGATCCGCCTCACGCATAGCCTCTTTGAAGGCCATGGAGCCGGCGATCTTAAAGGCCATTTCGGAGGAGTCCACCTCGTGGTAAGAACCATCGTACAGCGTGACCTTCACATCCACCACGGGATAGCCGGCCAGCACGCCCGCCTGCATGGCGCCCTGAATACCGGCGTCGATGGCGGGGATATACTCCTTGGGAATGGCGCCGCCCACGACGGCATTGACAAACTCGTAGCCCTTGCCGGACTCGTTGGGCTCCAGCGTGATCTTCACGTGACCGTACTGACCGGAGCCACCGCTCTGGCGCTTGTACTTGGTCTCGTGGTTGACCTTCTTGCGGACGGTCTCCTTGTAAGCCACCTGAGGAGCGCCCACATTGGCCTCTACCTTGAACTCACGCAGCAGACGGTCCACGATGATCTCCAGATGCAGCTCACCCATACCGGCGATGATGGTCTGACCCGTCTCCTCGTCGGTGTAGGCCCGGAAGGTGGGATCCTCCTCGGCCAGCTTGGCCAGAGCGATGCCCATCTTCTCCTGACCGGCCTTGGTCTTGGGCTCGATGGCCACACGGATCACGGGCTCGGGGAATTCCATGGACTCCAGAATGATGGGGTTCTTCTCATCGCACAGGGTATCACCCGTGGTGGTGTTCTTCAGGCCCACCATGGCGGCGATGTCGCCAGCATAGACGGTCTCCAGATCCTCACGGTGATTGGCGTGCATCTGCAGCAGACGACCCACACGCTCACGCTTGTTCTTGGTGGCATTGAGCACCGCAGAACCGGTGTTCAGCGTACCGGAGTACACACGGAAGAAGCTCAGACGGCCCACATAGGGGTCGGTCATGATCTTGAAGGCCAGAGCAGCGAAGGGCTCGTCGTCGGAAGCGTGACGGTCCTCCTCCTCCTCGGTCTTGGGGTTGACACCCTTGATGGCCTCGATATCGGTGGGGGCGGGCATATAGTCCACCACGGCATCCAGCAGCTTCTGGACGCCCTTGTTGCGGTAGGAAGAACCGCAGGTGACAGGCACCATTTCCACAGCCAGCGTGGCCTTACGGATGGCGGCACGGATCTTGGAAGCAGGGATCTCCTGACCCTCCAGATACATCTCCATGATCTCATCATCGAACATGGAAACGGCGTCCAGCAGCTTCTCACGATACTCGTTGGCCAAGTCCACCATGTCCTCAGGGATGGGCTCCACACGCATATCCTTGCCCAGCTGATCGTAGTAGATATCAGCATCCATCTCCACCAGATCGATGATACCCTTGAAGGTATCCTCCTTCCCGATGGGCAGCTGGATGGGTACGGCGTTGCACTTCAGACGATCATGGATCATGTCCAGCACGTGATAGAAATCAGCGCCGGTGATGTCCATCTTATTGACGTACACCATCCGGGGAACATGATAGTGGTCGGCCTGACGCCACACCGTCTCGGACTGAGGCTCCACACCGCCCTTGGCACACATCACGGTGACAGAGCCGTCCAGCACACGCAGAGAACGCTCCACTTCCACAGTGAAGTCCACGTGACCGGGGGTGTCGATGATGTTGATACGGGTCTGAGGAAACTGGTTCTTGGAACCCTTCCAGTAGCAGGTGGTAGCGGCGGAGGTGATGGTGATACCACGCTCCTGCTCCTGCTCCATCCAGTCCATGGTAGCCGTACCCTCGTGCGTTTCACCGATCTTATAGTTGACGCCGGTGTAGTACAGAATACGCTCAGTCGTGGTGGTCTTTCCTGCATCAATGTGGGCCATGATGCCGATATTTCTTGTATTTTCCAGTGTAACCTTTCTCGGCATACCGTTCTCCTTTTTCTCTCTTTGCGGGGATTACCAACGGAAGTGGGCGAATGCCTTGTTGGATTCGGCCATCTTGTGGGTATCCTCACGCTTCTTCACGGCGCTGCCGGTGTTGTTGGCAGCATCCATGATCTCGCTTGCCAGGCGCTCCGCCATGGTGCGCTCGCTGCGAGCACGGGAGTAAGCGGTCAGCCAGCGCAGACCCAGGGTCTGACGACGGGCAGGACGCACCTCCATGGGGACCTGATAGGTGGCACCGCCGACACGGCGGGCCTTGACTTCCAGGCTGGGCATGATATTCTCCATAGCCTGGGTGAACACTTCCAGAGGCTCCTTCTCGGTCTTTTCCTTGATGATATCAAAGGCACCGTAGACAACCTTCTGGGCAACGCCCTTTTTACCGTCCAACATGATGCTGTTGACGAGCTTCGTCACCAGCACGGAGTTGTACATAGGATCGGGCAAGATCTCTCTCTTGGGAACATTACCTCTTCTGGGCACTATGCTTCCCTCCTTCATAAAAATATGATTTCATAGGTACTCAACAGCCCGGCGGCTGTTGTTCGGCCTGCCAAAGAGGTAGTTATATAAAAACCTTTTCGGCAAAGCTCATTTCATGCGGGAATTACTTGCTCTTGGGCCGCTTGGCACCGTACTTGGAACGGCCCTGCATACGACCGTTGACGCCCTGGGTATCCAGCGTACCACGGATGATGTGGTAACGGACGCCGGGCAGATCCTTGACACGGCCGCCACGGATCATGACCACAGAGTGCTCCTGCAGAGAGTGACCAACACCGGGAATGTAGGCGGTGACCTCATAGCCGTTGGTCAGACGGACACGGGCGATCTTACGCAGTGCGGAGTTAGGCTTCTTGGGGGTCGCAGTTCTCACGGCGGTGCAGACGCCACGCTTCTGAGGGGAGGACAGGTTGGTCTCCTTGTTCTTCAGCGTATTCAGGCCCTTCTGCATAGCGGGGGAATTGGACTTGTAGGTAGCCTGTTTCCGGCCCTGCTTGACCAGCTGATTAAAAGTAGGCATGCAATGAACTCCTTTCTAAAGATTTGTTGGGATGACTCCCTTTATTTTCCACGGAATAAGAAATTTTATTCCGGAAAAACCGTTTTAGCGGCTGGGGACGGCGGCTGCGGCGGTCCCCACGGCGATGCCGGCGGCCCGGCCCAGCTGTGACATGGTAAACTCCGTCACGGCAGGCACTCCCACTGCACGGCAGGCCGCCAGCAGCGGCTCCACCAGTGCCGGGTCGGCATCCTTTGCCAGAAAGACCCGTCCGGCATGACCGGCAGCCAACAGGCGGCGTGTCTGCTTCAGGCCCACCACCCGGTTTTCGCAAGACAATTCTTCCAGCATGGAGAGCCTCCTCGTTGAAATATCGCCCTGCATGGCAAAATTCGCAGGCTCCAAACCCACGCAATTCAGGATTATAGCATAAACCCGTCCCAGCGTCAAGTAGATTTCCGGCAAAAATTTGTGCGTTTGGCTGAATTTCTGCCGTGTTTTTCTGGGAAATACACAAAGCCCGCCGGAGCGGATTTTCCCCTGTACTTTCCCGCCTCGACGTGGTATCCTAATATATATTAAGAATCGCCGGATATCATCCGAGCCTATGAAAACAGGAGGGATCGCCATGATCCTCATTCAGAACGCCCACGTCATGCCCATCGTCGGGCCGGAGCTGCCCAACGGCTGCCTGCTGGCGGAGGATGGCCGCATCACCGCCGTTGCCCCCCACATCGACGCCCCGGAGGGCTGCACCGTCATCGACGCAGACGGCCGTCTGCTGACCCCCGGCTGCGTGGAGGCCCACTGTCACATCGGTCTGGACAATGAGTGTCTGCGCTGGGAGGGCATGGACTACAATGAGATCGTGGACCCCCTGACGCCGCAGCTGCGGGCCATCGACTCTATCAATCCTCAGGACGGTGCCTTCCCCAACGCCCTGCGGGGCGGTGTCACCACCGCCTGCACCGGCCCCGGCAGCGCCAACGTGGTGGGCGGCACCTTCACGGTGCTGAAGCTGGCCGGTAAACGGGTAGACAATATGCTGCTGAAGGAGCCCGCCGCCATGAAATGCGCCTTCGGCGAAAACCCCAAGGGCTGCTACGGACAGGGTCTGAAGAAGAGTCCCATGACCCGGATGGCGGTGGCAGCACTGCTGCGGGAGCTGCTGTTCAAGACCCGCCGTTACCGGGATGATAAGCTGGCCGGGAAGAACCCCCCCTTCGACATGAAGCTGGAAGCCATGCTGCCGGTCATCAACGGCGAGATCCCCCTGAAGTGCCACGCCCACCGGGCCGACGACATCCTCACCGCCGTCCGTATCGCCAAGGAGTTCGGCGTTAAGGCCACGCTGGACCACTGTACCGACGGTGAGCTTATCTCCGACGAGCTGGCCAAGGAGGGCCTGCCGGTGTTCGTAGGCCCCACGCTGGGCAGCAAAAGCAAGGCCGAGCTGCGCCACAAGAGCTTCACCACCCCCGGCGCCCTGTACCACGCCGGGCTCACCGTCAGCATCATCACCGACGCCCCGGTGATCCCGCTGGAGAAGCTGCCCATGTGCGCCGGTCTCGCCGCAAACGCAGGTCTCCCCATGGAGGAGGCGTGGCGGGCCATCACCATCAACCCCGCCCGCAGTCTTGGCATCGACAGCCGTGTGGGCAGTCTGGAACCCGGCAAGGACGCTGATCTGGTGCTGTGGACGGCAGACCCCCTGACCACCATCGGGGCCGAGGCCTACTGCACCATCGTGGACGGCAAGGTGGTCTATCAGTCGGAGTAAACTAAAAACGTCAATATCTTATCGAAAACCATCAAGATAATGCAGAAGAACCGCACTGTGAAGTATCACAGTGCGGTTCTTGTTCTTCTTCGGATGCTCGTTCAGCGCAGCCACAGCCAGCCCGCCAGCGCCAACTGCACCACCAGAATGACGGGGATGCCATAGCGGAAGTACCAGTGCCGGGTCTTGTGATGAAAGCACCACATCCCCAGCAGCGCCCCCACGCCGCCGCCCACGATGGCCAGCAGAAACAATGTCTTTTCCGGCACACGCCAGCACCCCTGTCTGGCCCGCAGCTTATCGGCTCCGTACACGGCAAAGGCAGCCACATTGACGGTCAGCAGATAGACGCCCAGCCAGTCCGGCAGGACCGCCAGCAGCTCCTGCATCAGCCCTTCAGAGCAGCCAGAGCGCAGGCGGTCTTGGCGCCCAGAACGGCGTTATTGTACACCAGCTGGATATTGCTCTCCAGGCTGTCACCGCCGGTGAGATCCTTCACCTTGGCCAGCAGGAAGGGTGTGGTCTCCTTACCGTGGATACCCTGCGCCTTGGCCTCGGCCAGCGCCTGCTCGATGGCCTTGTCGATGACCTTGTGATCCATGGAGTACTTCTCCGGGATGGGGTTGGTGACCAGCATACCGTTCTTCATGCCCAACTCACGCTCGGCGTGGAAGGCAGCGGCCAGTTCCTCCGGGGTATCCAGCTCGTAGTCCACGCCGAAGCCGGACTTGCGGGTGTAGAAGGCGGGCAGTTCGTTGGTGCCGTAGCCGATGACAGGCACGCCCTTGGTCTCCAGATACTCCAGCGTCAGACCCAGGTCCAGAATGGACTTGGCACCGGCGCACACCACCATCACAGGGGTCTGGCCCAGCTCCTCCAGATCAGCGGAGATGTCCATGGTGGTCTCGGCGCCACGGTGTACGCCGCCGATTCCGCCGGTGGCAAAGACCTGGATCCCAGCCATGTGGGCGATCATCATGGTGGTGGTCACGGTGCAGGCGCCGTCGCTTCCCTTGGCCACCAGCACCGGCAGATCACGGCGGCTGGCCTTAGGCACAGCGTGACCGGCACGGCCCAGATAGTCGATCTCCTCGGCAGTCAGACCGGCCTTCAGACGGCCCTTGATGATGGCGATGGTGGCAGGCACAGCGCCGTTTTCACGGATGAGCTTCTCCACATTCATAGCGGTTTCCACATTCTGGGGATAGGGCATACCGTGGGAGATGATGGTGCTCTCCAGCGCCACCACGGGCTTGCCCTGCTCCAGAGCCTCTTTGACCTCAGTGGAAATGTCCAGATAACGATTCAGCATGATTCAGTTCCTCCTGTTGATAAATTCGGTTTGTTTCGATTGAAAATATATGTAGTTAGTAAGGAATGACTTACAGGGCCATGCGCCGCAGCAGCTCCGCCTCGCTCATGGAGGGGTGGATGGTCTCGGTGCTCTCCATGGTCAGGGAGGAGGCCGCCAGACCCGCACGGGCCGACCTCTCCAGATCGCTGCCCTGCAGGTAGGCCCACGTCAGAGCGGCCATAAAGGAGTCGCCGCAGCCGGTGGTGCTGACCATCTCCGCCTTGGGGGCGGGCAGGGTCACACTGCCGCTCTGATCGGCAGCATAGACGCCGTCGGCCCCCAGCGAAATGAACACCCGGTGCAGCCCCGTCTCCAGCAGAGTCTGCGCCGCACGGTGGAGGCTGTCGGTGTCGGTGATAGGCACGCCGGACAGCAGCTCCGCCTCCAGCCGGTTTGGCTTCAGGGTGTGGAGCTTTCCCAGCACCGGCCGCAGCTTCTCGGCCTTTACCGTGGACACGGGATCGGCAAAAATAGGGGCGTGGCAGTTATCCGCCAGCCATGCGATGCTCTCCGCCGGGAGGTTGGTGTCGATGACCACCACCTGACTGCCCTCCAGCAGCTGCTTGCGCCCCGCCAGCACACGGGGCGTCAGATTCCGATAGATGTCCATATCCGACACCGCCAGCTGCATATCCCCCTGCTGGTCATTGATGAAAAGATAGGTGGAGGTGTGACCGCCGGGGATCACCGGGGACTGGGAGATATCGATGCCCAGCTCGCCGCACACCGCCGCCAGCTTCTGGGCGTACACATCGTCGCCGAAGGCTGTCAGCAGCCGCACATCCAGCCCCATCAGGCTCATGTTGTGGGCGATGTTCCGGCCTACGCCGCCGGGGCTCATCCGCACCCGGCCGGGGTTGGAATCCTGTGCCACCAGTTCCTCACTGGGCCAGCCGCCGATGTCCATGTTCATACCGCCCACCACCGTGACGTAGGGGCTGCGGGTCACGATGTAGCCCTTTCCGGCGATGCAGCCCTTTTTCATCAGGTTGGAAATATGCACCGCCACGCTGGACCGTGTGATGCCCGCCCGCTCCGCCAGCTCCTGCTGGGAGATCATGGGATCCGCTTCGATCCAGTTGAGTATCTGCCGTTCCCGTTGGGTCATGCCGCACCTCCATAAGCAAAACTTCATTTTCTAAGCACATGCTTATTATACCATGTGTTCCCGCCGTGTCAAGTCTTTTTCCATAGGCGGAAAAACTTTTTTTGCTCCCGATGGGGCGGGCTCTTGCAAAAGTGGCGACGGGCGGTTATAATCTACGTTATACCGATTTTAGTGCAAGGAGGAACGCACGATGGAGCGAATGAAGATCGCTGCCCTTTTTGCCGACCAGGAACAGCTGGACGGCAAGGAAGTCACCGTGTGCGGCTGGGCCCGCACCATCCGGGATATGAAAACCTTTGGGTTCATCGAGCTCAATGACGGCTCCTGCTTCAAGAATTTGCAGGTGGTCATGTCCGCTGATGAGCTGAATAATTATAAGGAGATCGCCGGGCAGAACGTGGGCGCCGCTCTCATCGTCCGTGGCGCCGTGGTGCTGACGCCGGAGGCCAAGCAGCCTCTGGAGATAAAGGCCTCCTCCATTGAGGTGGAGGGCAAGTCCACCCCGGACTATCCTCTGCAAAAAAAGCGCCACAGCGTGGAGTTCCTGCGGACCATCCAGCATCTGCGGCCCCGCACCAACCTGTTCTCCGCTACCTTCCGGGTCCGCAGCGTAGCAGCCTACGCCATCCACGAGTTCTTCCAGAGCCGTGGCTTCGTATATGTCCACACTCCCATCATCACCGGCTCCGACTGCGAAGGCGCCGGCGAGATGTTTCAGGTGACGACGCTGGATCTCAACGACGTTCCCCGGACCGAAGACGGGCAGGTGGATTACAGCAAGGACTTCTTCGGCAAAAAGACCAGCCTCACCGTGTCCGGCCAGCTGAATGCCGAGAACTTCGCCATGGCCTTTGGTGACGTGTATACCTTCGGTCCCACCTTCCGGGCGGAGAATTCCAACACCCAGCGTCACGCCGCCGAGTTCTGGATGATCGAGCCGGAGATGGCCTTTACCGATCTGGCGGGGGATATGGATGTGGCCGAGGCCATGATCAAGCACATCATCCGCCGGGTGCTGGAGCGCTGCCCCGACGAGATCAACTTCTTCAACAGCTTCGTGGATAAGGGGCTCAAGGAGCGCCTGACCCATGTGATGACCTCCGATTTCGGCCGGGTCAGCTATACCGAGGCGGTGGAGATCCTGAAGCAGCACAATGACCAGTTCGACTTCAAGGTGGACTGGGGTACCGACCTCCAGACGGAGCACGAGCGGTTCCTGACGGAGCAGGTGTTCAAGCGCCCGGTGTTCGTCACCGACTATCCCGCCGAGATCAAGGCCTTTTATATGCGGATGAACGATGACGGCAAGACGGTGGCGGCGGCGGACTGTCTGGTCCGCGGCATTGGTGAGATCATCGGCGGCAGCCAGCGCGAGGAGCGTCTGGATGTGCTGGAGAACCGCATCAAGGAGCTTGGCATGAACCCGGAGGATTACAAGTATTACTGCGATCTGCGGCGCTACGGATCCTGCCGCCATGCCGGCTACGGCCTTGGCTTCGAGCGGATGGTGATGTACCTCACCGGCATCTCCAACATCCGGGACGTGGAGCTGCACCCCCGCACCGTGGGCAACGCGGATTTCTGATAAAGTTAATTGTTTTGAAAAGGGCCCCTGCCGGGATGGCAGGGCCCCTTTTTTTGAGGAAATATGGGGACGAGGGAGACGGATTGCGAAGCCTGAAAACGAATGTCGCTGGCATCGCAATGACATTTTCACAGGAGGGGCGGTGGGCGTGCTGTCGGGGACGCCG
>ENA-USUK01003044-USUK01003044.1-human-gut-metagenome-genome-assembly--contig:-NODE-3044-length-10415-cov-3.255562_pt1 | contig 10415 bp, 8 predicted proteins | sample MGYA00250062_ERZ773400 | MGnify/ENA primary metagenome ERZ773400 (study PRJEB29103, sample SAMN06111961) | human gut metagenome | biome: human gut; feature: ankylosing spondylitis patient; material... | reverse complement strand
ACAATTATCCATTTTTTTAATGATACGGCGACCACCGAGATCTACACTCTTTCCCTACACGACGCTCTTCCGATCTATCATTAATTCCTTTGATAACTTCGTCTAATGTCTCTGAAACCAAAGCAACCGCTTTATTTCCTTCTTCTACATCATGGATAGAACCCTCGATCAGTTCTCTTGTGGAAACTGCCGAAGCCGCACTCTGTTCTGCAAGTTTACGGATCTGGTCAGCAACAACTGCAAATCCCTTTCCTGCCTCACCTGCACGTGCTGCCTCGATGGAAGCATTCAAAGATAACAGGTTTGTCTGGCTTGCGATATCCTCCAGTTCGGAAATGATATTCTCAATCTTCATGGAAGACTCGCTGATACGCTGCATAGCCTCCACCATTGCGTGCATCTGCTCACGGCTGTGATCCGCATCATCTGCATATTTTCTTGCATCAGCATGAGACTTTTGAAGATTCTCTGCTGTGTGTTCTACATTGGCGGTGATATCAGCAATGGTCGCCTGAAGTTCTTCGACTGCTCCGGCCTGTTCCGTAGCACCTTCTGCCAGGGACTGTGCAGCCTCTGCCATATTGCCGGAACCTAAGGATACCTGTTCTGCTGTCTCCTCTACCTGACGGAGAGATTCATCAATCTTACGGTTCATGTTGCGTATTCCGACAAGAAGATCATTGAATTTTCCGGTGTATCTTTCTTCATGTTCTGTTGCGACAGCAAAATTACCATCTGCCATCTCATTTAAGAGTTTTCCGCTGTCAGAGATGATCACATTCAGGTTATCTGCCATCTTTCTTGCCGTTTCGATCATTTCTGCAACCTCGTCTTTCGCATCATGCTCCGGGAACTCACTGTCAAGATCTCCTTCCGCAAATGTTTTCAGACGTTCTGAAATCTGCTGTAATGGCTTTGCGATTCCATCTGCGATCTGGTTTCCATATCTTCTGCCACTCAAAATGGAAAGAATGATCACTGCGATCATAATGATCACAGCAATAATCTCCCATCACTGCCAAAACTGATTCTATCTGATCCCCCTTCTGGACATAGATGTTCATCAGATTCTTCAGATCATTGTAAACTACCTGATATGCAGGTCCAAGTTCGTCTGCTTCACGTCTCTGGACTTTTTTACTGATTTCCTGATCTGTGGTTGAACCCTCCTCGATCAGTTGATCTGAAAGATCCCAATATCCGTCAAGATCTTTGACAATCTGATTATAAGCATCTTTTCCAGCCTGTGTCACCATGCTGCTTTCAATGTCGTCAAGATACTGCTGGAATGAATCTTTTCTCGTATAATACGTATCCTTGGCATCACTGATAATATCTTCATCCATATATCCCACTGCCGCACGAACCTCGCTGCGCGCACCTGAGAATGCTGTCATCGCCTTCCCAATATCTCCCTGAGAGAATCCATAATTGTTCAGCGCATTATTATACATTCTTGTCATAACCAGCAATGCAATAATGCCAACGATTGCAGAGATACTTGCAATAAAAATAACCTGTAAGTAACTCTTAGACAATCTCTCACGAATTTTCAATTCATGACCTTTTTTCATCTTCATTTCTCCTTTGAATTTATTTTTGTACGCACATATCTCAATGTACCGTACCACTGTATATAAGCATAACCCTGTACCCGACAAAAATCAATAAATTTTGTCAATTTTTTTACATTTTATTTACGCTTCAAACATAGTTTGTTTTTCCTGATTCTGTGCGCTTTCAGCTGGCTTTGCATTTTCCAACACCACGTTTTCTCCCGGATTATCAAAATCAAAACTGATCCTGTCGTCCTCAAATTTCAGGCAGGTATCAAACACATTCCCCGCTTTTGACGTAAATCCGGTTATTTTTTTCTTCGTCTTTCCGGTCTCAAAAAGTTCCTGCATAATGGCTTCCTCTCACTCCACCTTTGCCACCGTATGCGCCACTTTAAATCCACATTCACACTCATAATACCACTGGGATTTTTTCATATACTGTCCACATTTCGGGCATTTTAAAGTCGTGTCTACAGGCTTTGGTTTCTCCGGGAAATCAAACGTCACCTGACCTTCCGGCGTGAGTTTTAACGGTGCATCAAACATCATGCCTGTCTTTGCGATAAAACCTTTGATGACTTCCGTTTTGCCGCGGAGCAGCAATTCTTTCACCTGCGCCTCTTTTAACTTCACACCCGCGATTGTTCCGATTGCAAATTTGCAGCTCTCCGGGTTATCTTTGGAGTAATTGGCGCATCCAAACCCAAACGGTGTCTGGATGATCTCACCGCCGCAGAGCGGACAGACAACATCCTTCACTTTTACCGGCTCTAAATCCGTGAAATCGAATTTTAACCCGGTCACTTTTCCGGCTTCATCTCGATTCAACGCCACGCGTGCATCGAATTTTTTCCCGGTTTTCGACTTGAAACCGCGGATTGTCCCGGTTCTTCCGTTCGTCAAAAGTTCTCTGACCTGTGATTCTGTCAGTGATTTCTCTGCCATTTTTCCAATGGAGAAACGGCAGCTTTCCGGATTCTCTTTGGAATAGTTTGCGCATCCAAACCCAAACGGTGTCTGGACGATCTCACCTCCACAGAGCGGACAGACAACATCTTTTACTTTTTTTGCTTCCACATGTTCAAAATCAAATTTTATAACCGCTTTACCGTTTTCATCTTTTTCCAGACAGAGACAGGCGTCAAATCTCTTTCCATTTTTTGATTTAAAGCCGCGGATTGTTCCGGTTCTTCCATTCGTAACGAGTTCTGTGAGCTGTGACACATTCAGACTTTTCTCTGCAATTTTTCCGACAGAGAAATCACAACTGTCCTCTTTCTCCCGGTCATAATGGATACACCGGAACCCGTAGACTGTCGTCACAATGTCACCGCCGCAGGACGGGCATTTGATTCCTTCCACCACCTGTGGTTCATTTGCCGAAAAATCAAAACTGATATTGATTTTTCCCTCCTCATCCTTCTGTAAAACGAGTGCTGCCGGGAATTTCTTCTTCGATTTGGAGACAAAACCATCCAGAACATCCGTTCTTCCTTTTGTAATCAAATCCCGGAACTCCTCCTCCGAAAGATCACGCCCTGCAATCGTTCCGATGGAGAAGCCACAGCCAGTGCTGTCTTTTTTATAATTGCTGCACCCATAGCCAAACGGTGTCGTTACAAGCTCCGCGCCACAGACCGGACAGGCAATGCCAAGCTTTTTCTTTGCCGCAATGCCTCTTGCGCCCTTTCCGGTCAACGGCTGGATCTGTGCCACAAGCTGTGACGTCAGATTCCGTTCCACCATGTTTAATGTCTCTTTTCGGATAAAATCCTCAAGTTTCTCCCGGTAATCTTCCATGATCACCGTTCCGCGCGTGATACCGTCAAGTCCTTTTTCCCACGAAGCAGTCATTTTCGGATTCAAAAGTGCCGGGACGGTCATATTTACGACTTCATAAACCATCTCGCCCAACACCTCCGGCGACAGAATCTGTGATTTTTTATTCAAGTGCAGGTAACCGATGCGCACCAGTTTTTTGATGATCTCTGCGCGGGTGGCAGAAGTTCCGATTCCGGAGCCTTTGATCTGTGCACGCAGTTCTTCATCCTCGATCAGCTGTCCGGCATTTTCCATCGCAAGCACCATCGAACCGGAAGTGTAGCGTTTCGGTGGCTTCGTGCTTCCCTCTTTTAGAGAATAACCATTGACCGGCAGTTCCTGCCCCTTAGTCAACTGATCTGCCAGTTCCAGAAGCCCCGGACTATCCGTCTCCTCATTATCCTCTTTGTTGCTGCCTTCTTTTTCTTCTTCCTGTTTTCTTCCTGCAATCTCTAAAAATCCCGGCGCCTTTAATGCTTTTGCACCGGCAAAAAGTTTTTCCTCTCCGACGGCCACCACAAGTTTTACCGTCTGATATTCTGCTGCCGGTTAAAAAATACTTAAGAAACGGCGGACGATCAGATCATACACACTTCTCTGCAGTTCATTTAAAGAACGCAGCTCTGTGAGCTGTCCGGTCGGAATAATCGCATAGTGATCGGTAATTTTCGAGACATCCGTATACTGGGTCTTCGCAATGTTGTAATGAAGTCCTTCCTTCATGATACGCTCCACATACCCCTGCACCGGCTCATAGCCTTTCAGTCTGCTGATATTTTTTCCGATTTCTTTTGCCACTGCCGTTGAGAGAACACGCGCATCCGTTCTTGGATAAGTAGTCAGTTTTTTCTCATAGAGATCCTGTGCCACCTGCAATGTCTCATCCGGACTGATTTTAAAGCGCTTCGAACACTCCGCCTGCAGTTCTGCGAGGTTAAAAAGAAGCGGTGCTTTCTTTCTGGAAGTTCCACGCTCAATAGATTCCACAACCGCTGTTTTCCCGGAAAGTTCCTGTATTAAGTTTTCCGCAGACTCCTGCTTTTTAAATCCGTTTTCCTTATACAATAATGGAGATTCAAAGTATTTAGAACCTTCTACCACTTTCCACTCCGCCTCGATGTTCGCATCCGTGAAACTTCCGACTACACGGTAAAATGGTGTTTCCACAAAATTGCGGATCTCACGCTCTCTTATCACGACCATACCGAGCACGCAGGTCATGACACGTCCGACTGCAATTGCAGTATAGTTTCTCGTCCCTGCCGCATCATTTAAAAGATTTCCATATTTCACAGACATTGCACGGGAAAAATTGATTCCCATCGCGTAATCCTCAATGGTCCTCATAATGCCGGATTTTCCGAGGTTTGCATAATCCGACATCGGCTTTGCTTCGCGGATACCCCGCTTGATTTCCTCCTCTGTCTGGGAATCGATCCAGACGCGCAGCTCTTTCATCCCCTCGCGGACACCGCCGTACATACGGATGTTTTCCTCAATGGTCTGTCCTTCTTTTCCGGCATCCCCTGCCCAGTAGACAGTATCAATATCTTCGCGGTGCAGCATTTTATGTACTACATCATACTGTTTGCTGACCGCCGGGATCACATCATATTTGTACTCTTTTGGAAGGAAAGGAAGATCCTCTAACTTCCATTTTTTATACTTCTCATCATATACCTCCGGGTAGACCATCTCGACAAGATGACCGACACACCAGGTAATGACGTAATCACTATTTTCTATGTATCCGTCATTTCTGCCTGATACACCAAGAATCCGTGCGAACTCCTGCGCAACACTTGGTTTCTCCGTTATAATTAATGACTTTGCCAAAAAAATTCCTCCAACTTCTGTAATTCTTACTTCTTTCATAAATAAGAAGTTTTATAATTCATTCATATCGACCAGAATATATCTGGTATCCTCTTCTGCAAGCTGTCTGATCTCTTCTGAAAAACCTTTTGCTGAAAACAGAAAGAAATACTTTGCATCAATTTTTGCCTGCTTCATACTCTTTAACAATTCTTCTTTCATCTCCATGGTAAATTCCGGCTGATTCCAGTTACAGTATCCGACAATATTCTCCCGCACAGAGTTCTGTGCAATAATGTCGATATTTCCTTCTTTTCCAATCCATGTTCCCATCTTACTGATCTTCATTGGCAGTTTTCCAATCAGATTCAAAAGTCCTACATATTCCATGCATACTTCCTTGAAATAGCGTTCCAGATAATCGTCGATTCCCGATGTGATATACGCATCGTAGAACTGTTCCGGACTCATCATATAAAGTTCGGAAAGATGTGGATACACAAAACGGAACCAGAAATTCACATAATTATCCTTAATACGATAGACACCTTTTTTCGTGTTTTCCCATCCACCTGTCTCAAAAGAGGTCTCTTTCTCCACAATATGAAAAGTTCCGAGATTTTTCATGTACACACTGATTTTTGCACGTGAATAACCGGTTTTTAAATGAAGTTCATTTAACTTATCATAACCGCTTGCAATATAATAAAGAATCGTCTCATACACAGACAGTTCCCGCAGTTCTGCCGCAATCAGCTGTTCTGCCGCCCGGTGCATATAACCATTCCGGTTTAAAATATTTCTGCATATATTGGTTTTCAGATCCACGCGCTGATCCCAGTGGTTGATATAGCCTGCAACGCCGCCGATAACACCGTAAGTTCTGATACAGTCACTGACCTGATACTGTGGAAATGCACGTACCACCTCTAAGAAATTCAAAGGATTAATCTTAATCTTTCCATCAATTCTTTTGCTCTGCTCACCGAGTGTTGCAGGCATCTCCTGTTCCACCCATGCAACCGAAGAACTGCACAAAAGGATCAACACCGGTCCCGGATAAAGACGTTTCATTCTTAATTTTTCAATGCTCTCCATAAAAGAGGCATCTTTTTTTGCAATCAATTGAAATTCATCAATCACAACCACAAGTTTTGACGCATCACCACTTTTGATCCGGTTGAAAAATTCGTCATAGCTGTGCTTTGTAATATTCGCTGAAAACTTCTGCCGGATCTCTGTTTCCATCTGTTTTCTCTGTTCCTGTCCCGATGCCTGTCTGCAGCGATAATAAAAGTACTTCTTGTCTGAAAGAAACGCTTTCAATAACTGTTCTTTCTCAGAATCTGTCCGTCCATACAAAACATAGAGCTGATTTCCACTCTTCCCATAAATTGTCTCAAGTTCTTTTAAAATGGATGTCTTCGCTACCATAAGAAACCTCCCATTTCTGTCTGTTTGTTCGTTTTCCCTCAATGTAGTAAAAATTATATCATTTTTTAACTTTTCCGACAACCCGGTTCTTGCCATATAAAAAGATACATAAGAAATGACCGGAACAGCATTTTACTATTCCGGTCATTTCTTTACAGTCCACACATCTGTGATACGGACTTTTTAAATCGCTATGATATTCTCTCTTATTTCTTTGTGATGTAACCCTGTGCTTTTAACAGTTCTGCGCAGAGCACTGCACCACCTGCTGCACCTCTGACAGTATTGTGGGATAAACCTACAAACTTCCAGTCATAAACAGTGTCCTCTCTCAGACGTCCAACAGAGATTCCCATACCGTTCTCAAAGTTGACATCTAACGCGATCTGCGGTCTGTTGTCCTCCTCTAAGTACTGGATGAACTGCTTTGGAGCACTTGGAAGATTTAATTCCTGTGGAACTCCACTGTAGTTTCTCAATGCTTCGATCAGCTGTTCTTTGGTTGGTTTCTTTTTGAATTTTACAAATACGGCTGCGGTATGTCCATTTAATACCGGAACACGGATACACTGGCATGTGATAACCGGAGATGCTGCAGGAACAATCTCTTTCTTCTCATCATCAATGTGTCCCCAGATCCGAAGCGGCTCTTTCTCGGATTTTTCTTCCTCACCACCGATGTATGGAATGATATTTCCAACCATTTCCGGCCAGTCTTTGAACGTTTTTCCTGCTCCGGAAATTGCCTGATAAGTAGTTGCCACTACTTCGTATGGCTCAAACTCTTTCCATGCGGTGAGAACAGGTGCATAAGACTGGATGGAGCAGTTTGGTTTTACAGCAACGAAACCGCGCTTTGTGCCAAGTCTTTCTCTCTGATATTTGATAACTTCCATATGTTCCGGATTGATCTCCGGTACGACCATCGGCACATCCGGTGTCCATCTGTGTGCACTGTTGTTGGATACAACCGGTGTCTCTGTCTTAGCGTATTCTTCCTCGATCTTTTTGATCTCTTCTTTTGTCATGTCTACTGCTGAGAAAACAAAATCTACTTCTGCCGCAACTTTTTCTACTTCGTTGACGTTCATGACAACAATCTTTTTTACTGCTTCCGGCATTGGAGTATCCATTTTCCAACGATCACCAACTGCCTCTTCATATGTCTTACCGGCACTTCTTGGGCTGGCTGCAATCGTTGTCACCTCAAACCATGGATGATTCTCCAACAGAGAGATAAATCTCTGTCCTACCATACCTGTTCCACCAAGAATACCTACTTTTAACTTCTCACTCATTGCCTAATCTCCTCGTCTTTCCCTGTTCGTTCGAAGAACCGTCCCCTGTTACCCTGGCTCTTTTCATTCATGACAATCGAATATCCGCGGATCGTACGTCCTATTGTTTGTCCGTCTATCACGAACAGATGTCGTTATAGTGAATATATTATGCTATTTCTCTCAAAAAAGCAATGGTCTATTTTGTAAAAAAATGTCATCTTTCCGGGTATTCTTTGTGCATTTTTTACAATAACGTTTTACCGTGTTAAAGTTTCCTTTTTCCAATCCTCTGCCAGATATGCCTTTTCTGCCTCGATCACTTTCTCCATGGCTGCCTTTCCCGGCGCCCCGATCGTCAATCGGTTATTCACGCATGTCTCCATGGAAATCTCTTCATATATATCTTCCTCAAATACCGGACAGATAGCCTTTAACTCGTCTAAACTCATATCGTCGATCGCAATTCCGCGTTCAATACAGTAGAGAACGATTTTTCCGATAATGCCGTGCGCATCACGGAATGGAACACCATGTTTTACCAGATAATCTGCTGCATCGGTTGCATTGGTAAATCCGTTGTTTGCGGACAGACGCATTTTACCCTTATTAAACTTCATGGTTGCGAGCATTCCGGTAAATAATGCAATACATCCTTTGACGGTATCCATGGCATCAAAAGACAGTTCTTTGTCCTCCTGCATGTCCTTGTTGTAGGCAAGCGGGATTCCCTTCATCGTGGTAAGTAATGACATTAAAGCGCCATAAACACGTCCGGTCTTGCCGCGCACAAGCTCTGCGATATCCGGGTTCTTCTTCTGAGGCATAATACTGCTTCCGGTACTGTAAGCATCATCAATCTCGACAAACTGATATTCATTGGAGTTCCAGATAATGATCTCCTCGGAAAATCTGCTCAGATGCATCATGATGGTTGCGCACGCGGACAAAAACTCGATCAGGTAATCGCGGTCGGAAACACCGTCCATACTGTTTAACGTCGGACCATAAAAACCTAACAGTTCCGCCGTGTACTCACGGTCCAAAGGATAGGTTGTTCCTGCTAATGCACCGGAACCGAGCGGACAGTAATTCATTCTCTCATAAATATCGTGCAGTCTCAGACGATCGCGCTTGAACATCTCAAAATAAGCTCCCATATGGTGCGCCAGTGTGATTGGCTGAGCCTTCTGCAGATGGGTAAATCCCGGCATGATCGTCTCGGTATTTGCCTCCATGATCTTAAGGATTGTCTCTAATAATTCTTTTAAAAGATCATCCGTATGTAACAGTTCGTCTCTTGTATACAATCTCATATCAAGTGCAACCTGATCGTTACGGCTTCTTCCGGTATGCAGTTTCTTTCCGGTATCTCCGAGACGGTCAATCAGATTTGCCTCCACAAAACTGTGGATATCCTCGTATTCTGAAGTGATCTCAAGTCTGCCGCTCTCCACCTCATCGCGGATCTCTTTTAATGTGCGGACAATATCGTCTCTCTCCTGCTCTGTCAGAATGCCCTGTTTTGCGAGCATTGTCACATGCGCAATACTGCCTTCAATATCCTGCTTATAAAACTTCTGATCAAATGTAATGGACGCATTAAAATTATAAACAAGCTGATCTGTCTCCTTTGTAAAACGTCCTCCCCATAACTGTGCCATGGTGTTTTCCTCCTTTATTTCGTCCTCTTATTGATTCTTCTGGGCAATCTCCCTGTCTCTCTGGTTTTTTGAAAAAACACATCCGCAATAATACTGCCGGTACATGCCGTATTGTTCGGATAGTTCCACAGAACGCTTATATCCATTCTTCTTCTTAAAATCAGAGTTCAGATAGGCAACTCTGTATTCGGCTGCCAAGGCATCGCCTATCTCATTTAATTTTTCTGCATTTTTCAAAGGGCTGATTGATAATGTTGTCGTAAAATAATCCATCTGCATTTTCTTTGCAAGCTCTGCCGCTTCCCTCAGCCTTAGTCCATAACATCGGAAACAGCGTTCGCCGCCCTCCGGACAGTCCTCAAGTCCTTTTGCCATCTCATAAAAACGCTCTTTCTCATATGCGCCTTCCACAAAGTGGATCGGATATTTCACCGGAAGTTTTTCAATAAACTTCTGCTGCTCTTTTACCCGCTTTTCATATTCTTCCTCTGGATAAATATTCGGATTATAATAAAAAACAGTAATTTTAAAATAATTCGAAAGATATTCTAAGCAGTAAGAACTGCACGGCGCACAACAACTGTGTAAAAGCAGCGTCGGTACACGGTTTTCCCGCTCGTTTTTTTCAATAGTCTGTTCTAATATTTTTTGATAGTTTACTTTGTTCATATTAGCGAATTTCACCTTAAAGTGCAAGCCAAAAGCTGTTTTGCCTTCTCCTCCCATGTATATTTTTGTTTAAATTCCACGTAAGCATTGGTCTGGATCTCTCTGCACAACGCATGGATTGTAAGAAGTTCCGCTGCATAATCTGACAAAGTCCTGCTATCTTTCAGCGAATACAT
>ENA-USUK01003036-USUK01003036.1-human-gut-metagenome-genome-assembly--contig:-NODE-3036-length-10446-cov-6.701514_pt1 | contig 10446 bp, 17 predicted proteins | sample MGYA00250062_ERZ773400 | MGnify/ENA primary metagenome ERZ773400 (study PRJEB29103, sample SAMN06111961) | human gut metagenome | biome: human gut; feature: ankylosing spondylitis patient; material... | reverse complement strand
AACCGTCCATCATTTCATTCATCAAACCTAATTCAGAGAAAGTAAAGAAGGTAATAAACTCTGCCAAGTTTATTTGAATGCCAATTTGATGGGAATCACGTTGGCATTTTTCGTTTATAACACACTGTTATATTGTATATTACAAAATTTATTCCTATTTTTGCCAATAGTTAAAATCACTCGATTTAAACCATAAAAGTTTAAACCAACTTTAAACCAAAATAAAATTGAACCCCGAAAAATAGGATTATGAAAGTCAGAAAAGAGTTATTCAAAAGTAAAACATTAGCGAATGGAGAACACCCTATCGCCATTAGAATCCACCATAAAAAAGCCAAATTAGTAATGACGGGAGTTTCTACCAAAGCCGAATATTGGAATAAAGAAAAACTTGCTGTTAAGTGTCAAGACAAAAAATATAAAGAGAAAAATAAAATTGTCAATGACGAATATCTACGAATCTTACAAAGAGTAACAGAGTTCGATACAATCAACCGTCCATACGACTTAGACCTTCTTGCATCCCATGAAGAAATTACAGCTATATATAATGAAATTGACGACAACGATACTATTCCAATATACACTAATTTCTTTGATTTACTTGATGCCAAAATACAAACATACGAGGAAGGTAGTGCAAGAAAATATAGACAATTAAAAAATGCTTTGATTAAAATCTATGGGAATGAAATCGCAATTAAATCAATCAACAAAACATGGTTTGCAACTTTAGAAGAAAACTTAAAAAGCAAAGGAGTTAAACAAGCTAAAGAATTAATCAAACGATTTATTACAACATATAATTGGGGATTTACAGAGGGGCATATTCTATATTATAAACCAATATCTTATAATAAGAGAGCCTATACAAGCATCATTGAAAAAAGGACATTAGACCTTGAAGGATTTACCTTTCTTCAACATTTGTATAATATTGGTACAAATGAACATTTAAATAATTGGCTAAATGAGCCGTACACCTTTAATAATAATAGTTATTTTAATGCGATAAATATCTTTTTAATCATGGTTGCATTTGACGGATTAGCCCCTATTGACTTATCATATTTACGAATGAAAGACTTAAAACGCAAGCAATACAAAAAAATGCCGCTTGATTACACAAGAATTAAAGATTCTCAATATATGAAAGAATATAATACCAAAAACCAAATCATTGAATATTATTCAGTACAATTATTGAGACAAAAGACAAAAAGAGAAGTTAATATTAAATTACCTTGTTATATTATTGATTCCCTATTATATCCCTATTATTATGATGAGGTAGGTTTCAAAAAAAAAGAAGACGATTTCATTTTAAACGTATTCGACAAAAAAACTTACTCTCAATTAAGTAAGAAGCAAATATATAGCAGAATGTCGAACTATTGGAACACCTTAGCCGATGCGCTAAATGATTACATTGCAACCATCCATAATGCACCAACTTCGCTAACTGAAAAAAGGATTACATACTATGCTGCACGACATACCGCTCTAAATGTATTGAATGATAAAGGAGCAACATTAGAGGAAATTGCAAATATGGCAGGACATGATTTAAAAACATTAGAGAAATCATATTTAGGCGATTTTAATATAAAAAGAAAAGTTGAATCAAACTTAAGAATATGGGAAAATGAACCAATACAAGAAGAAGCGATTGAAAGTTCTTGGGAGAATGAACCGAGACAAGAAGAAACGATTGAAGGTTCTTGGGAGAATCAACCATAACAATAAGTACAGATACCCCGTAACCCCTCTCTTAGTTACCCCTCCTTGGAGAGAGGGGGGGGCTAAATTACTAACGAGTAGTCCCTTTTTTCGTAATTTTTTCTTAAAAAAAATGACTTCCTTTCAAAGTGGAAACAAGTTTCTAAACACTTTGTCTGCTAATTGGAAATTTTGTGCCACACAAATTCATCTGTTGCATGGTTGATATAAATTTCTGATGTCCCATCTTCCAATTCTTTTAGTATGTCTCTGCAAGTTTGACACCTTGGATGGGATTCGTCTTTGGCTATCACTTCAAAACTATCTATCAATTCATTTATTTCTTTCATATCTTGTTCTTCTTGTCGCAGTTCTCTTGCTACATGCTCCGTTGAATAGTAGTCAACTGATACATTGGGAAACAAACCTATCCGCAGGTATTCCTTTTCGATAATCAACCGTATAAGTTCAGGAGTACATTGGTTGTTGGCTTTTACATCCAATACAACAATTGCATCATGAATTGTGAGCACTTTAAATCGTTTGACGTACAGTTTGGTTAATGTACTCCTGAATATGTCACTTTCAATTCGCATCATTTGATTAGCCAAGAAAGTACGGTCTTCTCTTTTACTTTCCTTCACCAATTTATAAACATACTGGCGAGTTACACCCATTAACTGTGCCGCTTGTGCAAAAGAGAAGAAGTCTTGTCCTTCTGCTGCCTGTTTGGGCTCCAGCAGTTCCTGTATCTTTTTCAGTTGGCGTTTACGTTCTCGAATACGTTCCTTGTAGCCGAGATTGGAGCACTGGTGACTGCAATAGCAAGTCGTTGTTTTCTTCGCAATGAATGGTTTTCCACACCATTGGCAAATCTTTCTTACTTCCATATTTTTCTATTTTTAATTGAGGTATATCTCTTTATTTCTCCTCTTTTTTGTCAACACACGTAAACCATTGTCAACACACGACAACAAATGCGTCACTGTGACATCGGGGACAAATCCCAATTTGTTTCGCGGTAGAAATACGGTAGAAAAATATGGTGAACAACACTATCCAATCGCTATGAACTGGATTTGGGATAAATAAAAAAGCCGCTGAAATTCAGCGACTTCATTGTAGTTGGTTCTAATTCGTTACGGTTAATTGCAATATATCACTTCCCGATGCAGAAAGTGCTATATTTTAATAATTTATTTTATATCAACGATTTATATATGTATATGTGTTTATCAAGGGACAAACTGGGGACAAAAATTGGGGTAAAAAATGCAAAAAAGAACAAGTATAGACATTGAAATTGGCTCTTCAGTCCTGTTTGATTCAACTGATTTTTTTTGTAAAGTTAAAAATCTCTGATATTACTTAAAGCAATTTTGTCCCCCGTTCATTACTAATTTTGTCCCTGGGGACAAAACTTAAATCTGATTGAAAAAAATAGAAGTTTAGTTTGGTTTTTGTATATCTTATCAAGTTCTAAACTAAACGATTTTTGCAGCCAAAAGAAATAAACTCTCTTTTCCCTTTTTATTTTTTCGCTGCACCCCTCTTTTATACGGGAAGCATCTTCCGATACTCCGCACACCGATTTTCGACCTTCCTGATAAGAATTATGTCGCGAAGGTATATGTCATGCCCCATTGTTCACAAGGTCAAGTCTGCCGATTCTCACCAAAATCTCCACCTCGGTTTCACTGAGGTTGTATTTTGCTGCGAAACCTTGCCGGAATGTTCCATGACACCTTTTGTTGCGCCAAAATTTTATCAAGCCCGAAAATAGCGGATGCTACCAGAGGGAAGAAAAAAACTTAAAATATTGAGATTATGGCAAATTACGCAACAAACAATTTCTTCGCACAGACAGAGAACGAAAAAGACCTTATTACGATTGAGCAGTTCATAGAAGAGAATTTCTGTGATAGCAACATTGCGAGACATGGACAATGTGTCGAGAGTGAATTTTACTCTAAATGGGAATGTCCTCAAAAAGAAATGGATGAATTGATTGCCTTGCTGGAAGTACCTAAGCGAATTTACATTCGCATACATTCTTATGAGCTTGCGAATGAGTATGTGAGCTTCAGGACGTTTTCAAATGGAGTTTGGAACATCAAATAAAGACAGGTTTATGTACGAGAATGAAGAACAGTCCGACATCATAGGTAAGAGCTGCACCTTGCTTACCCCGTACAAGGGTTATACAGAGGGAACTGTTGTCGGCGACTATGGGGACAGAATCATTGTCTCCCTAACCAGCGGAAAAGAAATATCCGAATACCGAGATGAAGTAATCATTTATGAATAATAAGAATATACTTATGACACCGATAGCAAACAAATTTGTCCAGTGGGAAGTGCCTGCACTGGAGACATTGCGGAATAGCCGTGCGTACAAACTTCGTGAGAGCCTCAATAATGGAGGCAAGTTGAGCCGTGAAGATAAAAATTGGATAACCCGCAGCGTGAAGGAAAGCGTTAATTTCAAGCGAGGAATTGCCTTAAATGGCTATCACTTCGATTTCTCGGATGTCCTTAAGCGGTATTTTGTGAAACAACATGGGTTCATCTGTGAATATTATGCCATTGACAAGACTGCATTAAGGTCAATATTGTACGGCAGAATAGATGACATTGTAGAATTAAAATAAGACAGGAATATGTGTGTATCAAGGTCATTTTCTCAATACGGCGTATTGGGAATATGTACCTTCGATACTTTTTATCATGGCTATTTTCCGGGGGCAGGGCTTCCTTTTTTATTTTCTTTTGGCTGCATACCCTTTTATATCACATTCCATTCGCAAAAAAGCACCCCTCATGCTTTTGCCCGCAGGGGGCATTCCTGCCCGCTTTCCTGCCTGCCTCCTGCTTCCCATTGCAGCCGGAACAGACGCATGCCGGATGCTTTGCGCAAAGCCGGCTGTCGAACTTCCGGTCATGACCCTCCACGCAGGGCTTTTTGGTCCGCCATTGGCTCCTTTTTGCCGCTTCAATGTCAAGCGGGTGTGGCTGGCCTGCCGACTTCATGCCGGCACTACGGGGAGAATATGCCTGCTTGCGCCTTGCGGACACGTCCTTCCGAAGCCCGTCGCTTCGTGTTCTACTTTTTCACTACTGCTTTTGGCCGAAGTCACAATCATTTTCCGCCGCAAAGATAGTATGCGGTCGGGAGCGGCTTGACAAGCCTTGACCAATGCACAGCTGTACAAATCTTCCTTTATCGGGCCTGCGGTTTTGGGAGACCAAAAATAAAGAGTATTTGCTGGCAGTCCTTGGTGCATCCCTTTGCGGCACCTACTTTTTGGGGCATCGTAAAATTGATTTGTTTAACTTCTAAAAGCATTGAATTATGAAAAAGATTGAGAACACATTCACAGTGACAGGTTTCGTAGGTAAGGACGCTGAAATCCGCAGTTTCACCAGCGCAAGTGTAGCACGTTTCTCCCTGGCCGTAGGCCGTCAGGAGAAGTCCGGTGATCAGACCAGCCGGATATCCGCTTTCCTGAATTTTGAAGCGTGGCGCAAAAACGAGAACAAAGGGTCTTTCGACTACCTGGCCAAAGGTACCTTGCTTACCGTGGAGGGCTATTTCAAGCCCGAAAGATGGACAGACAAAGACGGCATCGAGCATAATAGCATCACGATGGTAGCTGTCAAGTTCTACCCGGCAGCGGAAAAGGAGGAAGCTCCTGCGGAACCGGCAGCGAAACCGAAACGGGGCAAAAAATAACCTCCTGCTTCCCGGTCAAAAGCGGCCTTCGGGTCGCTTTTCTTATGCTCATTGTTATTCTCTTCGAGCCTGTTCCTTTTATACTGCATCCATGCCGGTCCCGCCGTCCATTGATTTTCCTGTGCAAAGTTAAGCCGGGCTGGAACCGTCAAGGCGCGGCTACATTTGTGGTTAACAACCATCAACTCGCAAGCTCGTCAATACTTCTTGAACACAAATGCAATCGTCATGGACTGTCCGCTTCCTCCTTGCCTTGTTCCCTCCTTTCCGGCTTGTATCCTGCACATAAAATCAAATCCCGTCGGACGAGGCGAAACCTCCGAAGAGAGGGAAGAAAAACAAACAATTAAAATCATATCAAATGGAGACAATTTACAGCTTCAAAGGATGGGTAAAAGCAATCATCGACAATGAAAACGCAGAAGTTCTGTGTCAGTTGGAAGAAAATGGGGTCGGCAATATAGGGAAAAAGACTCTGGTCGAAATGGCGAAAGCGCAATTTGAACACTGGAAAGAGTTTTGTCAACTACTTGACACAGAGAGTAGAATAGCGGTGCATGTTTGTGTATACGGCAATGACATTCTACCCAACGGCTTACTTTGCCGGAAAGAGCACGAATGTGTCTATAGGGACTTCGTTAAAATTGAGCCGCACAGGAAGAATATTAACTTATAAAATTAAAAGACATGAAACAGATTATTTGGTCGAGCGAGGACAGGTTGGATGATAATGCAAGAGAAAGATACCAGGAATTTCAGCGTGAGGTGCAAGATGACAACACTTACATTGTCAGTGAAGAAGAATGGGCGGACGAGGTGTACGGCTATTTGGATGACGAACGACATAACTTGAACAAGCACATTGACGGCGTTATCATGGTGTTTGCCGATTTAGGGTTGTGGTATGGCCGGAGGCAAGGCTACCAAATACTGGGCAGCAATATCGCCGACATATTGCACTCCCAATGTGATGAAGCCGAGTGGTACGGTGATGGTTACAACATTCGGGGGCGCATGATTCACCATGACGGAACAAACTATGTTTTGTACCGTATAGCCAAAGACAGGGACGAAGCGGAACGCATTGCCGCCAAAATCTACAGTGGGGAAATCGACGAGGAAGGCTTTCGCCGGAGAACCCGCTCCCTCTATCCGTATGTCGCCGATGTTTACGGCTGGAAGACCAGAAACCGTAAAAAGTCCGCGTGAGAATGACAAACATGGCAATGAATGCCGCAGCCGTCTATGGGATGTGTTGCGGCATATTCCTTTCATTCTGCATGAAAGACCCTTTTGCGGGCCGGGCAACCTGTTCTGACTCATCCGGACTAACCTTTATATATCTTTCCCTTTTCTATTATTCTCTGTACACCTACCTCTATAATCCGGACCGTAAGCCGTCTATTTTTTCTGCAAATTTCGATTGCCGCCTGTCAGTCCGCTCAAGGACCTCCTTGTTTGCTGGCGAAAAATCTTCCTCACCGTCTCCGCTGGCGAGCGTATTTTTCGCAGCATCCTTGTTCTTGGACTGGCCGCCAATCCTCGGGCAGAAAAATAAACAGCCTTCCGGTACAGGATTGTATCAGAGGGAAAATAAAAAATCAAACTTAAAATTGAAGTATTATGACATTCAGAGAATTTATGAGCGAGAACGGTTACACGGTACAGACAACCTTTTGGGAAGATTTCACAATAGCCGACCTGTTTGGGCTTTCGGCTATCCGGGACACATACAACCGTGCTTTCAAGGAGTGGAATGAGGACTACAAGTTTCTGACCGAATTGGTATTGGTTCTCAATCACAAGATTTGGCAGCATCACAAGAGCCACCCCGAAGTCGCAGCACTTTACAATGACCTATGGAAGCAGGCAGACCTATACGCGGTCGAAAATCTGAAAGATGACGAGTTGAATTATTTTTTTGAAGTAACGGATTAAACAGATATTAAAATAGAAAAGATATGACAAAAGAAGAAGTTTTACAGCATGACAAGAAGTTCCGCTATATGCTCCTGTCCCGAATGCAGTCAGATTGCGAGTATTATCTGAACTATGGCAACAGGAATCCAAAACGCCTGTGGGCTGGCGGTGAACAGCGACAAATCGAGTACATGATACTGTTGCATGACAGTTTCAAGGAGGATGAGAAACCGCAATGGCTGACAATGGATGAAATTATCGACTATCAAAAGAGAATGCTTGAGCCTGTCGCCTGATGCGAAAAGTAGCTGCAGCCGTCCTGATGGTGGCGGCTGCGGCATTTGCTGAGGTCTATCCCAACTCCTTTTTTATCGGCCACCGACATTCACTTCTGACATTTTTATTTTATTCAATGCCATGCGGCATAATAATTTATGAAAAGGTTTTATGAAAAAGAAGTATATCCGTCCCAAAGCATTGTGAAATTTAACGGATGTGCAGATACTGATTGCCTGCTCTGATTTTACCAGCTCGCCACACTCAATCTTGATTTCAAGAAATAGATGCCTGTCGTCTTTTTCAATTTGTATGTGATTGGTGGAGTTTTCCGTTATAAGGTCGTTAAAGCCGTTACTGGCTTTCAGCCCGAACCTTTTTACAATTTTATTCCGGATATTGAAAAGCAACCTTACAAGAGGAGGATAGTCGGAGAAAATCATGTCGTACACCTCCTGTGCCGTAATCTGCTTTTTCGTACATACACTTATCGAATATTTGTCTATGTAATCCATTTTACTGTTTTTTATTGCAACATTGCACGTTTATAATTTGACAATACATTTTCTATTCGGTCAAAAAACATTCCCCATCAATGTCTTTAATACGGATGACAGGAATACCCGTGCCATCCTCGAACTGTAGAACCCCTTTGTCCGGCTCTACACTCTTGACAATCCCGGTCGCCGTATGATAACTTCCACCCTCTTTCTTATCATCAGGCACAAAATAAGTAACACTAATAGTCGGCTTTTCATCCAATGATTGCAGATAAGCCAGCTTCCTGTTCAGCACTTCAGCATCACTTTCGGACAGTTCCTCTTCCGCCTCCGTCAGCCTTGCGGCCTCTGTGATGGCCGAATCATGTCCGGTCAATGCGGCAAAGGGAGCAAACTGGGCAGCACGGTTATACATGGACATCTGCGGATGTCTTTCGGAAACATGGTGCGGCAGGTTGATGATGTCGTCGTATGGGTGATTCATGCTTTGTGCCCTCCTATCTGTTCATTACGTTCCTTGGCAGTGGCGCCCTCTTCATAATTCAGTCCTTTCAGAATGGCGTTCTTACCGAACTGTTTCTTGATGTTCAGAATGGCCGTCTGTATTTGGCGCTCCTTGGCAAGCCTTTCCTTTTCTTCCCTCTGTTTCCTTTCCAGCGCTTCATAGTCTGTGAACAGGTCATACTGCACCGGAGACGGATTCTTGGCTGCCGTTTCTTCATCGACGACATGGTTCGTGGTCAGGTTGATGCGTCTCACCAGCAGCTTGGGATTGACAATCCGGTCGAAAAGTTTCATGACGGCTTCTGATATGAGCCGGGCGGATGATGTCGGGCTTTCCAGGTTGGCCGTGCCATGTGCGTGCTTCGGGACTTTCCGGCCATAGTAGTCGGTCGTTACCTCACCCTTATATGTTGTCCGTGCATCTTCATTGAACAGACTGGCTGTATCATAGCCGATGGTCAGCACGAGCTGGTCTGTAACCATCCTTTTGTCAAGCAGGTCGAGAGCGGCGCTTTCCGCCATTTCCCGGACTACCACACGGGCTTTCCGTACCGTGTATGGCTCCTGGAGCACCTGCCCGCTGCTGAACGAGTTCGTTGCCGGCTTATAGGCTTTTATAAATTCCATCGTGCAAGGCTCCCATCCCCAGGCATGGTCTATCAGCAGCTCTGCATTGACGCCGAACAACTGGTACAGCACCTCCTCGTTCCTGACGGACTGCCTTGCGATGTCGCCCATCGTGTAGATGCCGTATTGCTCCAGCTTGCTCGCTATGCCTTTCCCCACGCGCCAGAAATCCGTCAGCGGTCGGTGCGTCCACAGCTTCCTGCGGTATGTCATCTCGTCCAGTTCCGCTATGCGCACACCGTCCTTGTCCGCCGGGATGTGCTTGGCCTCGATGTCCATTGCCACTTTGCAGAGGTACAGATTGGTGCCAATCCCTGCGGTTGCCGTGATGCCAGTCTGCCGCAGTACATCGCCGATCATTCTTCTTGCCAATTCGTGTGCCGTGACTCCGTAGGTGGACAGATAATCCGTTACGTCCATGAACACTTCGTCTATTGAATATACACGGATGTCCTCCGGGGCAATATAGTTGAGATATATCTTGTAGATACGCGTGCTGTGCTCGATGTAATAAGCCATGCGGGGCGTAGCGGCTATATAGTCCACCTCCCAGTCCGGATGAGCTTTCAGATCAATGTCCGACACAGATTTTCCTGTCAGCCTGTATCCCCTTGAGTTTCTTCTGCGCCCGGCATTGACTTCCCTTAATTTCTGCTCGACCTCGAACAGCCGGGCCCGGCCGGGAATGCCGTATGCTTTTAGCGAAGGACTGACGGCAAGGCAGATGGTCTTTTCCGTCCGGCTCCTGTCGGCCACGACGAGATTGGTCGTGAGCGGGTCAAGCCCACGTTCCACACACTCGACCGAGGCGTAGAAAGACTTCAGGTCAATAGCTATGTATGTCCTGCCTGTGTCCTGCATGTTCATCTTCCCAACGGGTTATCGGTCTCTCCGGTAATCAGACTTCCTGAATCCGCATCAGACAACGATGCTTTCCATCGACGAGATCAATGCATTAACTTTTGATACCAAACTTGCAAGATGTCAGGGTTGTACCAACCACTGTCTGCTGACGATCAACCGTTTCTCCGGAAACCGCCAGTATATCACGGGAAACCGCTGTGAGCGCGGTGTCGGCGGCGTAAAAAACAAAGAAAATATTCCGAACTTATTTGAATACAAGAATAAACGCTTATTCGACTACCCTTCCTTAAAGCCGGAAGAAGC
>ENA-USUK01003032-USUK01003032.1-human-gut-metagenome-genome-assembly--contig:-NODE-3032-length-10465-cov-25.633038_pt1 | contig 10465 bp, 8 predicted proteins | sample MGYA00250062_ERZ773400 | MGnify/ENA primary metagenome ERZ773400 (study PRJEB29103, sample SAMN06111961) | human gut metagenome | biome: human gut; feature: ankylosing spondylitis patient; material... | reverse complement strand
GTATCATCGCCATGTTTGCTTACAACTATCTGGTGATGTTGGTAGACCGTGTAGTAAACAAAATGGAAGCTCGTACGATGGAATTTATGGACCTCTTGAACGAGCCTGCCCAAAAGTAACCCTGAGACGTTAATCACTATCATTAACCACTAATCAATAATAAAGTGGGATTAAAAAGAAGAAAGTTCACCCTGCCCGCCTTCTGCGCCGGGCAGCGGGTGGTGCTGCGGTTTGGCTGGCATCCATGACGGACGTCATCTTCCTGCTGCTGATATTCTTTATGATTACCTCTACGGTGGTGTCGCCCAATGCCATAAAGGTGTTGTTGCCGCAAGGCAAACAGCAGACTTCGGCCAAACCGCTGACAAGAGTCGTGATCGATAAAGACCTGAACTTCTACGCTGCTTTCGGCAATGAGAAGGAAAAGCCGCTGTCGTTGGACGAACTGACTCCGTTCCTGCAAGGTTGCGCGGAGAAAGAACCGGAGATGTATGTGGCATTGTATGCAGACGAATCGGTGCCTTACCGTGAAATCGTGCGGGTGCTGAACATTGCGAATGAGAATCATTTTAAGATGGTGCTGGCTACACGCCCGCCGGAAAACAAATAAAGTAAGTAGTTGCTACTTAACTACTAAAAAAAAGAAACAATTATGGACGACAGAAGAAAAAAGGGTGAATTCGTCGGCGCGCTGGGTGCACTGTTGGTACACGTGGCAGTGATAGCTCTTTTGATTCTGGTGAGCTTTACGGTTCCCCAGCCGGATGAAGATGCAGGCGGCGTACCTGTGATGCTGGGAAATGTGGAGTCTGCCCGAGGCTTTGACGACCCTTCGCTGGTGGACGTAGATATACTGCCCGAAGAACCGGAAGCACCTGCACCTGCGGAAACGCAGCCGGAACTGCCCTCGGAACAGGATCTGCTGACACAGACCGAAGAAGAAACGGTAGTGCTGAAACCGAAAACGGAACCTAAAAAGGAGACCGTGAAACCCAAAGAGGTAGTGAAACCCAAAGAACCGGTGAAGAAACCCGAAAAGACAGAGGCGGAGAAAGCTGCCGAAGCGAAACGTCTTGCCGAAGAAAAAGCGGAACGTGAACGGAAAGCCGCCGAAGAAGCTGCGAAGAAAAAGGTTGCCAACGCTTTCGGAAAGGGAGCGCAGATGGGAGGCAGCAAAGGTACTTCCGCCAGCGGCACGGGAACAGAAGGCAGCAAGGACGGCAATTCATCCACCGGAGCGAAGACCGGAACCGGAGGTTACGGAACATTTGACCTCGGCGGGCGTTCTTTAGGTACGGGCAGTCTGCCAAAGCCTGCCTATAATGTGCCCGAAGAAGGACGTGTGGTAGTCAATATCACCGTCAATCCGGCGGGAGTAGTCATTGGAACCAGTATCAATCCTCAAACGAATACCGTGAACTCCACCCTGCGGAAGGCAGCGGAAGACGCGGCAAAGAAGGCTCGCTTCAACACCGTGGAAGGACCGAACAACCAGACTGGAACCATCACTTATTATTTTAACCTGAGATAGTATCACTAATCAAAAATATAGGATTATGGGAACTGTATATGCTTTTTTTGCAGATGGCTTTGAAGAAATAGAAGCCTTTACTGCTGTCGACACTTTGAGACGTGCCGGACTGAATGTGCAAATCGTATCTGTCACTCCGGATGAAATTGTAATGGGCGCTCACGATGTGTCATTGCTCTGTGATATAAACTTTGAAAACTGCGATTTTTTTGATGCCGATCTGCTGTTGTTGCCCGGAGGAATGCCGGGAGCGGCTACGCTCGATAAACATGAAGGGCTGCGAAAACTGCTTCTTGACTTTGCTGCCAAAGGAAAACCGATCGCAGCGATCTGTGCGGCTCCGATGGTATTGGGCAAATTAGGTTTGCTGAAAGGTCGGAAAGCAACTTGCTACCCCAGCTTTGAACAATATCTGGAAGGTGCGGAATGTGTCAGTGAACCCGTAGTTCGGGACGGAAATATCATCACATTTCGGAATGTCGATGGACTGCGGGCAGTGCGGATTACATTGTCCACAACCGATACAGTGACTGGCCTGACGGAGTTTCGGCACGCTGCGGTCGTAACCCACCAGGAAGGCACGGCGGGCCTTCACGTAATTCTCGTCCATGCGGTCTTTCGGCATGTTGCCCTCGTTCACGCACTTGTTGTAATGTACCAGCACGCCGGGGATGTCGATGCCATACGGGCAGGGCATGCAGTATTTACAGTCGTTGCAGGGCACGGTGGGATATTTCTGCATCAGGTCGGCTGTATCGAGCAGGAACTGGTTTTCCTCGTCGGTAAGCGGCACCAGCGGAGAATACGTGCGGAGGTTGTCTTGCAGATGCTCCATGTAGGTCATGCCACTGAGTACGGTAAGCACCTTTTCCGGTGTACCGGCAAAGCGGAAGGCCCACGATGCCACACTGCCTTCGGGATTACGTTCTTTCAGGCGGCTGAAGATGTGGTCGGGGATGTTCGACAGGCGTCCGCCCAACAGCGGTTCCATCACCACTACCGGAATGTTCTTGCTGCTCACCTGCTCGTACAGATAGTCGGCATTCACGTTACGTCCCGATGCGTGCTGCCAGTCGGAATAGTTCAACTGAATCTGCACGAAGTCCCAGTGCACCTGGTCGTGCATGGCCAGTGCCCGGTCGAATTCCTCTTTTGTGCCGTGGAACGACCAGCCCAGGCGGCGGATACGTCCGGCTTCTCGCTCCTTGAGCAGGAAGTCGAGCAGACCGTTGTCAAGGAAACGGCCCTGCAACCCGCTTTTTCCGGGAGCTCCCAGCATGTGCAGCAGGTAATAGTCGATGTAGTCCACCTGCAGGTTCTTCAGCGAGTTGTGGTACATCTTTACTCCGAAATCATAGTCGGAATTGGAGAAGTTCGACATTTTGGTGGCCACGAAGAACTTGTCGCGCGGATGACGCTTCAAGGCGATACCCGTCGACTTTTCCGACCAGCCCTGCACATAGACCGGAGCCGTGTCGAAATAGTTCACGCCATGTTCGATGGCATAATCCACCAGCCGGTTCACTTCTTCCTGATCGATGACGTTACCGTCGCCACCCGGTGCCGGAAGTGTAGGCCAGCGCATGCAACCATACCCCAGCAGCGACACCTTATCCTCGTTGGGAGGGAACTGGCGGTAAGTCATCTTGCCGACGGGCACTTCCGTAGTGCTTTCGCCAGCTTTTTTCTTGTCGGGCGTACAACCGTAGAAAGCCGCTGTGGCTCCCACCGTACTGATGCCGACTATTTTAAGGAAATCTCTTCGATTCATCTGTTTTTTCTCGTCCATTCTCTTTCTATATATAAAGGTAAGACAATCCGATTAAAGTACACGATGGCGTTCATGGCCTTCCACGTAGATGGCACTCAGCGGACGGGCCGGACACAGGTTCTCGCAGGCTCCGCAACCGATGCAGCGTGCTTCGTTCACTGCCGGAATCTTCAGTGAATCGGGGTTCGACGGGTCGGACGGAACCATGGTGATGGCGTTCACCGGACAATGGCGGGCACAGTTGCCGCACTCCTGCTTGTCGGTAAGCGGAATACACAAATCTTTCACCCACACGGCATGGCCTATCTGGATGGAAGACTTCTCTGCCTTGTCAATTTTCAGGATGGCTCCGGCGGGACATACCTCGGAACAGCGCGTACACTCCGGACGGCAGTAGCCGCGTTCGTACGACATGTAAGGCTGCATGAAAGTATCCAGCGAATGAGAAGGACGGAGCACTTCGTTCGGACAAGCCGACACGCAAAGCTGGCAGGCCGTGCAATGTGACTGCAGATGGCGGAGTCCGCGTGCGCCCGGAGGCACAATCGGAGTTTGGCGTACCGGCTCTTTCTTGTCCACGATGTCGGCCAGTCCGCCGTCCATCTTGATGGCTTCGGCCTTCTTGGCTACCTGTGCTTTCAGTACCGAACCGGCCAGCAGCAAGGAACCGGCCAGGAACTCACGTCGTCCGGCGGTACGATCGGCTGTTTCCGGTGCCGGGGTTTCTGCCTTTTCAGCTTTCTTTCCGTAGGCAAACCGATAGCCGATGGCTCCCCTATGACATTTGTCCAGACAGTCCATACAAGCCACACAGCGGCTGCCGTCTATCGCATGGTTCTTCACATCGATGCAGGCGGCCTTGCAGTTGCGGGCGCAAAGCGTACAGCCGTTGCATTTCTCCTTGTCAATCGTGATGCGGAACAAGGCAAAGCGGGAGAAGAATCCCAGCACGGTGCCTACCGGACAGATGGTATTACAATAGGTACGTCCGTTGCGTGCCGCCAGTACCACTACTAATACTAACATGACCGCTGCCACTATCAGCACCGGCAGACTCTTGAGCCAGACATCCACCGAATAGAAGGCATAGCTGTCCATGCGTTCGGCCATAGAAGCTAACAGGTTGTTTCCCCACATCCACAAAGGTTGCAGGAAGCTGTGTGCCGCACGGCCGTACACGGCATACGGGTCGAGCAAGGCGACCAGGGCATGCACACCCAACAGCATCGCCAGCACAAACACTGCCAGCACACCGTAGCGCAGCCAGCTTTTCGGCTTGGAATACGTGTAGGGCATCTTCTTGCGTCCCCGGCCCAGATGGGCCACCACGTCCTGAAACACGCCCAACGGACAAATGACCGAACAGTACACTCTGCCCGCTACCAGCGTGAGCAATATCAAACACACGATTACTCCGGCGTTCAGCGCCAACAGAGCCGGAAGGAACTGAATCTTCGCCATCCAGCCGAGCCATGCATGAAGCACGCCCGTGAAATCGACGAACAACAGCGTCACGAATACCAGGCACAGCATCCCCAGCGTGAGCCTGAGTTTTCTCAACATATTCACAGTAAAAGCAATTTTAGTTAGTTATTATATTCTTTCTATCACGTTTTCGTGGTAAATCCTCACAAAAATAAAAGTAATTGTGTTTCGAAGAGTCTTTTTGCGCAGTTTTTTATCCCAAACAGTATAAATATTCGATTAACTTACGCATAAAGGGCCTTTTTGCAGCATTTATGCAGAAAAAATGTCATAAATATTGATTATCTGAATTACAAATTCTAATTTTGCTCCACTATTACCTAACAAAAGAACAGCAGTTACAACAATGACATACGCATTTATTACGGCAGCCGAAGCCGCTGCCACCATTCATCATGGGGATACCGTCGGCATCGGCGGTTTTTCATCGGTAGGTACACCGAAAGCCGTGCCGGAAGCACTGGCTGCCTACGCAGAAGCACAGCATGCACAGGGGAAAGAATTCAAGGTAGGCCTTATCACGGGCGGTGCCACGGGCTGTCAGGTGGACAGCGCGCTGGTCAAGGCGCACGCCGTATCGTTCCGTACGCCTTTCCAGTCGAACAAGGACATGCGCGAATCCATCAACCAGCACGAGGTGCAGTACTTTGACCTCCACCTGTCGCAAATCGGACAGGACGTGCGCTACGGTTTTCTGGGTAAAATCCACGTAGCCATCGTAGAAGCTTCCGACCTGACGGACGACGGAGAAATCATCCTGAGCACTTCCGTAGGTATCTCGCCTACCCTGCTCCAGGTGGCCGAACGGGTTATCATCGAGCTGAATGAAGCGCATACGGGAAAACTTACCGGCATGCACGACATCTATATTCCGGCCAACCCGCCTTACCGGACAGAAATTCCGGTGTATCACGTGAACGACCGCGCCGGACACATCAGCGTGAAAATCGACCCGAAAAAGATTACGGGAGTGGTACGCACGAATGCCCGCGACCACATCGCGGCCTTTACACCGCAAAATGAAACAACCCTGCAAATCGGACATAACGTGGCTGCCTTCCTGCTGCGCGAATGGAAGAACGGGGCCATCCCCAAGGAGTTCCTGCCCCTGCAGTCGGGTGTGGGCAACATTGCCAATGCGGTACTGGGTGCGCTGGGTGACGACCCGAACCTTCCGGCGTTCTCCATGTTTACGGAGGTGATACAGAACTCTGTCATCGACCTGATGATGAAAGACCGTATCCGCTTTGCTGCCGGCAGTTCGCTCACCTTGTCGGAAGACCGTCTGGACACGATGTACGAGCACATCGACGACTTCCGCGAACGCATCCTGCTGCGCCCGCAAGAAATCACCAACCACCCGGAGATGATTCGCCGCCTGGGTATCATTGCGGTAAACACGGCCCTTGAAGCAGACATTTTCGGCAACGTGAACAGCACGCATGTATCGGGCAGCAAGATAATGAATGGAATTGGAGGCTCGGGAGATTTTGCCAGAAACGCATATTTGTCTATCTTTACCACCCCGTCGGTGGCCAAGGACGGACTGATTTCGTCCATCGTGCCCCAAGTATCCCACGTGGACAGTACGGAACACGACGTACGTATCCTCGTGACGGAACAGGGCGTGGCCGACTTGCGTGGCAAATCGCCTTCGCAACGTGCCCGCTGCATCATTGAAAACTGCGCGCATCCGGACTACAAGCAACTGCTGTGGGACTACCTGAAACTTTCGGAAGGAAAGTCCTGCCACACGCCGATGTCGCTGCGCAACGCCTTCAAGATGCATATAGCGTACGCCGAGACGGGTGACATGCGAAACACCCAATTTGAATCATAAGAATGGAAAAATTCAACATACACATCCTGGGATGCGGTTCGGCCCTGCCCACTACCCGCCATCAGGCGACCTCGCAGGTGCTTAACATCCGCGAGAAGCTGTTCATGATTGACTGCGGCGAAGGGGCACAAGTGCAGCTCCGCCGCGCCAAACTGAAGTTCAGCCGGCTGAACCACATCTTCATTTCTCACCTCCACGGCGACCACTGCTTCGGCCTGATGGGACTGATTTCTACCTTCGGCATGCTGGAACGTACCGCCGACCTCCACATTCATGCCCATGCCGACCTGCAACGCCTGCTGGAACCTCAACTGGAATTCTTCTGCAAGGGGATGCCCTATCAGGTGGTGTTCCACCCCTTCAACCCCGGCGAACGTACGGTCATTTACGACGACCGTTCCGTCAGCGTGGAAACCATTCCCCTGCGTCATCGTCTGCCCACCTGCGGTTTTCTCTTCCGCGAGAAGCCGACACCGAACCACATCCTGCGCGACATGATTGACTTCTACGGCATTCCCATCTGCATGATGAACCGCATCAAGAACGGCGAGGACTACACACTGGAAGACGGCAGGGTGATTCCCAACTCAGAACTGACCACTCCCTCCGACCCTCCCCGCGCGTATGCCTATTGCTCGGATACGATTTTCCGGCGGGAGATTGCGGAACAGATCTCAGGTGTTGACTTGCTTTTTCATGAGGCTACATTTGCCGAATCGGAACTGGCACGTGCTAAAGAAACGTACCATACTACAGCCGCCCAAGCCGGCCGGATAGCTGTGCTTATAAAACTGACAAATTGTGAATAAATTGTGCCAATATATAAAAAAGGGAGCTTTTTAATCAAACTCCCTCTCATATATCTGTTTATAACAGATGTATACTCACTTAATACTCTTCTTCGTTGAAGAGTTGTTCAATATTTGTTTATCAGCCAGTTATCATTGACACAATAACATTTAGCCAAACAAACCACGCTATCGGAGGCTATCTGAGGACAAAGATAATGATTTCTGGACAAACAAATACTATGAATTTTGCAATAATTCCATTTCTATTGTTCTTATTCCTCCTTCCAAAGGGGTTTTATAACTTTCCTCTTCATAAATAGCTAATGATAAATATAGTAGAGCAGAACGTGTTAGTCTTAATAACCGCAATGTTTTATCGTAGAAAGCATCTTGTTCGATTTCATAAGTTTCGGGAGCTTCATCCCAATACATATTTTTAACTTCTACAACTTTGAAAGATTTATGCTCGATGTAATTTCGGATAGTAGCAATCTCTTTTGCTTCCGGCTCAATTGGCGAACCGCTTTTTTCATCCAAATCCTTGCTTAGCCAAAAAAGCCCACGCAAAGCTAAATTATGCTCGTTGAAAATTTCTGTCCTTATCGGATTCTTAACATTGCCGCTTTTGTGCCAGATATTTCGAAAAGAAACCTTATTCTTATCAATACCTAATTTCAAATAAATATTGAGTAGATATGCGATTTTGTCAAAGATGGAATAACATAAACGAAATGCTATCTTTACTTTCTCGATATTTATTGAATATAACGGCATGTCAAAAACGCTGTAAAGCGTAACTTCTCGATTCGAGAAATGCTTTCTGTCATTATAGGCTCCATCATAAAAAAAGAACCTTGCTGTAACAAATTCCTGCTTAATCTGATTGAATATAGATTGATATATCGGCTTATCTTCTCTTTTAAGTGTCATTGCTGGCGTGTGTAAAATATCACGGGCAACTATATTTTGTCGAATAACATCATTTAGCGGATTCAAGAACAAAACATTGTCAATGCACCAAAGACGATAATCTTTGTCTTCCTCAGTACAATCTGCTAAAATATCAGGATACACTTTATAATCGTCCAATAATTCAGATGGGTAGCTACTTGCTATATGATTGGCTAATTCGTGAAATCCATAACCAACTTCGGGATACACATCTTTCTTTTCAGACGCCTCCAATAGATATTTACGAGCGTATTGTAAAAAGATGAATTGATGGGTTCCGTCGAACAATTCCCTTGCATAACGATATAAACCGTATCCTTTATTCCCTAATGCCATGCCGAAATCAGAATTAATGTTTAAAGCCCAATTAAAGTAGTATTGAGCTTCTGCGTATCTCCCAATATGGCTAAAAGCACATCCAAGGTTGGTCAATACTTGGCAAGCATCCATTGCCTTCACGTCGTCTATAAAATGCAATGCAACTCTCAAATGATAAATCTCTTTTTCGTATTCCGTAGAAAATAGTTCGGCATTCTCTGGTGAATCATATTTTAATGACAACACATAACTCCATCCATTCGCAACGAAATAATGAAATCTACATTTTTCACTTTTATTAAATTGGCTAATATCAACTTTCGTTGACAGGTCCAAACCTTCTTTGAGTTTAGATAGATTTCTTTCCTCCCTTGAGGTTTCGAATATCATAGCCAATTTATTTAAGATTTCCAATGGTGTATGTGTGTTTATATTGCACATAATAAAAACGTAGTTAAAACAGATATAAGTTTAATACAAACACCCAAACATCCAAAGCGGGATTCTATTACCGTTGCCAGTTTCAATATCATCAATAGCAAGATAACTATTCGGAAGATTTGCAATCTGATCGAATGTTTTGCGACTTCCACCAACCTCAAACAAATACTTGCCATCGGCCATAAAATCGCCCTGCTTGGGCATTGTCAGAGTCGTAATTGCTCCAACCTGATTAGCAAAAAATGTTTCACGCATCGTCCCTTCCGAGACTTTGCCAGAAAGGGCGTACATCAGATTGGCATTATTAAGATATATCTTTTTCGGTCCGGTCAGGTGCTTGTAGTCTTTGATTTTATTCGTAAGTAACCACAGCAACCCAGCGCGATCTAACAGATACAACATTTTAAGTGTCTGGTCACGCGTTGACTCCAATTGTGACGAGAGTTTATTGATGTTCGGTTCTAAGGGAACATTCTCGGCAATAACCATCAAGAGTTTCTTGATTTTCTGTGCGGTCGTGTAAGTAATATCTTCAACGGCAGGAATATCGCTATCGATAACAAGTCGTGCAACCTCTCCAACTCGCATCAAGTAATCCTCCCCTGCCTCTTTATAGTAGGGATAATATCCTATCTGAAGATATCGGTCAAAATGTTTCAGCACTTTTATTTCAGAAGTAACATCCAGCGCATATTTTGTATGGGTTACAAGCAATTTTTCCAAATCGATGGATGGAATCGTTGCAATGCCCTCATATTCGAGATATTCTCGGAACGATAACCCAGTAAGAGTGTAAAGCGATTGTCTGCGGGACAAATCTGCCACCGAATTTTCGATAGCAAGCATAGCAGATCCGGTATAGACAATATTCAAGTCAGGATAACTGTCATAGAAGTATTTGAGCAATGCCGTCCAATTCTTATACTTGTGTACTTCATCGAAATAAATATGCATCACACCATGCGTATAGAGGAATTCAACTAACTCCTCCAATCTATGATTCTCAAACCACAAATTGTCAAGCGAAACATATAATACATCGTCTATGTTGTCAAATGTTTCCTTGATATGTTGCATTAGCATGGTGGTCTTACCGACACCACGCGCTCCTTTTATTCCCACCAGTCGAACATCCCAGTTAATCCGGTCATACAAATATCGTTTGAAACGCAAATCGGTCGTAGCGAGTTTTCGATGATAGGCATTTAATAAAGGCTGAATATCCGCATAATCCATAATGAAATCAATTTTGTAGGTTTTGAGTGCAAATATAGCAAAACACTTTCAGAAAAGCGAATTTTTTATCAATATTCACCTTTTCAAAAGTGCTATGTATC
>ENA-USUK01003031-USUK01003031.1-human-gut-metagenome-genome-assembly--contig:-NODE-3031-length-10482-cov-4.931091_pt1 | contig 10482 bp, 15 predicted proteins | sample MGYA00250062_ERZ773400 | MGnify/ENA primary metagenome ERZ773400 (study PRJEB29103, sample SAMN06111961) | human gut metagenome | biome: human gut; feature: ankylosing spondylitis patient; material... | reverse complement strand
CCTGTGGTACAACTTTTATCATCAAAGTAATAACCGTTGCATTGCTTTTTGTAATAAACGCAATTTCCACACTTATCGAATTGGTGTATGAATAAGAATTGAGTCATATCATGGATGCTCATTGATTTGATTTTCTCATAATTAGTCATTGTTTTCACTCTCCTTACCTGTTTTATTTTGATTTTCAAAGTAAAATTCAATTGGATTGTCCGTTTTTTTAATTAGTCCATACTTCACAGCTAATCGAAAAATAAAGACCTTTTCCAACCTTAAAAGCAATGTGCCTAACTGTTTTCTAAAATCATCAACTGTCATTGTTGACTTGTAAAAATTGCACATTCTGCAAGCAGCATTATAATTTTCAATATCAGTTGCACCGTTATACCAATACACGCTCTGTATATGGTCAACTTGCATCTCCTTTAGTTCAAGTTTACAACCACAATAAGCACACCGTCCATTGTACTTCTCATAAACTTTAAGTCTTGTTGCTTTTGAAATTGATTTTCTCTGACTCAACCAAATCACTCCTCAATCGGCTGATTCCAACATTCTACACAGCCGCCTACTCTACAAGTCTTTATATCTGTCAAGCCTAACTTCCGAAGACATATTTCAGGTGTTCCATCGTGAACAAGAGGAGCATTCGGATAGTTTTTTAAGAACTCACTCAAATAAGTTTTCTGTGGGTGTTCATCGCTCCACTTCTGAACGATTTCGATTGCTTTTTCGGGATAACTACTTTCAAGGTTCACGCACGGAATGCCTATGCCATTATTAAAACTGCTCAAAGGGCAATCAATACAATTAAGTTCGCATACTCCATCCTTTCGTTGTCCAGTCATCCTTTGTTTTTCAGCGAAGTAATTTTTAGTTTTTGAACAATCAATCATTTTCTTTATCCTCCTTAAATTCTTCCAAGTCTCTCAAGGGATGTGTATTCGCCGTAGCTTAAGTGCGTGCCGTGTCGCTTATTGTATCTGCTTATCTCTTTGCACTTTTCTTCGAGAGTATCAACATGTTGACAGCGGCTCGAATACGATTTAATTGCTTTTCGCTCTTCACGATGAAGTTTCGCTTTAAAATTATTAGCCTCAGCACGGCAACCGGCACAATATTTTTGACTTGCGGATTTTCTTGTAACCAAAGCACCGCACACTTCGCATTTTAATTTTTCTTCCATTTTTTTAAAACTCCTCCAAATCTTCGAGTCTGCAATACAACAATGCAGAATTAGCGTTTAAATCCTTTATTTCAGCCTGATAATAAAACTTCCCTGTTATGCCTCGTCTGATGATACAGCCTGTCAGAATGTATTCTGTACCGTTGTAAAGCACCTTTCGTTCAAGGTTTCGTTTAACCTCCGAAATATTCACAGCATTTCTACCTCGATGTAAATGCCCGGAACCTCTGCCCAAAACTTTTCGCATATCTCACTTGCGACAAGTGCGTCATCAGACCAAAAACCGAGAGCGGTCATACAGTCTTTTAGCATTTTTTGCAGATTGTCCGTGTCGGGCTTTGTTATACGATATTCGCCGTCCTGATGTTTACCACGAGGGAAACACCATTTTGTTATCAGTCTGACAGCCGACTCGTACGGTTCTGACGGTTTAAACTTTGCCAAATGTGATGTGAGCTTTTCTCTTGCCTGTTTCACCTCGGGTGGATTATAAAAAACAGGTTTACCGTTTTTTACCATAACCTTATGTTCCTGTGCAGTTACAGTCGGCGGTATCATCGCCATAAAAAAATCCATTTTTAATATTTCACTCCTTTAAAGCGTTAAAGCTACTTTTGATTTTTGAATTTTGCTTTTAGTCACAGGTCAGGGGAAGGAGTTGTTGTGCGTAAGCTTCGCACAACTACTTCACCCCTGTGACCTTTAGGGAACGGAAACCGTTTATATATACGTAGTATATATAGTTTTGTCTGTCCCTCGGACATTCTCGATAATTTATCGACTTTGTCCCTGTTTTTGTCCGAGAGGGACATTTTCGATTTTTTATCGACTTTGTCCGTCTTAGGGACACGGACAGGGACATAAATTTTATCGACTTTGTCTCTCGGACAGACAGACAAATTATTCGACTTTGTCCGTGTCCTTTCGCCCTACTTCACCGCCGTCTATCCAAAAACCGCCGTGCTCTTTTATGTATCGTCTGACCGTTTTTTCTGACTTTCCCATATATTCTGCTAAGTCAGTTACATTTGCCTGACCGTTTTCTTCAGCACCGCTAAAGGCTGTTTCGAGGGCATCGTTTTGTTCCTGCTTGCGTTCCGATTCACTCTTTTTCTTGCTGAAATTCTTTTTGTAGGGCGAGTCTTTGATGTTAAAATCGCCCTCAAAATTGCAGTCTTTCAACACACCTGTTGTATCAGCTCTGTGTATAGGATAATCAAACCACAAATTCAGAGCATCAAATTTTGGAAATTCTCTTAGTGTGCCCTCTATTCGCCACGCTGTGCGGCCCTGTACAGCTTTATTTGACTTAGCTATATCATTAAGCATTAGCATGTAAGACTGCTTAGGAAGAGCATTTTCAGCTATATCAAGCATTTTATAAGCAGTAACTAAATCATCTTGAGAACATAACTCATCAATGTTTTTATTAAATCTGTTTATCCAGTTTTTGCATATCGCACAGGTTGCTTCGTCTTGCTGTTGCTTGATTAGATTATCGCCGATTTCAAGCTGTGTAAGGTCAAGAAGTGCATCAGGGTCACGAGCAAAAACCCCCGAACCCGAAACTCTGTCCATTGACTTTTTACCGCCTTGAGAACCTTTTGAGTGGTGATGGCAATAGATTACAGCACATCCGATTTCTGTACATACCTTGTCAAACTGGTTGCAAAAGTGTGCCATTTGGTCAGCACTGTTCTCGTCACCGGTGATTACTTTGTATATTGGGTCTATCACAACCGCTATAAAATTGCCTTTCAAGGCTCTGCGTATAAGCATAGGTGCGAGCTTGTCCATAGGCACGGACTTACCACGCAAGTTCCAAATATCAATTCTGTTGAGATTTTTCGGTTCAAGTCCCAGTGCTTCATATACATCCTTGAATCTGTGAAAACAGGAAGCACGGTCAAGTTCAAGATTTACATACAAGATATTTCCTTGTGTGCATTGAAAGCCAAACCATTTCGTGCCCTCTGCTATTGCTACACACAATTCAATAAGTCCAAAAGATTTGCCCGCCTTTGAAGGACCGCCAAGCAACATTTTATGTCCTTGTCGTAAAATACCGTCAATAAGAGGCGGAGCAAGTTTGGGAGGATTTTGAAAAAAATCTGCGAGGTTTTCGAGGTCTGGCAAATCGTCATTGATACTCTCCACCCAGTCTTTCCACTCGGAAAAATCGGATTTACCGATGTTTGTGTCGATGATAAACTGCTTTTTACCGTTGCGTATAACACCGGGCATACGGCTTAGTCTTGACGGATTGCGGTTTTGCTTGTCAATTTCAAAGCCGCTTTTTTGACATACATTGTACAGATAATCTACTCTTTTGCGGTATTCGTCATAATTTACGGCATCAATCTTCACGATTGCGTGAACGGATTTTCCGCCTGAATAAACAAGAACGGCAACAGGCAGTTCAAGTTCTCTGATAACTGCGTTTTGTTCTTCAAGAGCCATGCAGTCCGATTCAACAAGTGCGTAACGATAATCGGTTACATTCTCGTTTTTAACACCCTTACCGTCCAACGGATTAAACCTTATCCACGCTCCTGCCTCGGGTTTGTAATCGCCGAATACATTTGAAATATCACCGTCACAATTGTTGAGGGCGGCAATAAGCTCACCTGCCGTACGGTCACAACTGCCCTTTGTAGGCAGATATTCAACTTTGCCATTATCGTTTTTCTCCCAAGTTTCGGTTACATAGCCGACATTTTCGGAGCTGTCAAAGAGGGTTTCAAGGTAGGTTACAATTTCATTCACAGGATTCCAGTTTGCAGGCTCGTGAAACTTTACACCCTCACAGGCTGTTACTCCGATATTGCCCTGTTCAAAAGCAATTTCATCATCCCAACCAAGCTCTTTCGATTCCCGAAAAGTCATCCCTCTGTCCTTAGCCATTTGGATTATTGTGCCGGCTGTAACCGGTGAGGCAGAGCCGTTAAAGCTCTGCCATTTCTTTTCACACTCACCGTTGTGATATCGGCTGTCTGCTCGGCTCCAATCGTCCCAGTCCTTTACGCTGTATCCCTCTTGCTTGAGTGCCATTCCGACATTTACCCATTCTTGATAGTCAAGGTCAGCCGGTCTTATATATTCAAGTGCTTCAAGTAAGTCCAACCGTATTCACCTCGCTTTGCGGTACATATGTTTTCGGGTTAATGTTTTTCGGAGTTCTCCAACCGTTTGCGGCAATCCTTGAAATCAAGGCTGACGCTTCGTCAAACTGCCACTTGCCCACATGCTGAAAACCTCTGCTTTCGAGCATACGGATTTGTTTAGGTGTGGTTAAGCCCTCAATTCTTCGCTTTTCGAGCCTGTCAAGAATAAGTTTTGCTTTGCCGGCACTCTGAATTTCATCAGGGAATATTCCGAGCTTTTCAAGTTTTGCTTTCTGTTTGTCTGTAGGCGGAGAACACTCCCAGCCGAATGCAGGAACATAGCCTGCAAGGTCCTGCGCCTGAATCGACATTTCATACTGCAGCGGATCTACAAGTTTGCGTTTGCGCGTTCGCATTTCCGCAAGCTGATTTGCAAGCGCCTCTTCACGCTGAGCAACAACATCTTCACTTGCTTTTTTCTCCGCTTCTTCAATGTCAATCGGACATCCTGCCTGTTCTGATAAGTTTTCGGTCATCTTTTGTGCGACTTCTTCGTTGTCGCAAATGAGATGTGCAGGTCTGCAAAGTTCGTGTCGCTCTGTATGCCATAAAAAGTCGAGCAGCAAAAGCTCCGTCTTGTTTGGAGCAAGTCTTGTACCTCTGCCGACCATTTGGCAGTAAAGCCCACGCACCTTTGTAGGTCTTAAAACAACAACGCAGTCAACACTTGGGCAGTCCCAACCCTCGGTTAAAAGCATTGAGTTACACAAGACATTGTATTTATCGTTTTCAAAGTCCTGCAATATCTCTGCTCTGTCCTCGCTGTTACCGTTTACCTCTGCCGCTTTAAAGCCTTTTCCGTTCAAAATATCTCTAAATTTCTGCGATGTTTTTACAAGTGGTAAAAACACAACAGTTTTACGGTTCTTACAGTATTTTTTCATTTCTTCGGCAATCTGATAAAGATACGGATCAAGTGCCGTGTCAATATCACTTGCTTTAAAATCTCCTGCATGTGTGGCAACTCCCGAAAGGTCAAGTGTAAGCGGTATTGTCACAGCTTTAATCGGTGACAGATACCCCTCTTTGATAGCCTTAGGGAGTGTGTATTCATACGCAAGCGAATCAAATACTGTTCCTAAATTTTTCATATCTCCTCGGTCGGGTGTTGCGGTAACACCCAACACTTTCGCATTGTCAAAATGCTCAAGCACACGCTGATAGCTGTCGCTGATTGAGTGATGTGCTTCATCAATAATGATTGTGTCAAAATAATCGCTGCCAAAGTTTGACAGCCTTTTCTCACGCATAAGCGTCTGTACAGAGCCTACAACAACCCTGTTCCACGAACCTATGCAACTTTGCTCGGCTTTTTCAACCGACGAATTAAGTCCTGTTGCTTTTTTGATTTTGTTCGCCGCTTGGTCGAGCAATTCTCCACGGTGGGCAAGTATCAGCACCCTGTCACCTCGACGGACACATTCTTCAGTGATTTTTGCAAAAACTATTGTCTTGCCGCAGCCTGTAGGCAAGACAAGTAATGTTTTTAAATTGCCGTTTTCCCATTCGGAGAAAACGGCATTCTTCGCTTCATTCTGGTACGGTCGTAACTGCATTAAAAGCTACCCGGTGTCCAGTTATTCGGCGTCGCAGTATTTGGCATTGCAGGCTGTGTGTTATACTGTGGCGGATATGTAGACTGTACATACTGCTGAGGTGCAGACTGTGCTACAACAGGCGATACGGTTGTCACTTGCTCATCATAAGCGTAGAAATACTTAATATCGTTTGTTACGCCCTTTGTGCCGTCATTCTTGACATATTTGCGGATGATAACCTGACATTTACCTTTCTTGCCGATAATGCCTGTCCAGTCCATACGGAGCGGTTCGCCGTGTTTTTTCATTGACACGGACAAAAAGAGCTGTGACAGCTTCCATTCAAGTGAGGAGTGCAATACAAAATTAACTGTAATTTCTCTCTTGTCATCTGCTCCCCATACATCAAAAGTCACTTTTGCCATGTTGCAAGGTGGCAGTTTACCTTTACCCTGTGAGCGAGCACGCTCAACCTTTGCTATTGTAAAATCATAATTACCCTCGGGGAGCGGTTCATAATTTCCGCCCTCTTCGGTTATTTCGTCATTCCAACCAAATTCTCTATCCATTATTCATCTTCCTTTCTTATCTTATTCAAATGGTAAATCTCTGTTGTTGCTTACTACCTGAAAGACTTTATCCCAAGCGCCTACTAAGCAGCCTTGAACAAAGCGTGGGTCATAATTTTTAATCGGTGTTTCATAAGGATAATGCCCTTGTGTAAATACTGCCTGTCTGATTTCGCTTTCATCAACTCCGTTTGCTCTCATAAGATCGGCAAGAGCTTTTGGAATATCGTCAGGAATATTAGGCTCGTATAACGGTTTAGGCTGTGCAACCGGTTCAGTTACAGGTGGCTCAGGCTGAATTGGTATAGGTGCCGGCACAGTCGAAGCATTCGGTTCAGGTTGAGTAGGTGTAACTGGGGCAGTGTGGTTTGAAACTGTATTATTATTAAAAATATGTGAAATACCTGAATAATCAAACTCCATTTCCTCCGGCAGTCCGTGACGATTTTTAGCGTCCCAACAAGGGTGATGAAGTGTGTACATCACTCTGCCGCCACCTTGAGCTTTATATTTTTTTCCGTCTTTATCCGATGCGACTGCGATAGTTTTGTAATTAGCGAAAAGCACCATATCCGCCCATTCTTTTACAAGCGGAGAAATCTGTGAAGCAGTCTTTTTGCCGAGTTTAAGCTCCCAACGGTCATACTCGCCGATTTCGTCAGGCTGTGAAAATTTGCGGAGCTGTGCGTGTGCGGTAAGCACAACATTGATACCTCTGTCAATCAAATCTTCAAGGCTGTTCAGGAATCTGCCGAACTCCTCTTTTTCATAAACATAGCCGTTTCCGTAACCGAAATCTTCAATACCTTTTTTGCCGTACTTTGAGCAAATATCGTCAATGCAAAGCTGTTCCGCCCAGTCAATTGTATCAATAACAACTGTTTTGCATACAGTCGGATTGTTTTTGATATATTCAAGCTGACTTTTGAGCATAGTCCACGATGTCGGTTTATCCATTCTCGCAACATCAAGGTTTTTTGTACTGCCCTCTGTGTCGATAAACAGAGGGTTCGGAAACTGCGAAGCAAAAGTTGATTTGCCGATACCCTCGGGACCGTAAATTACAACCTTTTGAGCCGACTTGATTTTACCTTTTGTGATGTTCATTATCTTACCCCCTGTACATCTGAAAAGTTGATTTTATTGCCGTCAACATCAATGACAACATAGTCGATTGCGTAATTGAGCAGTTCGTTTGTAAGGTCCTGTATTGACTTGCCTGTCATACCTGCAATCAAAACAATTCTTGAATAATTTTCGGGCATAATCTTGACTTTGGTATAACCGCAGGCAAGCTCTCTGTGCGGATTACATTTGATTACGCATTCATTTGTATTTGTTTTTGCTGTTGTAGTTCTTGTATCCATAATTAAAACTCTCCTTCTGTCCAAGTTGGTGTTGCTGCAGGTGCGGTTGTTTCGGACTTAATATAGCCGTCCTCGATGATTATTGAACATTCATCGCCGTTTGAAACTCTTGCTGCAATAGCCTGCAAGCCCTCTGATTCAAGCCATTTTGCAAAGTCTTTGAGTGTGTCGGTATCCATTTGTTCGAGCTTGTCAAGCAGGACAAATCCGCATTCGGGATTGAGCTTGCGAACAATTGCTGTAGCGACACGAAGCTGTTCCGAACCGCTCATGTTGTCCCACTTAAAACCGTTGTATGTAAGCTCGCCCTTTTCAACTGATAAGCCGTCAAGGGGCAAATTTGCGTTGTTGAGCAAGTCATATTTTGTTTTGCGGATTTCTTCAAGCTGTGCCGTCATATCGGCGTACTTGCCGTAATATTCCTTTGCGTCCTCATCAGCTTTTGCTTTATCGAGGTTTGCTCTGACTTTGCGGTTAATTTCGTCAATCTCGGTAATGTTTCTTTCAAGCTCTGCCGTGCTTTCATCGTGCAGTTCGGCAACGGTCTTTCTGCTCTGTTCAAGCTGTGCAAGCACTTTTGTAAGCTCGGAATTGTATTTCCTCAAATCCTCGTTAAGCCTGTTGATTTCGCTCTGCAAATTATTGGCACGGTTTTCAAGGTTATCTTTTTCTGCTCTCAGACGGTTATTTTCACCGTTGCGTGCAAGAATTTCCTGCTGTTTGTTGATAAGCTCCGAGGCTGACACAGGTTCATTCGGCACGCCCTCAAACTCGGGCATTTCGGCGGCAAACTTTTTCTTTTGGTCTGCAATCTGACCGATAGCACGGCGCTCGTTATACACCTGTGTTTCTTGCGTTTCAAGCTCGTAAACTCTGTTGCCTACACCGATAATCTGCAGGAGCGTGTCAGCTTTTTCCTTGCCTGTTGCATTCATAAACTTCGGCAGGTCAAGAGCAAAGTTGCTGACAAATGCGTCAAGCAAAGCCTGTCCGCCTTTGTTGCCTGCGGTGTCAATTACTTTAAGACTGCTGTTCTTACCGCTGCGCTCCACAACAATACCGTTTGAGAGCTTGATTTTTAGATGTGGCGGAATTGTTGAACCCTCACGGTACGGAGCAGACGGAGCGAAACGATTACCGCCGAGAGCCCACGCAATTGCGTCAAGAACAGACGTCTTGCCCTGTCCGTTTTTACCGCCCAACACGGTAAGTCCGTTTTCGGTCGGTTCATAAGCAACCGCCTTTACTCTCTTAACATTTTCAATTTCAAAAGCTGATATTTTTACTGACATCTAAATTTCTCCTTTATATCTTGATTTTTATTGCAGTAATGGATATAATAATACTGATAAATTTTATATCATTTACCTTGAACCGTTGAAAGCATTGCCGTGCTGTCAGCGGTTTTCTTCTTTTGCACTTAAAATGTAGTTAATCTTAGACTTGCAAGCCTTGATGTTCTCGACCGTGGGATTTTCAAGCAGTTCTGCCATATCCATAAGAATGTGTGGTATAGTGTCGATAAAATCGGGATTGTATCCTGTATTCTCGAAGTCGTAAAGTTTGCGAATACAGCAGTAAAACTCAATCGGCACATCTTTATAATCGTGCATTTTGCCATAGATGTCCTCGACCTTGATTTTGCTGTCTTGATTTAAAGTTAATCTTTTCATTAGCTACACTCCTTGCTTATAAAATCTGTAGCACGATACAGTGTCACGCAATCGCCGTCAAGGTCATCATCGTAATACTGCGCTGTCTCATCGCTCATTGCTTTGACAATCACAGCGTAGTAATCTTCTTCCCATTCTTTCGCCGCTTCAATTATTTCATCAAGCGTAAACTTGCCTTTAGCTTTTCGAAGCTTCAGACACCAGCGCCCCGAAGCATCGTATCCGCTTTCGATTGTTGTCCCTTTTTTCATCTGTTACACCTCCTTAATTTTTCGCTGCGTACTTACAGCACTTAATAAACTTCTTGCAGTTCTTAACAACACGCTTAATACCTGTCGCTCTGTTGTTGAGCTTGTGCTTGTCAAGGCTTTCCTTAACTTCTGCAACATAATTCAAGATGTCTTCGAGCCTGTCCGCTGTAACCGTATCAAGCCCCTGCAAGGCTATGACTTCGCCGTCTTTAATGCAGATTTGTAAGTTTTCAAGCTTACTCATATCCGTTTGCTCCTTTCTTGAGATTTTCGAGCAGTTCACGCTCTATAATTATGCAGTCCCTCAGATAGCATTTGACATTGCTGTTAATGCCATAGACCATATTATCATCTAAACATATTGCTGTTTCGTATGATACTTTCATCATAAAGCGTCCTAAATCATCAGAGAACACATCTCCGATTTCAACCTCGTTAAACGAATACGATTTAGATTTGTTGATAATTACTTCCATTTCCATTCTCCTTTCATTTCGTCGGGGTCAATCAAAAGTTCATATGGTTTAATTCCAAGGACTTCCGCAGCTCTGACGATTTCTTCAAGTCTGAAATTTTCAGGACTTTTGTTTTTGCGTGCTGAACAGGTAGCGGGATTAATGCCAAAGAGTTTGCTGATTTTTTCTCTGTCATAACCGATACAGTTCAATCGAAAGAAAAGACATTGTGCAACTCTTGACATATATTCTTGCTCCTGTTCAGCTTTTATTGTTCTTTTT
>ENA-USUK01003018-USUK01003018.1-human-gut-metagenome-genome-assembly--contig:-NODE-3018-length-10523-cov-4.045185_pt1 | contig 10523 bp, 6 predicted proteins | sample MGYA00250062_ERZ773400 | MGnify/ENA primary metagenome ERZ773400 (study PRJEB29103, sample SAMN06111961) | human gut metagenome | biome: human gut; feature: ankylosing spondylitis patient; material... | reverse complement strand
TGCTGAGCACCTGCGTCGATAGCATTCTCCACCAATTCTTTAATCACTGATGCAGGACGCTGAATCACCTCTCCCGCGTTTTCGAGCTGGAGCATATGGGTAATGGCGGGGAAAATGTCGGCTTTATGATGGGTGACAAGGATCATCTGCACGCCCTGCCGCGCAAGCTGGTTGAGCAGCGCAAAGAACTCGTTACGCGACGGGGCGTCGAGGCCTGAGAACGGTTCGTCAAGCAGCAGGAGATCCGGCTCCCCGGCAAGGGCACGGGCAAGGAGCAAGCGGCGGAATTCCCCGGTTGAACAGGAACGGATCGTCCGTTTCGCTAAAAATTCCAGATGCAGGGACGCGAGGATATCCGTTACCTGTGCCAGTTCCTTCTCGGAGGGCTCACGGTACACGCCCACGGAGTTGTCGATGCCCGAAAAGACAAGCTCCTCGCCCGTGATGTCGTAGGTGTAGGTCGCCTGCTGGCGATCCGATACCAGACGGACGCCTTTGCGCAGCACTTCGAGCCGATCCACAACGCCGCCCTGCCGGGGCAGTTCGCGCACGATCTCGCCCCCGTAGGCCACAATCTCATCGCCCGCCAACAGACGCAACAGGGTGGACTTGCCCGCGCCGTTGCCGCCAAGCACGGCCCAGTTCTCACCGGGATTGATGGTCCAGTTGATGTCGTACAGCACGGGCACGCGATCGATAAACACCGAAGCGTCCTTGATGGCGATACGGGCCGAACATCCCCGGATGCCCTTTAGTTCCGGAGCGCTGGCAACCGGAGCCAGTTCCTTTTCCGGTTCCACCGCCGTTTCCAGCATGGGGCCGTCCACGGCCTTCCCGTTTTCCAGCACGATCTGGCGGCCAATCCAGCTGGGAAGCGTTTCGGGGCGATGAGTGGTCATAACCAGCGTAGACAGCTCGGAGGCGCGTTCCAGCGCGTCCAGAAGGGTATTGCGTGCCCGTGCGTCCAAACCGTCGGTCACTTCATCCAACAGCAGCACTTCCGGCTTGCGGACAAGGGAGCGCGCCACCAGCATCAGCCGGAGCTGCCCTTGGGACATGGCGGTTACGGGCTTCTTCAAAAGATGCACGCCGCCAAGGAGACGTACGAGCTGATACGCCGTCTCGCACATTTCGGACGTGGGCTGCTGCGCGATGTAGATCGCGTCGGAAAAGCCGCCGAGGACCAGACGCTCGCCGTCCACCCGCCACTCCTGATGGACAACCCGCTCCTGCTGCATGGCCGATACCAACGAAGTCACCTTACGCCCCGTGAGCGGCGACGGATCCGCCCCTTCCGGCCCATGCCAGAGCACCCGCCCCGCGCGCCGGTGATCGATCTGATCCGGCCACTGCTCGCCGCGCAACAGCCGCAGCAGCGTGGACTTGCCCGCGCCGTTGCCGCCGATGACGGTGGCGAAGTCCCCTTCGTTGAGGGTGAGGGTGACGCCGTTCATAGCCCGCTTCTCGTTGATGGTGCCGGCGTTGAAGGTCTTATAAATTTCGCGCACTTCAAGCATGGGGAGCGCCCTCCTTCCGCACGGGCTTGGTGAAATAGCGGCCCTTCCAATAGGGGACTGCCAGGAACACCGCCACCACCAGGGCGGTGAGCAGCTTCAGATCGGTGGACTCCAGGCCCAGGCGGAGCACCACGGTGATGACCACATAATAGATGATCGCGCCGATCACCGCGGAGAGCAGCTTGAGGGCGAAGTTGCGGAACACCTTGTCCAGCAGTACCTCGCCGATGATGACTGCCGCCAGGCCAATGACAATTGCGCCGCGGCCCATGTCGATGGTGGCGCTGCCCTGATACTGGGCCAGCAGGCCGCCGGAAAGGGCCACCAGGCCGTTGGACACCATGAGACCCAGCACCACGTTGGCGTTGGTGTTGATGCCCTGGGCCCGGGCCATGTTGGGGTTGGCGCCGGTAGCACGGAGGGAACAGCCCTTTTCCGTGCCGAAGAACCAGTACAGTACGCCGATCAGGATCGCGCAGAAGATGAGCAGCACGAAGATCGGGTTGTTGAGCGCCAGCGCGCGGACATAGCGGGCCGAGACCAGCAGGCTGTACTTGTCCACACTGATGGGCAGGTTTGCCTTGCCGCCGCCCGTGCCGGTGCCCATGATGCGCAGGTTGATGGACCACAGACTGATCTGCGTAAGGATTCCGGCGAGGATTGCGGGAATCTCAAAGACGGTGGTCAAGATGCCCGTGACGGCGCCCGCGATGGCGCCGGCGCACATGCCGGCCAGCACGGCGAGCAAGGGGTCGACGTGATTGTTGACGATGAGTACGGCGCAGACACAGCCGCCGAGGGCAAAGCTGCCGTCGCAGGTCATATCGGGGATGTCGAGCAGGCGGAACGTGATAAACACGCCAAGCACCATAATGCCCCAGAGGACGCCCTGCGAAACGGCGCCCTGCAATGCAATGAGCATGCTTCATGAACTGTCGTTCTTCGAGATGACCGCCGCAATGGCCTTCGACTACTTCGCCCAAAGCGACGTCGAGGTGGCGGTGATCGAAACGGGACTCGGGGGACGGCTCGACGCCACGAACATCATCGTGCCGATATTGAGCGTCATCACCAACATCGGACTGGAACACACCTCCCTGCTGGGCGACACGCTGCCGAAGATCGCCGCGGAAAAGGCCGGAATCATCAAAAAAAGCATCCCGGTGATCATCGGCGAGGCCGACGCGCGTTACAACGGGGTTATCGAACAGGCCGCCGCGGCCAACAAGTCACGGGTGATCTACGCCGAACAGGAATTCTCGTGCGAGGAACACCACATGAAGGGCACGGGCCAGAGTTTCCGACTCCACCGCTCGCGCGACGGAAGGGCGTTCGACGTGTCGCTCGACCTGCAGGGCAACTACCAGAGCCGCAACATCGTGACCGCCTCGGCGGCGGTCGACTTCCTGCACGAGGAGACGCCGCTCACCATTTCGCGCCGCGCCTATCTCGAAGGCATGCGCTGCGCCGCGGCCAACACGGCCCTGATGGGACGCTGGCAGACGCTGGCTGAATCGCCGCTCACGGTCTGCGACACGGGCCACAACGCCCACGGCATCGCCTACGTCGCCGACCAGCTGAAAGCCACGCCCCACCGGGAACTCTACTGCGTGATCGGCTTCGTACGCGACAAGGATCTGGCGCACATCCTGCCCCTGCTGCCGCGCGACGCCCACTACATCTTCACGCAGGCCCACTCCGAGCGCGCCCTCCCGGCCGCCGAACTGACCGCGAAAGCCGCAATCTACGGACTCCGCGGCGAGGCGGTGGAAGAGGTGACGGCCGCCGTGGCCCGGGCCAAAGAGCTGGCCGCCCCCGAGGACATGATCTTTATCGGCGGCAGCACCTACGTCGTCGCCGAAGCGCTGTAAAGTCCCGTTCATAAAAAAAGCCCGCTGCGTGAGCAGCGGGCTTTTTCGTCATCGGAGCGCCCGGACGGCCACCCGCCCCAGCCGCAGCACGAAGGGCTGGCGGAAATCGGCCGTGACGACCCCGCCGGCCGAGTCGTCGGCCGGATTCTCGGGAATCGTGGCCATGACGGCCGAAGCGGGCGTCAACCGCACGGTGAGCCGTTTGTGCCCGAGCAGCGAAACCGGAAGCGGCACGCTGTACTCGGTGAATCCCAACGCGGCGTCGTACGAAAGGCGGCGCAGGCCGAGGTCTTTGATCACGGCGTCGTTGTAAACGACCGGCCGCAGTACGAAAATACGTCCGGCATCTATGAACGGCAGCCCGTCGACCGAATATTCGACCTTCCACTCCACGGGATAACCCCACGAACGGTTGATGTCGTGGTTGCCCGCAAGGAACGAGAAATCGAACGAGAGGCCGCGCCCCTCGACGCCTTCGGTCGAAGTCTCGACGACGATGGCTTCCGCACCGCTCATGCGGCCGCGGTTGTCGAACCGGAACCAGTCGCGGGTGTCGGAATCGAGCCGCAGGGCGGCGTTGACGCGCATGGCCTTGCCGTCGCCGTCCTGCGCATAGCGCGTGTCGTACTCCGTATCGAGCCGCATCCTGGCCCCGGAGGTCGTCGAGAGAAACCCCTCGCCCGCGTCGGGAAGGACACGGTCGCCCGCGACGCCCGACTTCGGGGAGCGGGGCGTGTAGCCCTGCTTCTCGAAGCGGATGGCGCCGTCGTAATTGCGGTCCCAGTTCCACTCGGCTACCACGACATAGGAGGAGGCCGTATCGCGCGGAATGGCGATGTCGCGCTCGTCGAGCGGACGGATCGCATAACGTCCCATGTCGCCTCCGTAACGACGCATCGGAGTATGGACCAAGACGCCCGAGACGGCTCCGACGCCGTGCGGAACGCCGCGGCCGTCGCGCCGCCACGCGCATTTGGTATTGACGAGCATGTAAATCGAACCGTTGTCGGCATCCTTGAGCAGCGACGCCCACCCGTCGGTGCGGCGCGACGGCTGATCGAAAGCGTTGAGCCGCGACCGCTGGACGCACGATTCGAATACGTTCGCATAGCATCCCTGCTTGCTCAAAAACTCCGTTCCGGCAAGCGTCACATAGGTATAGAGGTCCTCGTCCTTCAGGTCGGCGATGCGCCGCTCCTTCGCGGGCAGTGCGACGCCGCGTTCGAGCACCTCGACGTTCGCGGTGCACAGACCGTCGACCGTGTAGCGTTCGGGGTCCGTCTCCCCGGTCAGCGAACAGCCGCCCAGGTCGAGCCGCACGCGGTCGCCCCGTTCGAGGCGGTTTTCGTAGATGCCGGCGAAACGCAGCCTGAAGCCGTAACGGCCGTCCGGGCTTTCGACATAGGCCGTGCGGAGATTCTCGCCGAGATCCACCTTGTCCCAGGAGACATTGGGGTTGAGCTCCATGTTCTGCGAGCGGTAGTCGCTGACGACAAGGGCTTCGAGCTGCGTACCGGGAGCCAGCCGCACCGTGCGGCCCGCAGCCTCGGCCCGCAGCGCCGCGAAATCGTCGGCCCGCACGCCCGCGACGGCGGCAAGGCAGAGCAGGGCGGACATTGCCGTTCGAATCGTATGTTTCATAATCGGTAGGTTTTAGTTGTCGAACAAATCGTTGAGGACGCGCGCCAGCCGGTAGGCCCCGCGCAGGGCCTGGTCGACGGGCAGGGCGCCGTGTTCCCGCAGAAAACCCTCGTCGATGTCGTCGCCGGGCTTGGCCCAGTCGTAAACCACGCGGCAGCTGCGGGCGCACTCCAGCGCCCAGTCCGCAGGTGTGCCCTCGCCCACGGCACGCTGCTTTTCGGCGGGCCACTTGTCCAGTTCGCGGCGGAAATCCTCCTCGGTCCAGTCGGGATACTGGCGCGAAACCGAACCGTCCCAAACCCAGTGGTAGGTCACCTCCTTACCCTTGTATTTCAGGAGAAAGAAGTCGTAGTGCCGCGGGGCGTCCATGCCGCCCGGCAGATCGGCGAAATAGATGTGCCCCGGGCAGTGCATCTCGCCCACGAGGTGGATGACGTACTTGAGATTGACGTTGACCGTCGAATCGGAGAGTTCACGGTAGTTGCGCAGCCGTTCGATGGCGCGCGTGAGCTGGCGCACGGCGTCGCCGTCGCCGTTGGGACGCAGGGGTTCGGGCGGCACGCTGCCGTCCTTGTCGATGGTGACCATGTGCCAGTAGGTCGTGATCTCGTAACCGGGGGCCGTGCGGTAGCGGTCCATCCAGGTCGAATACTCGACGATCGACTGATCGAGGTAACGATCGAGCACCTGCCGGGTGCGGGGCGTGAGGTGCGCTTCGGCGATATAGGCGATCAGGCGGTGTTCACGCCCGCCCCACGCGAAGGCCGCCGTGCCCGCACAGAGCATCAGCAGCAGACAAATCAGTTTTTTCATGGCGTTCATTTTCGGTTGGCGTACTCCCGGAAGGCGGGATACAGGTAAGTGTCGTAGTTATGCGCAATGGTCCACGGAGCCGAAACGTTGTCGCTGCGCTCCTCCCCCGCGACCGTGCCGAACGTGCGGGTGGAAATCTCGTAGGTGAAGGGACCCCGGTAGCGGCATTCGGCAAGCAGCGTATGGTAGAACTCGCCCCACAGCCCCGCCCGCCCGATGGCGTCGGCATAGCCCAGCCGCCCGGCGTAGCCCGGCATCAGGTGGTCGTCGTTGATCCGTCCGTTCCAGCCGCGGTTGCCGTGAATGTGCAGCTGGCCGATGCGCGCACCGGCGGTACGGAGCCAGTCGACGACGGTCTTTCCGGGCTGTTCGCGCGTGAGATAGAGGTTGGCGTGGCCCGTGTCGAAAGCGATGCGGACTTCGTGCCGGTGGCTGCCCAGCGCATTGGCCTCGTCGACGGCCGCGGCGAGCACCGCGGCATCGGCGCCCACGCCGTAGGACATGTTCTCGACACAGACGTGCGCCCCGATCTCGTCGGCGACCGTCTGCAACTCGTGCAGCGACAGCGCGAGGCTCGCGGCCGAACTGCCGTCGCCGAAGGCGAGGGTCTGGTTGCAGTGAACCAGCACGTTTTTCGGCTTCAGGGGTGCGACGGCGCGGATCGCCCGCGTGAAGAAGGCCACCGAGGCGGCACGATCGGCGCCCGCGGCGCAGAGATCGCGGTTGCGCGCGGCGGTCGTCGATCCGTAGGGCAGGTGGATGCACCACACCTTGCAGCCGTTGGCGGCGAGCTGCTTTTCGGCGAAGGCGATGTCCCGCGTCCAGACCGACTCGTCGGACGAGAGGCTGGGGCAGATCCACGTCATGCCGTAACCCGGCGTGACGGTGTAGGTCGTCTCGTTGGCCATCGAGAGCACGGCGCTCGGACGCAGACGCAGGCGCGAGACATCTTCACCCGCGGCGGCGCGTTCGGTCGTGGGTTCGACCGTGACGCAATCGCCCGCATGGGCGTAGCGGCCCGTGCGGCGAACCTCCACGTCGTCGATCCAGAAGCAGTTTTTGACGTCGCGGATCACCGTGGGCATGAAGCGGAACGCACTTCCGGCAGCCACGGCCCCGAACGACATCCGCACCTGGTGCCACACGCCGGACGTCAGCTTCGCGGCGCGCAGCAGGACGGCCGTACGGGTGACGCCCTGCACCGACTGCGAAATGTCGGTCCCCGTCGCGACATCGACATCGACCGGCATGCCGTCGACCTCGCACCCCAGCAGCACGCCCGACTCGGCCATGCAGGCCACATCGCTCTCCATGCCCCGTTCGAGGCAGATGCGGAACGACAGTTCGGCGCAGCACGGTTCGCCGGCGGCGGCCATGCGGGGCGTCACCAGGATGCCCCGGTTGCCGTAACCGCCGACGTCGCCGCCGCACAGGCAGCCGCGATATTCCGCGGCGTAAAAGAGCCGCTGCCAGTCGTAGAGTCCGCGGTTGCGCAGGTAGTCGCGGCGCACGGCGAGCGTCGCGCTTGCGGCAGGCGCGGAATTATAGTCCGAGGTCTCGAAAAGCGCGCTGCCGGGCGTTCCGGCCCCTTTGGCGACATAGGCCGCCTCGGTCCCCGCCGATGTGGCCGGCGACGGCACGGAACTGCCGGCCCCGACACCGTAACCGCCCGTTTCCGCAGCGTAGTCGCACCCCCAGACGCAGTTGTCGAAATGCTCGGCGAAGAGCAGGTCTTCGCCGGGAGCGTAATTCAGCGGCGCAAGGGTCTTCACCCCGCCCGCCGCGACGGCGCACGGACCGGGAATCTCCCAGGTCGCCGAGCGGTGGGCGCAGTCGGTGACGCGGACGGAGAGGCCCGACGCGTAATCGCCTGCGGGAACCGCCACGCAGAACTCCGTTCCGGAGGCCGCGGGCCGAACCCCGCCGCCCGTCCCGGCACAGTCGAGCACCACCCACGGCAGGTTCCCGGAATTGCCGTTCCGGACAATCTCCGGCGTCGCCGGATCGAACGGAAACAGGCCCGAAACGGCCCCTCCGGAGCGATCCTCGACGCGAACCGAAGCGATGTGCGCATCGCCCGCGAGCGGAATCCGCACGACGCCGCACAGCGGCGAGAGCGTCACGTCGGCCGCATCGCCCGTGGTCCGGACCATGCCGTACATCGGGCATGCGGCGGCCTGCAGGCTGCCGCCCGAAACCGGAAACTGCGCGGGAGGCAGCACGAAGGCCCGCTTCGCGCGGCTGTAAGCATCGGCCGGGAAATGAACCGTATAAAGACCGTCCGCAGAGACATCGGCCCCCACGACCGGCACGCCGTCGGCGTCGAAGCCCACCGTGCGGGCCACGCCGTTGACCAATGCACGCGGCTCCCCGGACCAGTCCCAACGCATTCCGGACTCCCCGGCAGCCACCTTCAGCCGCAGGATCACCCCGTCGCCCGCAGGCGGACGGGGTTCGTCCCCGTCGTCCGCACCGTCCCCGCCGCAGCCCCCGAGGAGCAGCGGAAGGACGAGCAGGACACATACCGTATGACGGATCGCAAGCATGGCGCTACCGGTAACGCAGGGTGATGACGCCCCACCGCAATTGGTTGTCGTAGGTCGTGGCGGCGCTGATCTCGGCGGTTTCCGTGTCGCCGTTCCAGACGAGCGGCAGCACGGTCATCACCTTGTCGTAGGGGCGTATGCGGACCATCACCCGCTCCCGGCCGAAGACCTCCGCGGGGAGGCGGAAGAGATGGTCGGTCAGTCCGATACCCGCCGAGGAACAGGTGTTGTAGCGGTTTCCGGCCAGCGAAGCGTCCCACCACGGCAGCGAACGCAGGTGCACGTAGTCGGCGCCCGTGGCGGCGCTCGGGCAGAGCGTATAGCTCTGTCCCCCGTCGACGGAATACTCCACGCACCAGTGCGCCGGATAGGTTTTCGAGGTGGTGGCCGAAATGGTCCCCGCGGCGAACGAGAAGCCGAGGAGCATGTGCGAGCCGTTGAGCGAGGCGGTCGAAAACTCCATGCGCAGGCCGTTGTAACCCACCACTTCGTTCCCTTCCCAGCGATACCAGCCCTTCACGCCGGCCTTGACGAAATAGGCTTTGCAGGTGAGCGACGTTCCGAGCGAGCCGACCTCCGGATTGTTGTAATTGCCCGTTCCTGCAATGGGCCAGGCTTCGGCAGCAGTGGTTTCGACGTGGTTTTCGCAGAACAGTTCGGCATTCGGCACGGTCTTGCCCGACGAGATGTCGTCCGACGGCGTGATCGACTCCAGCCGGTTATAGGCATACCGGCTGTTGAACTTGGCATAGGTCCCGAACGAGTATTTGTGAGGGTTGCCGTCCCATTCGGCAAACTCCGTATAGGCCGACTCCCCGGCCCATTCCATGCCGAAGCCCGACTCGTCGAGCACGCGGATCTGGTAGCGCCCCACGTTGCCGTAGCGCGGCAATTCGTTGTGCACCACGATGCCGTGGGTCGTGCCCGTCCCCTGCGGGACGCCCTGACCCGAACGCCGCCAGAGGCAGAGCATGTTGACCGGTGCGTAGATCGAATTTCCCGCGTCGTCCATCAGCAGCGACGCCCAGCCGTCCATGCGGTTGTTGTTGCCCGTCTGCGAGGCGTTGACATCGGACGAAAGGCTGTAATTTTCGTAAACGTTGGCATAGCTGCCCTCCTTGAACAGGAATTCGGTGTTTTCGAGCGAGACGAAGGTGTAGACGTCGTCGTCGGTCAGTTCCGAAATCCGACGCTGCTTGACGGGAATCGCCTCTCCGGCAGCGCTTTCGACCATGTTTTCGCCGACCAGGCTGCTGATCGTGTAGCGTTCGGGATTCTCCTCGCGCGTGAGGACCGTGCCGCTGAGCGAGAGCGAGAGGCGCGTGCCGCGCGCCAGCACGTTGTCCTCCGGCGTGTCGAAGCGCAGGCGGAAGCCGTAGCGGCCGTCGGGGCTTTCGAGGTAGGCCGTGCAGTCGTTGACCGTCACGTCGACCTTGTCGTACGAAACGCTGGGGTTGGCCTCCATGTTCTTGCTGTGGAAGTCGCTGACGACGATGCCTTCGATCAGAATATCCTCGTCGACGGCCGTGCCTTCGGCCGTCGCCAGCGCCCGCACGTCGGCGAACGACACCTCGCGGCCGAACTCGTCGTCCTTGTCGGCCTGCGTGATGTAGAGGTTGGCCGAGAAGGTCTCCTCCCAGCCGTCGACGTAGCTCAGGTTGACGACCGCCTTGCAGACGTCTTCGCCCGGGTTGGGTTTCGTGTCGACGACCAGCATGCCCTGCTCGGGCTGCACGCTGCGAATCCAGTCTCTGGTCGGACCGACGTAGGCAGTCGCGACAGCGAAGTCCCCGAGCGGGATGTTGGTGTCGATCTCGAACTGGGTGAAGGTCTCGACGCTGCCGCGGATCGCCTTGTAGGGAGCCGGACATTCGAGCGACGGAACCACGCCGTACTGCTTGATGCAGACCGTGTCGGCCCGTGTGCCCCCGTCGAGCACGAAGCGCAGCTTGGCCATGCGGCGGAACGAATCGTTCTCCGTAAAGGTGACCGAAACCATCCGGTCGCCGTCGAATTCCGACCGGTCGACCGAAGCCCAGCCTCCGATGTCGCTGAGCGCCTCGACCCGGACCCGGCCGTTGGAATAAAAGTGGCTGAACGAATGGTAAAAGGAGGTTTTTCACGCTATATTCCCT
>ENA-USUK01003016-USUK01003016.1-human-gut-metagenome-genome-assembly--contig:-NODE-3016-length-10531-cov-15.606466_pt1 | contig 10531 bp, 11 predicted proteins | sample MGYA00250062_ERZ773400 | MGnify/ENA primary metagenome ERZ773400 (study PRJEB29103, sample SAMN06111961) | human gut metagenome | biome: human gut; feature: ankylosing spondylitis patient; material... | reverse complement strand
ATCCAATACTACATTATTAAAAACGACGTATTATTCAATCAGATCAAGGATATTCTGATCGAGAAGGCGGCACAGGGCGTGGAGGTCCGGGTGCTGTTCGATGCCATGGGCTGTCGGTCTGTGCGGCACAGCTACTGGAAATGGCTGAACGAAAAGGGCGTGCAGACCGCGGAATTTTTCCCGGCGATCCTGCGGAGACTTCAGCTTCGTATCAACTACCGCAATCATAGGAAAATTGTGGTCATTGACAATAAAGTGGCTTATGTGGGAGGATTTAATGTAGCTAAGGAGTACATTGATCTGGATGAAAAGTTCGGTCATTGGAGAGATACCCATCTGCGGATCCGTGGCAGCGCAGTACTGGGGCTCCAGGTGCGATTTATTTTAGACTGGAATTATGCGGCAGGAGAGAACCTGTTTTTGCGCCCGGAACTGTTCGGGGGGATCGAAGCCGGTACGAGGGATTTCTGTGATATGCAGATCATCAGCAGTGGACCGGATAAGACGACCCAGCAGATCCATGACAATTACCTGCGCCTGATCAATAAGGCACAAAAAAGCATCTATATCCAGACACCGTATTTTATCCCGGATGAGGCGATCCTGAATGCGCTGATGATCGCAGTGAAATCCGGAATTGAAGTAAATATCATGATCCCGTGTATGCCGGATCACCCGTTTGTGTACTGGGCGACCTATTCCTATATCGGCGATATGGTTATGGCAGGAGCGAACTGCTACACTTACAATAACGGCTTCCTCCACAGCAAGGGAATGATCGTGGATGGAAAGGTGCTCTGCTACGGAACGGCGAACATGGATATCCGCAGCTTTGCGTTGAATTTTGAAGTAAATGCAGTGATCTACGATGCGAAAAAAGCACGGGAAATGGTGGATATCTTTCAAAAAGATCTGGAAGTCTGCCGCCAGATCACCCGGGATTATTATGTAGCCAGAAAGCTGAAAATACGTATCAAAGAGCAGATCTGCCGGTTATTGTCACCCTTGTTATAGCCCGGAGGATGTGCTATAATGGGCGGTGCTACAATGCATTTATGCAGAAGAAGCAGTAATAGAAAGGTATAGGAAGTAACACAATGAAGAAAAAAACATTAGGACTTCTGGCAGCAGTTTTAAGTGTATGTATGCTGGCAGGCTGCGGAGCAAAGGATACAGGAGACGGCACTGGTGCATCGACCGGCACTGGAACGGAAAGTACCGCATTGAAGGATATGGATGTGGACAAGTATGTGACCCTGGGCGAGTACAAGGGGCTGGCAGCATCCGTAGACACTGTGGAAGTAGATGAGGACGAGTGGGATACTCTGGTCAATAATGTATATTATGGAAATATTACAGCAGAGAATGGCGGAATCATGGATCGTGCCGTGGAGACCGGAGATACCGTAAACATCGATTACGAAGGCAAAAAGGACGATGTTGCATTTGACGGCGGTACCGCACAGGGATACGATCTGACCATCGGCTCCGGTAGCTTTATTGCCGGATTCGAGGATGGACTGATCGGCGTGATGCCTGGTGAGACTGTGGATCTGGATCTTACATTCCCGGAGAACTATGGAAATTCCGATCTGGCAGGACAGGCTGTGGTATTTACGGTGACGGTAAATTATATTCAGCCAGCACAGGATGGGGAATTCAGTGATGAAGTCATCAGCAATTTCGGTATCGATGGTGTGACCAATGAGGAAGAACTCCGCCAGTATGCGTATGACTATCTGAATGACAATGCACAGCAGAATTATGAGACCAATGTACAGCAGGCAGTGATGGATGCGTTTATGGCAAACAACACTTTTGCCTCCGTACCGGAGGCACTGGTACAGAAATATTCCGATGCTGCAGAGAGCAGCATCACATCCATGGCATCTGCTTATGGCGTGGATGCAGACACATTTACCCAGTATTATTATGGGCAGGATCTGGCAACATTCCTGTCTACCTATGCTGAGCAGACCGCAAAGCAGGATATTGCCCTGCAGGCAGTGGCAAACAAAGAGAATCTGAACATCAGTGACGAAGAACTGGATCAGATGCTTCAGGACCGCGCAACAGCAGCCGGTTATGACACTATAGAGGAGTATATAGGAGAGACCTCTAAGGAAGATTACAGAGAGTACTTCCTCTATGATAAGGTGTTGGATTATCTGGTAGAAAATGCACAGATCACCAACAACTAATTTTATTGATACGAACAGTATGCGACCGGCGAATAGGATGCGGGCCGGTTCAGATAGAGCACGTCGCAGCGTGCGGATAGGAAGGATTATGGAATTAACAGACATCAGAGAACTTCATCGGGAAAAAGACGCCTATATCGGCAAGGAGATCACCGTAGGCGGCTGGGTAAGGAACAATCGTGACTCCAAGAACTTCGGTTTCCTGGTGATCAACGACGGAACCTTTTTTGAGCCGTTACAGGTAGTATACGGCGACGGACTGGAAAATTTCCAGGAGATCTGCAAGATCAATGTCGGTGCGGCTGTTGTGATCCGCGGTACCATCGTGGCTACCCCCGAGGCAAAGCAGGCATTTGAGATGCAGGCAGCAGAAGTGATCGTGGAAGGACCTTCTACTGCAGATTATCCTTTACAGAAAAAGAGACACTCCTTCGAGTATCTGCGTACCATTTCTCACTTAAGAGCACGTACCAATACTTTCCAGGCAGTGTTCCGTGTCAGATCCCTGATCGCATATGCGATCCATACCTTCTTCATGGAGAGAGGATTTGTCTATGTGCACACCCCTTTGATCACCAGCAGTGACTGTGAGGGTGCCGGAGAGATGTTCCAGGTAACGACTCTGGATATGAATAATGTGCCTAAGACTGAGGACGGAAAAGTAGATTTCACACAGGATTTCTTCGGCAAACCGGTAAACCTTACTGTAAGCGGACAGCTGGATGTAGAGACCTATGCTTTTGCATTTAAGAACGTATATACTTTCGGTCCCACCTTCCGTGCGGAGAATTCCAATACCACCCGTCATGCAGCTGAGTTCTGGATGATCGAGCCGGAGATCTGTTTTGCGGATCTGAAGGATGATATGATCCTGGCAGAGAGCATGTTGAAGTATGTCATTCGTTATGTATTGGAAAATGCGCCGGAGGAGATGGCTTTCTTTAACCAGTTTGTAGATAAGGGACTGATCGAGAGATTACAGCATGTGGTAAACTCCGATTTCGGTCATGTAACCTATACCGAGGCAATCAAGATCCTGGAGAAGCACAACGACGAATTCGATTACAAGGTATTCTGGGGATGCGATCTGCAGACCGAGCATGAGAGATACCTGACGGAGAAAGAATTCAAGAGACCGGTATTCGTAACCGATTATCCGAAGGAGATCAAGGCGTTCTATATGAAGCTGAACGAAGACGGCAAGACCGTAGCAGCTATGGACTGCCTCGTACCCGGTATCGGCGAGATCATCGGCGGCAGCCAGCGCGAAGACAACCTGGAGATCCTGGAGAAACGTATGGAAGAGCTGGGACTGAACAAGGAAGATTATCAGTTCTATCTGGATCTGCGCCGTTACGGCTCTGCACGCCATGCAGGCTTCGGACTGGGCTTCGAGCGCTGCGTAATGTATATCACCGGAATGGGCAACATCAGAGATGTTATCCCGTTCCCCCGTACTGTAAATAATTGTGACCTGTAATATATGATGCCAGGGGAAAAAGGTCTAAGCCCGCATGAGCTTGCTCATAAGCGGGTGAAAGACCTTGGGACCCGCCCCGATATTCGCATATCGTGGGATGGTAATCCCACGATATGCGAATATTGGGGAGAATTGTGGGAGTGCGTAGCACGGAACAATTCGTAGGCATCAATAGATGGAGTGACGTATGAAAAAAATAACCGCTGGCAGAAAAGTGAATAACGTGAAGAGAAGACTTGTGAGTGCTCTTCTTCTGGCAACGGTAACGCTGTCTGCCACCGGCTCCGTCTGGGAATCCCCTGCGGAGACGGTGCAGGCAGCACCTTCCATGGGTGAACTGCAGAACAGAATCAACAATCATCAGAACCAGCTGAATAACATCAACAGCCAGATCAATTCCTTACAGGATGAGCAGGATCTGGTGCAGGAGAAGATCGATGACCTGAATGCAGAGATCATCAACACCATGACCAGTATCGGTATGAAGGAAGATGAGATTGCCGAAAAGGAGACGGAGCTTGCCGACAAGCAGGTACAGATCGATCAGACTCAGGAAGAATACAATATTGCCAAAGAAAAGGAAGAAAAGCAGCACAATGATATGATCACCCGGATGCGGATGATGTATGAGAACGATTCTTCGGAGAATTACGTGAATCTTCTGTTGCAGGGCGGCGGCTTAAGCGGCATGCTGAACCGCATGGATTTCGTGGAGAGTGTCTACGAATATGACCGCCAGAAGCTGCAGGAATATGAGGAAACCAAGGAACAGGTGCTGGCACTGTGGAATCAGCTCGAGGAAGAGAAGACGCAGCTCCAGGCGGATAAAGACCAGCTGGAGGCTGATAAGGCAGATCTGGAAAGCCAGAAGTCTGAGCTCGATGTCATGCTGGCGAAGAAGAAACAGGAATCTGCTAACTTTGATGCGGAGATTAAAAAGGCAAAGCAGGAGGCTTCCGTGGCAAAGGCGCTGCTGCAGCAGGAACAGAAACAGTTAAAACAGCTGCAGGCACAGGCACAGCGAGGCAACACCGCAGCGGCTACCGGAAGCTACACGACCACGAATTATACTTCTGTGATCGACAATGCATCCGGCAGCGATATGGGTAAGCGTCTGGCAAAATATGCCTGCCAGTACATAGGCAATCCTTACGTGGCGGGAGGTACCAGCCTGACCAATGGCGCAGACTGTTCCGGATTTACCTTCCGGATATACAGTGACTTCGGTTACAGCATTCCCCGTACTTCCTATGAACAGCGAAGCTGCGGTACCGGTGTGGACTACAGCAGTGCACAGCCGGGAGATCTGATCTGTTATGACGGACATGTGGCAATGTATATCGGCGGAGGGCTGATCGTACATGCCAGCACCCAGCGTACCGGCATCAAAGTCAGCAACGCGAATTATCGTCCCATTCTGGCAGTACGACGGGTCGTTTAGATCGGATCGACGTTCCTATTTGACATAAAAAAATCCCTTGTTTTCGCGGAAAACAAGGGATTTCTTTATGCCGTAACCTCTCTTTTTCGTCAAAATATCCAAAAAATATCCTTGTTGAAATCGCATATAGACAAAGCAAAAAAACTATGATAGGGTGGAAGTGTTCCAATCCCGGAGGGGTTGGGACTGTTACAAATTTCTGAAATAAGAATTTCTGATAGACCATTCGGTCGAGATTTCCAATTTTTGAACAGGTACCTTTTATTTTTGTGCGCAAAATTATGAAAATCATGGGGGATCAATGACATACGAAGAATTTAAAAAGGAATTATGCCGGAACGTACAGAATATGGAAACGGCGCAGGACAAGACCATATGCCTGATGGAACAGCATATGGTATGTTCTGATCCCGAAACGGTTCACATTATGAATATTATGAACCGCTGTATGTACGGAAGAGATAATATGCTGATTAAGGATGATATGCTTTGTGCATTATGGATCCGACAGGAAAAAGAATATGTGCAGCACTGGCTGGTGCGGCCGCTTTATGTACGATACGGACAGGAAGGATGGCAGAGTATTCTGCCGGAGATCTCGACAGGTCTTACGGATCGTGAAGAAGAGGCTCCCTTTGTGGGAGGCACATTAAGTTATGCGGCGTGCAGAAGTCATATGATCATACGTCCGATGAATTTTGCGAGATATCAGCTGGACCTTGGGAATGCCGTTTATCGCAAGATCGGAGATCTGGCGCTGGTACTTCATCTGCTGGTCTGTGAGAAGGGTGGAAGCAGTCTGCTCATCCGACCCTCCGGCGATACGGTACTGCCCTGGAGGCTTACGAAGCAGCAGCTGCTTACGGAAGCCATGATGAACAGCTGCCGTAAGATGCCGCCCAGACTGTTTTTGGGAGAGGATTGCCGCAGGGTTTTTCCTTATCAGGAGGGAATTTTGCTGCCGGATGAGGACGGGCAGCAGACACTGATCCATCCGGGGGATCGCAGGGAGGGACATCGTGGGTATCTGGTGACCACCACAGGGAGAGTGAACGGTGCAGTGGCTTTTTTCTACCCGGGAGTGAAGGATATCCTGGCAGAGAAACTGGGTGGAGATTACTATGTCGCATTCCCCAGTGTCCATGAGGCCTTTATTCATCCGGTGCATTGCATCAATGTCCGGGAGATCCGTACCTCCGTCCAACGCATCAATGCCGTCTACGGAGACGGAGAAATGCTGTCGGACCGGATCTTCTGCTATCACAAGAACCGAAGACTGCTGCAACTATTGTAAAATGGCTTGTAATGGAAGAACATACTCGCTATACTATTATATATCATTGGAAAGGCAGTGGAGAAGATGAAACCAATGACAGAGAGAAAAGAGAAAATTTATATAGAGATCGTGCGCCTGGTGGCAATCCTGTTGGTATTGTACTGTCATACTTCTGTGAACGGACTGCTGTATTTTCAACAGGGGAAGGGAAATCGCAGTAGCCAGTTGGCGATTTTTGTATATCCTGTGGCAGCAGGATGCGTTCAATTGTTTTTTATAATCTCCGGGGCGTTGCTGTTACGAAAAACGGAGAGTATCGGAACAGTATTTCGGAACAGATTTTTCAGATTCCTTTCGGTGACATTGGTGGCTGTGCTGGTATATTATCTGTTGGATGGAGAGAATCTGTCGGTCAAGGGATATTTTAACGCGCTGTATAGCGGGGGAAGCCTTACCCAGCACTGGTTTCTCTATGCGTATTTATCATTTTTGCTGATTCTGCCTTTTTTGCAACGCCTGGTGGCAGCAATTTCCGAAGATAGATTTTATTGGTATCTGTGGGGAATGGGGGTATTGTTTGGACTGGGACTCCCTGCGTTTCAGCAGATAAGTGGATTCGATCCGGTCGGAATTAACGTTCCTTTTTTAGAACAAATTATATTTTATCCATTGATGGGATACTTCCTGGACAACAGAGTGATCCCTGGAATTGCGAAATCCCGTAACAGAAAGTGGATCAGCTTTGGTCTGATGGCTGGTCTCCTGTTTATTCTGTTTGTGGCGTATTCTCTGAACCGACAGTCTCTGGTAACGGCAGGAACACTTGTGTATGCTTCCTGGTTCCATGCACTTATGGTTCCTGGAATATATCTTCTGACAGGGGCGCTTTTTGCCGGGATCCGGCAGGATAGTCTGCCGGGTAAGATACTCACTTTCCTGGGGAGCGGTGTATTCGGTACCTATCTGATGGAACAGATGATTCGTGACAGACTTTTCTTTTTACTGGAAAAGTGGGTCTATCTCATTCCGGAGTACTTTGCCTGTTGGCTGTGGATACTGGTGTGTGTCTTATGTGGTATCTTGATCACAAACCTTTTGAAGCTTATCCCATTATTGAAAAAATTCTTGTAACTATTTAGATCATAATTATGTAAGGGTAAGCGGATAGCTTCGGAAAAATATGAATAAAAAAACTGAGGGCATTCTGCAAAATGCATAAATGCCCTCAGTTTTTTGATCTTTTCTGGTACGAAGATTAGTAGTAAGCAGCACCGACTGCTGCGGCACCGCCGATGATAGCAACGATGATTGCGAAAATCACAATTACGATCAAGAAGCAGAAATAAGATCTTGCGAAGTTGCGCAGATTCACGTTTTTTGTGCCACCGAAAGAAAATACCAACAATACAATAAATCCGACAATGGGAATAGAGAATAAAATCTCATACCCAAAGTATCCCCACATGCTGATGGGACGGTATTCGTCCGGAAGATTGTTGTAATCATTTGCCATAAATAGTACCACCTTTCCTCATAAGTGTGTGACAGACATAGGCTGCCCGGTTGTTTACAATAGCATTATACCACCTATTCGTGAAAAAACATACTTTTTCAATTTATATAATGTACAATGCGCCCCCGGGGATCGCCTTAATGCAGCGCTTTGGTGGGGCAGGCTTTTGTGCATTCGTAACAGAGAATGCACTCAGTTGCGTTTTTTCGCCTGCGAGATTCTTTGTTGACTTCGACATTCATAGGACAAACCTGCAGGCACTTGCCACAATGGACGCATTTATTTTCATCACAATGGACGCGCAGAAGTGAAAAGTAGCTCATCGGTTTAAGAAATACCGTAACCGGACACAGATACTTGCAGAATGCGCGGTTGTCTTTAAATACAAAAGCCAGTACAATACCGGAAATATAGTAAACTGCATTCCCTGCAAGAAACATCCGGAACATGATCTCCTCCAGATGAGCGATTTTCATCAAAAACAGGCAGGAAACCACTGTCAGGGATAGCGCAAACATCACATAACGCAGAATACCTAATTTTTCTTTTCGGGTCTTTTTCGGCTGCTTGTAAGGCAGAAAATCCAGCACCATAGCTGTCCAGCAGGCATAGCCGCACCATCCCCGCCCGAAGACTAATGGTCCCAAAATCTTTGCCACCGCATAATGAATCGTTGCCGCCTCAAAAACACCCAGAAACAAATAGTACCAAAAGCCCTCAATCTGCATATTTTCGCGGGAGATTATGCCGAGGTACAGCAACATATAGCTCCCTACTGCCAGCTGTACAAAATGTCGGGCATAGCGTTTTCCGGCAGTAAAAAGAACTGTCCCTAATGCAAGACAGCCTCCGATGTAGCTGAAATTCAACAGATAAAACAAGTTATCCTTTGCAATCCATAGCGCGACTGCCACTGCCTCAAATAACAAAAACAGCAGAACTGACGGTACATATTTACGAAGCATTTTATTTTTTCTCATCATTATCCCATGCTCCTTTGATTTCATTTTTTAAAATAATATTACCTTGATTCATAAAATCCTACAATATATCATGATTCGCAATGATCATGATCCAATTCGCCGTTCGCCAATTATGCAAGCATATTAGTTCACTTGAGCTCATTATATCATAAGCTCACGAATTCGTGCTATCGCACTCTACATCCTGCTTCGCAGGCTGTAAGATCATTGTAAAAATTGCTGCAAGACCTAAGGGCACTCTCGAGTAGATATCAGGGGGTGCTTTTACTATAATGAAAACAGATAACCTTGATTTAATGTTTTTGAAAGGAGATGTTTGTAATTTTTTTGCAAATGCATTCATGTGCCAAAAATCAAATTGACACACCTGCTGTTTATAATTATAATGATGTCATAAATCAAATTGACACATAAAGGATGGAGAGATATTTGTGATAAGTACTTTAGAAGAAGCAAAGATGCGTATTAAAGAATTGGAGAAGGAGAATGAAGAACTTAAGGCTGAAGTAGAGCGTCTTAAGGCACGTAATTTAGGAGGACGTAAAAAACATAATGAGGCATGGAAGTCCTCCTATCAGGAATTTGCAATTAAGTACGAAGCAGGAATGACAATAATGGAAATTGTAAAGGAAGGTCAAATCAGCCGCAGGACAGCGTATCGTTATAAGGCATATTTTGATGAAATGATAAATCAAATGCATGATTCAGATATGTCGGACAAGGGACGTACTTATGATTGAAAGTAGAAACATAAATATTATTGTGGATGCAGATGGAAATAGATTGGTCTTAATTAATGACGTTGTATTTAAAGGAAAAAGGAATGTTAATTGGGATGAAGTAAAAACTTATTTAGAACAATATGTAGGTGACTATTATGAAATAGAAGAAACCTCGGAAAAAGTATACATTGGTAATAAACTTCCGGACGAATATACAGGTTCTGAGAGTAAAAAATTATTGCTGGGAGCTAATGCAAAAGCGAAAGCAAATGCTGCAACAGCTATCCCGGAACTAATCCAGATTGCAAAGAATCCATCCTATCAGGAAAACAAAAAAGAAAAACATGATAAAGATGCCAAACATGGATGGTATAGATATGATGTGCGATTTGCGATTCCTGTTTATGAGAATGATGCGTTGATCAGATATAATGTTTTTAGAGCAAGATTACTGATTAATCATGCTCAAAACGGGAACAAATATTTGTATGATATTTTGGCAATAAAAAAAGAAACGAGCAAGCCACAACAATAAGTGTGGTGAAAACCCATTTCTTACTTAAGATAGTAGCAAGAAGCAGTTTCGTTGTCAAGAACTATGAAAAAATAATTGTCGATAGAGGATATTTAGGATGCAAAAACTTACATCAAAGGATAAAGAAGGAAGAATTTTGGTGAATGGAATTTATAAGATTTGTAATATACCGGGCAATTGCAGTCGTAGTGAATGTTATAATGGTTGCGTCATAGATACAATGATTAAACGGCTATACGAATTGGAACATGCGCAAAATAAAAAAGACTAATAAAACACGAAATTCTGGAGTAGTGCCAATCTCTATCATAACCCCTCAGATACTTTCATACACTGTAAAAAAGTATCCTGAGGGGTTTTCCTTTGAAAGACTATATTGA
>ENA-USUK01003010-USUK01003010.1-human-gut-metagenome-genome-assembly--contig:-NODE-3010-length-10544-cov-11.380529_pt1 | contig 10544 bp, 7 predicted proteins | sample MGYA00250062_ERZ773400 | MGnify/ENA primary metagenome ERZ773400 (study PRJEB29103, sample SAMN06111961) | human gut metagenome | biome: human gut; feature: ankylosing spondylitis patient; material... | reverse complement strand
TAATCCGGATACAAGAATCTTATCATAACTCCGCTACAAATCACGCAAAATGCGTACATTTGTAGCGGAGTTTTTTTTTATTCAGTATGGCTTATGAGAGAATTTATCATTGCAGACAATCAGGATATCAGTAAGGCAGGAATGATGTTCCTGTTGAGTAAACAAAAGGAGGTATCCCTCCTTTTAGAAGCTGACAACAAGGCTGAACTGATTCAGCAGCTACGATTGTATCCGCAAGCAGTGATTATTCTGGATTATACTTTGTTCAATTTTGCGGGGGCAGATGAATTGATTGTCTTGCAGGAAAGATTCAAGGAAGCCGACTGGATTCTATTCTCTGACGAACTAAGCCTGAACTTTCTCCGTCAGGTATTATTCAGCAGCATGGCTTTCGGGGTAGTGATGAAAGATAACTCAAAAGAAGAAATCATGACTGCCATTCAATGCGCCACCCGCAAACAAAGGTATATTTGCAATCATGTCAGCAATCTGCTGCTTTCGGGAACTTCTTCTCCGCTGGCAGCGTCAAGTATGGACGACCATTTGCTGACGCAGACAGAAAAGAATATCCTAAAAGAAATTGCATTAGGGAAAACAACGAAAGAGATTGCCGCAGAGAAAAATCTTAGTTTCCATACGATCAACAGCCATCGTAAGAATATCTTTCGCAAATTGGGAGTGAATAATGTGCACGAGGCTACTAAATATGCGATGAGGGCAGGGATTGTGGATTTAGCCGAATACTATATCTGACACCGCTATTCACTAACCTCTACCCCTCTAAGGGAACTATTTAACAGATAATTTCTCCGCTTCCCACACAAACTTTCGCCTCTTCATCATAAATCACCCCAAACTGCCCCGGAGCAATGCCTTGCAGCTTTTCAGAGGACAAAATGTGGAATTGCTTCTCCCCTTCCTGTATCAGTTTTCCTTTGGTAAAGTCGGGAGTGTGACGAATCTTGAAAGTGATGTCTATCTCCTTCTCCTGCCCTTTCCAGGGATTATCAGTAATGAAATGGAAATCATGCATCCGGAATTCATTGCCGTACTGTGTTTCCACACCGTAACCGCGGGACACATAAATTGTATTTTCTTCAATATCCTTCTTGACTACGAACCAGGGTCCACCACTCAATCCAAGCCCTTTGCGCTGGCCGATTGTATGAAACCAATAACCGCGATGTGTACCCAATTTCTTTCCGGTTTCCAATTCAATAATCGCCCCTTCCTTTTCTCCTAAAAAACGACGGACAAAATCATTGTAGTTTATCTTCCCAAGAAAACAGATACCCTGACTATCTTTCCTTCTGGCACTCGGCAATCCGGCTTTATTGGCAATCTCACGCACTTCCTGTTTCATCAAACCTCCAATGGGAAACATGAGTTTGGAAACTTGCAGGTAATCAATCTGTGCGAGAAAGTCCGTCTGGTCTTTCACAGGGTCTTTCGCTGTGCCCAACCAAGTTTTACCGTTGCGTTGCAAGGTGGTGGCATAATGACCGGTTGCCGTAAAGTCGAAGTCTTTCCCTACACGCTGTTCAAAGCAACCGAATTTGATAAGCTTATTACACATCACATCCGGATTAGGCGTCAGCCCCTGCCGGATTTTATCAATGGCATAGGCCGCTACATTCTCCCAATACTCCTGATGCAAATCCACTACCTCCAAAGACAGACCGTACTTACGTGCCGTAGCAGTAGATAATTCAATATCTTCCTCTGCCGAACAGTCCATATATTCCGCTCCGTCCATGCCTATCTTAATATAAAAAAGAGTGGGCTTATATCCTTGCTCACAAAGGAGATGTACAACAACCGAACTGTCGACACCTCCTGATAATAATGCAGCTATATCCATGAATAATGATTCGTCTATTAATAACGTTCTATATGTAAGCTAATACCTATTAAAAAATTCTATGCTACAAAGATAAGGCAAGAATCTCTAACAGCCAATCACATATTGAAGGCATTTTTATACCATAAATGTGGTAGATAAGCAAAGTATTTCCTACATTTGCACAGTAAAAAGCTTTTTATGATGACGAAATTAAGAAAGATAATCCTCATACCTGCCCTGAGCATCGTATTTATCAGTGGCTTTTTCTCCTGTGGTGTCGACCGCTGGCCGGAGTATGCCCATCAGACCGCACTGGATACATGGATGTACGACATCATGCAGCAGAACTATCTGTGGTATCAAGATCTACCTTCCTACGATGATGTGAATCTGTTTCTGGAACCTGCCTCGTTTTTATCTAAAGTAAAATCAAAAAACGACAGCTATTCGTTTGTGGACTCTGTGATGGAGACTCCGCTGCCTACCTATGGATTTGATTATTCACTGGTTCGAAGTGCGGATATCGATACAGCATATAATGCATTAATTACTTACGTCATCCCCGGTTCACCGGCAGAAGCAGCCGGACTGGAACGTGGAAACTGGATTATGAAAGTCGATACTTCTTACATCAGCAAGAAATATGAGACTCAATTATTACAGGGAACCCAAGCCCGGGATTTGGTGATGGGAGTATGGAAAGAAGTTCCTGTTGAGCCGGAAGAAGGGGAAGAAGTAGGAGAAGAAAAATTTGTATATAAGGTAGTACCTAATGACATAACATTAAAACTACCTGCTGCACGATCCATTGAGGATAATCCGGTACATAAAACCAAAATACTTACGGTAAAAGAAAACAATAGAGATATCAAAGTAGGGTATCTCATGTACAATAGCTTCACTGCCGGAACCAATAGTGATCCAGACAAGTATAATAACGAACTGCGACAAATCTCACAAGAGTTCAAGACAGCAGGCGTGAAATATGTTATACTTGACCTACGTTACAACGCCGGTGGTTCATTGGATTGCGTTCAGTTATTAGGTACAATTCTGACTTCAGAAGTACGATTAAATAAGCCGATGGCCTATCTGGAATATAATAATAAAAACAGGGACAAGGATGCTACCATCAACTTTGATAGTGAGATATTAAAGAGCGGTGTTAATTTAGACCTGCCCGCCCTATTCGCTATCACAAGCAGTACAACAGCCGGAGCACCGGAAATGTTAATCAGGAGCCTATTCCTGAAAGACAGCTATCCTGTTGTAACCATCGGTGGTGTCACCAAAGGACAAAATGTAGCAACAGAACAATTCATTAATGAAGAATTTCTGTGGTCAATCAATCCGGTAGTCTGCACTGTTTATGATTCCAACCACGATGCCGGAGGAGCTCTCTCCCCTGCAACAGATCTTAAAATTAGTGAAACGACTATTGGTGGAGTTACTAATTACAGTGAGTTTCTGCCATTCGGTGATCCTAACGAAAGAATGTTAAAAGTAGCCATCGGTGTTATTGACGGAAGTTATCCACCAAAGGACGAGGAAACCGAAGAGACGACAAAAGCACAATTCAAGATAGAGAAAAGCGTAATAAGTCCGGCTAGTAGACGTTTTAGTAGTAACGGATTACAATTAAAATAAGAAAGGATGAAAAAAGTAGCTATTTTATTGCTGGCAATACTGACATTCAGTTGTTCGGATGATGACGAAAAGGGTACAGAAGAGGATAAAGGGCAATGGGCTATGATTTTCAATGAATCCGTCGAGAACGATTCAAAACCTGTAAATAAGACAGAGAAGTTTATGTTCGATGGCGAGCGCCTGATTCAACATATTATAAAACAACGTTATTTCGAAGAAGAAATCAGTAACGAAGTAAACTTGAGCTACTCTGATAATCAGGTAACAGTTACCACTGACTATCTCACTTTAGTATATACATTAAATAGCGAAGGCTATGCCAGTCAATGTGTATACAGTTTGTCTTCACAAAATCGTATTTATCAATTTTCTTACTCTGCAGAAGGATACTTAACCGGAATTGTCGAGAATATCGACGATACAGAATATTCATCAACATCACTTACATACGAGAACGGAGATATAACCTCTATCAGTTCCAAGATGAACGGCCTTGAAAACAAGTTCATTTATGAACCGGGAGAAGAAAGTTCGAAATACCATCTGCCCTGCCTCGGTTTATTGGAGATACATCCTCTGACATTCCATATTGAAGCTCTTTACGCAGGGTTATTGGGTAAGGACCCGCGCCATTTCACCATACGCAGTTGTCCTGCAGGAAGTAACGACGAAAAGACAGTCTATTCGTATGGGTTTGATAAAAAAGGAAATCCATCCAGGATGATTTGTCAGACGACCTATGCCGGAGGACAGGCCAGCTATTATCCATACACACGCAACATTTCGATTTCTTTCGAATAATCTTTCATTCCGAACATCGAATTCTCTTTTAAAGTAGCATAATCACTCTATTTCTGTCAAGAGCAGAATTATAGATTCTTAACCTATAAAGATACTTTTCATGCCTCAACTTTGTTTATTCCGAAACAAAGGCTCTGATTTTACCTAACAAAGGCTCTAACTTCTCCTAACGCAGCGTTTAATGAGTCGTAACGCACCGTCTAATTTTCATAAAGCTGCGGTATAAAACACGTTAATCTCTGGTTTCATCCCTTTTATAAACCGGGATAAAGCTCACGACTCCCAAGGATACAACAAAAAAGGAGAAAGCTTCCGCTCCCTCCTTCTATCGTAGTTTAACCTCAATCTATTTTATGATTCTGTACCAAAGATACAACATTGAAAAGCCAAAGTCAAGTATTCCCGGTTTTATTTCTTGAAAAATTTATCGAAGAACAGAATCTGATAATCAATGGAGTTATTCCAATACTGCCCTGTATGTCCTCCCGGGCGGGTAATAAAATCATGATCGATCTTTCTTTCCAACAGGCGGTTATGCAAATCCTTGTTCACATTCAGGAAGAAATCATCTTCTCCACAATCGACAATGATAGCCAAATCGCCATTCTCTATCTTATCAATCAGATTGATAACGGTGTGATTATCCCATACCTCCTTATTCGATTCATATTCTCCCAACTGTTTAGCCATGTCCCAGTTTTTCGGGAACGGGCGAATATCCATCCCTCCGCTTGTACTTCCACTGGCACCAAACGTATCTTTATGACGGATTGCATTCCACATCGCTCCGTGTCCACCCATACTCAATCCGGTGATGGCGCGTCCCTTACGGTCGGCAATCGTCTTGTAATGTTCGTCGATATACTTCACCAGTTCCGACGAAATAAAAGTTTCATAGCGGAAAGACGGGTTGACCGGACTATCCCAGTACCAGCTATTCTTTCCGTCCGGACAAACGAATATGATTCCTTTTTCATCTGCAATTTGGGGAAGATTCGGTTTAATGTCAATCCATGTTTTAGCATTTCCACCATAACCGTGCAACAGATAAATAGTAGGACAAGCCACCGATTTCTTTCCTGATGCAGCATCCGGCGTAACAACGACCACTTGCACTTCCTTATTCATGGAAGGACTTTTAATTAACAAGGTATCTACTTTGGCAGCAAAAGAGGGAGCTACCCAAATTAAAAGAAGAGCAATTAATAGATTTTTTTTCTTTTCCATTGTGTGTTATAAATAGTTAGATATAATTATTCCTCTGGCTCTGCAGCAGGATTAAATTTAGCAACCGGCATTTCAAAGGTTTTATGACACTGTTTACAGGTATAGTTCCAGTGGTTGTCTCCCGGGGGAATGACCATTAATGCAGAAATGATAGCAGCCCCCATAGCACGCCAACGCTTTTCTTTTCTCAAAACCAACTGGATGTCCGATGAACCGCAGTACGGACAAAGCGTTAACTCTTCCGGCCAACTATCGTTATCCTTCAACACTTGGACAGCATTCTCGTAGTCTTCGTCTGCCACCAATATATCCACCCCTGCTATACTACTTACGCAACTTTTATACAAAGTAGAGAAATTCTCATTGTGCAGAATAGACTCGATGCCTTCATTCTCCAATGCTCCCTGAAGGATATGTGCCTTCATCGCATCATTACAAGTGATCAATTTTACAGTCTTCATAAGGAATCTGTTTTAATATGTCCCACAAAAATAAGATATAAAAATGAAATGTGAAACAAAACCCGACTAACTTTATCAGCAGGTAAAACGAACCAAATCAGAAGTGATTCTATTTTTATTCACGGAAGATATCATTATTTAATACTTTTTTCGTACTTTCGCAGCGACAATTGGCAATCACATGAAAAAACTATTGACACTGCTACTATTTTCCAACATCCTGTTTTCCCTGTTACAGGCACAACCTGTACATCAAATAAAGGGAACGGTGATTGAGAAAAACAGCCGTCAGCCATTAGAATTCATTAACGTAATGATTCTTGGGCTGAACAAAGGTGGTGTCACCAATGCGGAAGGTCATTTCACCATCGAACAAGTGCCTCCCGGCATCTACCGTCTGCAAGCGACAGCCATCGGCTACAAGAGTGTCACTACTCCCGAATATATCTTATCTACCAAAGATCTGAACATTTCGATAGAAATGGAAGAGAACCTGACCGAACTCGCAGGAGTAACCGTCACCGCTTCTCCTTTCCGGCGCGACTTGGAAAGTCCGGTCAGCCTGCGCATCATCGGATTGCAGGAAATAGAAAAGAGTCCGGGAGCCAACCGGGACATTTCGCGTATTGTTCAGTCTTATCCGGGAGTTGCCTTCTCTCCTATCGGCTACCGCAATGACCTGATTGTACGCGGTGGGTCTCCTTCTGAAAACCGTTTCTATCTGGACGGAGTGGAAATACCCAATATCAATCACTTCAGCACGCAAGGAGCATCCGGCGGTCCGGTGGGAATCCTTAATGCCGACCTGATACGTGAAGTAAATTTCTATACCGGTGCTTTTCCCACTGATAGAGGGAACGCACTTAGCTCCGTGCTTGATTTCAAATTGCGCGACGGAGATATGGAGCATAACTCACTAAAAGCTACCCTCGGAGCATCCGAAGTCTCTCTGACCTCTAACGGACATATTGGAAAGAAAACCTCCTATCTGGTATCCGTGCGTCAATCTTATCTGCAATTCCTGTTTGATATGCTCGACCTGCCTTTCCTGCCGACTTTCACCGATGCGCAATTCAAATTGAAAACCCGGTTCAACGAACAGAACGAATTGACGGTATTGGGGCTTGGAGGAATCGACAATATGCGATTGAACACGAAAGCAGATAGCGAGGACAATGAATATATCCTTAGTTACCTGCCAAAAATCAAGCAGGAAACGTTTACCTTAGGTGCTGTATATCGTCACTATGCAGGCCCGCATGTGCAATCGGTGGTAGTCAGTCACAGTTACCTGAACAACCGCAATACCAAATACCGGCAGAATGATGAAAGCATTCCGGAGAATCTGATGCTCCGCCTCCGTTCTACCGAACAGGAAACGAAGTTCCGCTTCGAAAACAATTCTTCTTTCCGCAACTGGAAAGTCAATCTCGGAGTGAATCTGGATTATAGTCAATATACCAACACCACCTTTCAAAAGGCATATACCAATCAGGCACAAACGTTTGATTACCATACCTATTTGGGAATGATGCGTTGGGGACTTTTCGGCACTATCAGCTACTCTTCGATGGACGAACGTTTCACAGCTTCCCTGGGATTGAGAGCTGATGCCAACAATTATTCGTCGGCCATGAAGTCACTCTCCGATCAGCTTTCTCCCCGCATATCGCTTTCCTACCAACTTGCCGAGCACTGGTTCGTAAGCGGAAATGCAGGACTTTATTATCAGTTGCCTCCTTACACGGCACTCGGTTTTAAAGATAATAACGGAATGTATGTCAACAAATACAATCTGCGCTATATGAAAGTCAGCCAGGAAAGTCTGGGCATTAGTTGGCGCAAAGGAGATACGTTCGAAGTCTCCGTCGAAGGATTCTACAAAGACTATGATAAAATTCCGCTCTCCGTTGTAGACGGGATTCCTCTTACCTGCAAAGGAAATGATTATGGAGTGATTGGCAATGAATTGCTGACTTCTACCGCTCAAGGACGTTCGTATGGCGCGGAGATTCTAGTAAAGTGGCTGATCGCCAAGAAACTGAATCTGGCTTCCTCCTTCACCATCTTTAAAAGTGAATACCGCAACGACAAAGAGAGCGAATACATTGCATCCGCATGGGACAACCGATATATTTTCAATTTACGGGGAACTTACAATCTGCCCCACCAATGGAGTGTCGGCATGAAAGTCAGTTGCATCGGTGGTGCTCCTTACACGCCATACGATGAAGAAAAATCATCTTTGGTATCTGCCTGGGATGCACAAGGCAAAGCATATTACGACTATTCAAAATATAATAAGGAACGTCTTCCGGCCTTTGCACAGGTAGACCTCCGCATCGACAAGACATTTTATCTGAAACATTGCATGCTGGGATTCTATCTTGATTTGCAGAATATCACGGCCAGCAAACTGAAACAGCAGGATGTGCTGATGAGCACCGGCATCATCGAGAATCCGGAAGCTCCTGCCGACAGCCAACACTATAAAATGAAACGCCTCAAACAATCGAGCGGGACTTTGCTCCCCACATTAGGAATAACATTTGAGTATTAATTTATGCATAGAACATTAAACTAGAAAAAGAGTATGAAAAGAGAAATCGCTATGATTGCCTTCGTATTATTAGGCATGGGAATGACAGCTTCTGCACAATTCGGCAAGAAGATTAATTTAGGAAAAGCTTTACAAGCAGGTAAAGATGTAGTATCAGCCGTTACATTATCTGATGCGGACATTGCTAATATGAGTAAGGAATATATGACATGGATGGACACTCATAATCCATTGACAAAACCTGATACCGAATACGGCAAACGTCTGGAGAAACTGACGGGACATATCAAAGAAGTGGACGGACTGAAACTTAACTTTGGCGTATATGAAGTAATAGACGTAAACGCCTTTGCCTGCGGTGACGGTAGTGTACGTATCTGCGCCGGTCTGATGGATGTTATGACGGATGAAGAAGTAATGGCAGTGGTAGGTCATGAAATCGGTCATGTGGTTCACACAGATTCCAAAGACGCTATGAAAAATGCCTACCTACGTTCAGCTGTGAAGAACGCGGCAGGTGCAGCCAACGACAAAGTAGCCAAACTGACAGACTCCGAACTGGGAGCCATGGCAGAAGCTCTTGCCGGTGCACAATTCTCACAAAAGCAAGAAAATGAAGCCGATGATTATGGTGTTGAATTCTGCGTAAAAAACGGCATCGACCCTTATGCAATGGCAAATGCCTTGAGTAAATTGGCAGAACTTGCAAAAGATGCTCCTAAAGCATCCTATGCACAAAGAATGTTCTCTTCACATCCGGACACTCAAAAGCGCATTGAACGTACAAAAGCCAAAGCAGACAGCTACGCTAAGAAGTAAAGAGTTTATCTAATATATAAGGAAGAGTTCAAAACTTCCTGTTGATTTTTATTAAGGCACGGATTACACGGATTAACACAGTTCTTATTTAATTGAAACTGTGAAATCTGCGTAATCCGTGCCTCAATTATATTATTATGATTACACAAAAAAGACAACACGATTATTAAATTTTCATTAATATATTACACATATTTGCATAGTGTCCCGATTTCTTGTAATTTCGACCCTATAACCATTTAAATCCATTTATGGAATTTCTTATCATACTTTTCTTACTTATACTGAATGGCATTTTTGCCATGTATGAAATTGCGTTGGTATCATCCAGCAAAGCACGTCTTGAAACACTTGTCGCAAAAGGTAACAAATCAGCCCGAGGAGTTTTAAAACAATTGGAAGAACCGGAAAAGTTCTTGTCTACCATTCAGATTGGTATCACGCTGATCGGTATCGTATCCGGTGCGTATGGTGGTGTGGCTATTGCCGACGACCTCGTACCTTTCTTTTCTCTCATTCCGGGCGCAGAAGCATACGCACGCAACCTGGCAATGATTACTACCGTAGCAATCATCACCTATCTTTCTCTGATTATCGGAGAGCTGGTTCCTAAATCCATTGCTCTTAGTAATCCGGAGCGGTACGCCACTTTGTTCAGCCCGGTCATGATTCTGCTGACGAAGGTTTCTTATCCTTTTGTGTGGTTGCTAAGCGTCTCTACCCGGTTACTGAACAAACTTATCGGTCTGAAAAGCGAAGAACGCCCCATGACACAGGAGGAAATCAAAATGATTCTGCATCAAAGTTCGGAGCAGGGTGTGATTGACAAAGAGGAAACGGAAATGATACGCGACGTATTCCGTTTCTCTGATAAACGCGCCAACGAACTGATGACACATCGCAGAGATCTTATTATCCTTCATCTCGATGATACACAGGAAAAAGTGATGAAGATTATCGAAGAAGAACATTACAGCAAATATCTATTGGTAGACGAACGGAAAGATGAGATTATCGGTGTGGTTTCCGTAAAGGATATTATCCTGATGGTAGGCAACAAAAAGGTGTTTAACCTGCGCGAAATTGCCCGTCCTCCCCTCTTTATTCCAGAAAGTTTGTATGCAAATAAAGTTTTAGAGCTATTTAAGAAGAACAAAAACAAGTTCGGAGTTGTTGTTAACGAGTA
>ENA-USUK01003006-USUK01003006.1-human-gut-metagenome-genome-assembly--contig:-NODE-3006-length-10555-cov-15.359611_pt1 | contig 10555 bp, 10 predicted proteins | sample MGYA00250062_ERZ773400 | MGnify/ENA primary metagenome ERZ773400 (study PRJEB29103, sample SAMN06111961) | human gut metagenome | biome: human gut; feature: ankylosing spondylitis patient; material... | reverse complement strand
AGACACTGGAGGAGATCAAGGCAAGAGAAGCCGCAGAGCGTGAAGCAAAGCGTCACGTCAACTACGGCGAATATACCACCGATGCGGATACCACGCAGCTGCTGGCCGCACTGGTACAGTGTGAAGCAGGCTGTGAAAGCTACGAAGGCCAGCTGGCGGTAGCGTCCGTAGTTATGAACCGTGTAAGAAGCGGAGCATATCCCAATAGTATTCACGGTGTTATCTATGCCTCCGGACAGTTTACTCCAGCACTGAACGGTAAGGTAAATACCGTATACGAATCCGGCAGGATCTCCGCAAGCTGTGTTCAGGCAGCCCAGGAAGCCATCTCCGGTGTCTCCAATGTAGGAGACATGACCCACTTCAGACGTAACAATGGCCGTGACGGACTGGTCATCGGTAACCACGTCTTCTACTAAGTGGCACACAAAAGAACAGCGCATACAACAGAGACGGTATCCCGGAACAGGGGTACCGTCTTTTAACGTACAGGCAGGAGCCGATCCGCCGGATGGAATGAGGAATGAGAAGAGCACAATAGAATCCTGTATCGTGCACCAATAGAGGTTGTCACAGAAGACTATTTGTAGTACACTGGATACAACTACAAAACCAAAGGAGTGATCACATGAGTGAAATGGTAACCTTGTGGCTTGTGGTATTGATCGTATCGATCGGTGTGGAGGTCGCCACTCTGGGACTGACGAGCATCTGGTTCGCCGGAGGCGCCGTTGTGGCAGTGATTGCCGCCGCATTGCAGGCACCGATCTGGTTGCAGATCCTGCTATTTTTTGCAGTGTCTCTGCTGCTGTTATTTTTCACCAGACCTGTCGCAGTCAGATATTTCAACAAAGACCGCGTAAGGACGAATGTGGAAAGTATGATCGGCAGACAGGCGATCGTGACCAGTGAGATCGACAATCTGCAGGGCATCGGACAGGTAACGGTGGGCGGCCAGGAGTGGAGCGCCAGAACCGAAAAAGACGGACTGAATCTACAGCCCGGAACGGTGGTAGACATCGTGGCAGTCAGTGGTGTCAAGCTGATCGTCAAGGTGGATCCGCAGATGACGAAGGTCATCGGGGAAGTACCGCAGTCACAGAATTAAGAATCGTGTAACACGGATACATGAGGGAAAAGCGCGTACAGAGGTACGCAGCGTACACGAATGTACGCAGAAGGAGGAAAAATGGTAGCATTAATCATTATTGTCGTTTTAGTATTATGGATCTGTGTATCCTGTATCAAGATCGTGCCTCAGGCACAGGCCTACGTGATCGAACGTCTGGGTGCTTATCAGTCCACCTGGAATGTAGGATTCAATCTGAAGATCCCGTTCATCGATAAGGTAGCCAGAAAAGTCAATTTAAAAGAGCAGGTAGCGGATTTCCCACCCCAGCCCGTAATCACCAAGGATAACGTAACCATGCGGATCGATACCGTAGTCTTTTACCAGATCACAGATCCCAAGCTGTTCACCTACGGTGTAGAGAATCCCATGATGGCTATTGAGAATCTGACCGCCACCACCCTGCGTAATATCATCGGTGACCTGGAACTGGACCAGACCCTGACTTCCCGTGAGACCATCAACACCAAGATGCGTGCGGCACTGGATATCGCCACCGATCCCTGGGGTATCAAGGTCAACCGTGTGGAGCTGAAGAACATCATCCCTCCCGCAGAGATCCAGAATGCCATGGAGAAGCAGATGAAGGCAGAGCGCGAGAGACGTGAAGCCGTTACCCGTGCAGAAGGTGAGAAGAAGGCTAAGATCCTGGAGGCAGAAGGTGCCAAGGAGTCCGCAATTCTTCGTGCAGAAGCAGATAAGCAGGCAGCCATCCTTCGTGCGGAAGCTGAGAAGGAGAAGATGATCCGCGAGGCAGAAGGTGAAGCCGAAGCCATCCTCAAGGTACAGCAGGCAAATGCCGACGGTATCAAGATGCTGAAGGAAGCAGGCGCAGATGCAGCAGTCCTGAAGTTAAAGAGCCTGGAAGCTTTCGAAAAGGTAGCTGACGGCCAGGCCACCACCATCCTGCTGCCCGCAGAGCTGCAGGGCATTGCCAGCGTGGCAGAGACCTTCAAGGCAGCCGCAGGCAAAAAGGCAGAATAAGTAAACTAAAAAACGATAAACCAAAGCCACTTTCCGGGAAATAAGGAGGGTGGCTTTTTTATGTCGGATTCACAAAAAACAATGACGGGGGATAAACGCGAGGGGTTGAAAAACACAGAATAATGAAGTATATTGATTACATATAGCTTGTTACAGGCAACGTTTGTAACAGGGATATCAATGGACAAAATCAGAAAACAGAGGCTGCGGGCGCAAGGCCGGAAAGCTTCGGAAAAGAGGAGTATTATGGATTTAAAGGGACGCGATTTTTTGAAATTACTGGACTTTACACCGGAAGAGATCGAATATCTGCTGGATCTGGCGGCAGACCTGAAGGATAAGAAGAAAAAAGGAATCCCCGTAGATACTCTCCGAGGCAAGAATGTAGCGCTGATCTTTGAGAAGACCAGTACCCGTACCAGATGTGCTTTTGAAGTGGCAGCCCATGATCTGGGAATGGGAACGACTTATCTGGATCCCACCGGATCCCAGATCGGCAAAAAGGAAAGCATTGCCGATACTGCCAGAGTACTGGCAGGCATGTTCGAGGGTATCGAATATCGTGGCTTCGGACAGGATATTGTGGAGGAACTGGCAAAATATTCCAAGGTGCCCGTATGGAACGGCCTGACCAACGAATTCCATCCCACCCAGATGCTGGCAGACCTTCTGACCATCCGTGAACATTTCGGACATCTGAAGGGAATCCGTATGACTTACATGGGAGACGCACGTTACAACATGGGTAACTCTCTGATGGTAGCCTGCGCGAAGATGGGCATGCACTTTACCGCATGTACCACCGCAAAATATTTCCCGGCGAAGGAGCTGGTAGCGGAGTGTGAGGCCATTGCGGCACAGACCGGCGGCAGTATTACCCTGACCGAGGATGTGAAGGCGGGCACGAAGGATGTGGACGTGATCTACACTGACGTGTGGGTATCCATGGGCGAGCCCGACGAAGTATGGACCGAGCGTATTAAGGAGCTGTCTCCTTATCAGGTGAATAAAGCAGTCATGGACAATGCCGGCGAGCAGGCCATTTTCATGCACTGTCTTCCTGCATTCCATGATCTGAAGACCAAGATCGGTGCCCAGATGGGTGAGCGTTTCGGCATCACCGAGATGGAAGTGACCGATGAAGTATTTGAATCCGGCCAGTCTCTGGTGTTTGAAGAGGCTGAGAACCGTATGCATACGATTAAGGCAGTGATGGCGGCGACTTTATGAGTATGAAAGCAAAGATTTTAGAGCTTCTTCGGGAAAAGAAGGATCGGGTGGCAGCAGGGGCACCGGAAAGCGAGGCCTATGTCTCCGGGCAGGAGCTCTGCGAGCAGTTCGGTGTATCGAGAACTGCGGTATGGAAAGCCATCGGACAACTGAAAAAAGAAGGCTATGTCATTGAAGCGGTACAGAACCGCGGCTACCGTCTGCTGGATCAGACGGAGGAAGTCTACAACCAGGCGGATATCCAGAGCAGATTAAAGACGAAATGGGTGGCACATCCTTTACAGTTTTTTGACAGTATCGATTCCACCAATATCCGTGCCAAACTGGAAGCGGAACAGGGCGCGAAGAGCGGCCTGTTGGTGGTGTCGGATATGCAGAGCGCCGGACGCGGCAGAAGAGGCCGGAGCTGGGAGAGCCCCGCAGGGACAAATATTTATTACACCCTGATGTTAAAACCGGATTTTTCATCGGACTGTGCACCGATGCTGACGTTAGTCATGGCACTGGCGGTGGCGAAGGGCATCCGGCAGACACTGCGCCGCGACAGCGAAGAGGCAGCAGCCAAAGTCGGGATCAAATGGCCCAACGACATTGTGGTGGACGGGAAAAAAGTCTGCGGCATTCTCACGGAGATGAGCATGGAGCAGGGGTATATCCAGCACATCGTCATCGGTGTGGGCATCAATGTGCGTAAGCAGGAATTTCCCGAGGAGATCCGGGACCGGGCAGCAGCCATTGATGAACAATGCGGCTTCCGCATTTCCCGCAGTCAGCTGATTGCGGATATTATGGAAGCCTTCGAGGAAGATTATGAGATCTTTTTACGGACCCATGATCTGAAAGGCCTGCGGGCATCCTATGCGGAACTTCTGGTAAATCAGGATAGGGAAGTCTGCGTGCTGGATCCCAAGGGCGAATACCGTGGCATTGCCAGAGGCATCAACGACCAGGGAGAGCTTCTGGTGGAGAGACCGGACGGCACCGTGGAGGAAGTCTATGCCGGAGAAGTATCGGTCCGCGGCATTTATGGGTACGTTTAGGTATGTACAGCATTTTCCGGGATGGCAGAAGGCAGGACGGACAGCCGGATGGAAAGACCGGAATAAAAAGACCGGAACAGATAGTCCGTGACAGAATTGAGACAGAACAGGATATAGAACTATGGACGAGAACAAGATCGTACTCTGCGGCGCCAACGCCTATGAGAAGAAATATTATTTTAACGAAGAACAATTTAAGATGATTCCGGATTCCATCAAGCAGGAGCTGCATGTGATCTGCGTGCTCTTCACCGAGGAAGTGGGCGGTGTCTTTACCATTGCCTTTGAAGAGGATGGAAATGTGGTCATGGAGACCAATGCGGATGATGATGACATCTATTATGATGAGATCTCTTCCGGACTGTTGATCTCTGAGATCCGTAGGAGCAGACAGGAGCTTTTCGAGTCCCTGAGTCTGTATTACCGTGTGTTTATCAAAAAAGAAGATGTATCCGCATTGCTGGATGAGGAGGACGATGAATGATTTTTGTCATTGATGTAGGCAACACGAATATGACCATGGGTGTCTTTCAGGGGAAAAAGATGGAAGCCACCTTCCGGATCATGACGAAGACCCCCAGAACCTCAGATGAATACGGGATCATGATCACCCAGCTGCTAAAAAATAACGGTATCGAAGTGACGGACATCGAGGGAGCCATCATTGCCAGCGTAGTGCCGGATGTGATGCATTCCCTGACCAGTTCCATCATCCGTTATCTCAAGACAAAACCACTGATCGTGGGCCCCGGTGTGAAGAGCGGCATCAAGGTCGCTACCGAGGATCCCCGGGCCATCGGTGCAGACCGTATCGTGGATGCGGTGGCAGCTTATGTGAAATACGGCGGACCGGTGCTGGTACTGGATTTCGGTACGGCGACCACCTATGATCTGATCACGGAGGACGGACGTTTTACTGCAGGAATCACGGCTCCCGGTATCCGGATCAGTTCGGAGGCTCTGTGGAAAGAGACGGCGAAGCTGCCGAATATTGAGATCCGTAAGCCGAAGACCATCCTGGCACAGGAGACCATTACCAGTATGCAGGCAGGACTCATGTACGGTCAGATCGGCCAGACGGAATACATTATCCGCAAGGTAAAGGAAGAGAGCGGGCTTGCGGAGCTGAAGGTCGTGGCCACCGGAGGCTTAGGCCGTGCCATTGCGGACGAGACCGACAGCATTGATATCTATGACAGTTCTCTGACCTTGGATGGACTGCGGATCATCTACGACAAGAACAGACGTTGATAGGGGAATGACATGATAAAGCTGGAAAAAGCAGCAACAAAGATTATGGCAGCCATCGGAACAGCAGTAATGCTGTTCCTGCTGTTTTATTCCTGGAAATATACGAAGAGGCTGGTGGAACCGGAATATTATCTGGATGAAAAAGACAGTATTCTCTGGAATGCTCTTGTCGGCGTAGTGCTGGTGGCGGTATGCGGGGCTCTGTCCGGAGTGATGAAAAAGATCCCGGCGTGGGCACTGCATCTGCTGGCAGTTCTGGGAGCTGTGACAGCAGTGATTCTGGGGATAAGGCTTGCGAGGGCCGCCGGAGCGGAGAGCATTGCGGACCAGTATTATGTGCAAAGAGCAGCTATGGCACTGGCGGACGGTGATGCGGAATGGGTGCTGGCACAGGATTACTATGGTATCTATCCGTTCCAGCTGGGACTGGCGGAGATCTTCGCCTTAATCTTCCGTGTGGCAGGCTCCACGGAACGGCTCGTGATCCAACAGGTACAGGCGGTCTGCGGAGGCATCACGCTGTATGTGGGATTTAGGATCGTGCGGGAACTGTCGGGAAGCCGGGCAGCGGAACTGCTATATCTTGTGGCGGAGCTTTTGTTCCTGCCGGTGTATTGCTATGCTTTGTTTATCTATGGTGAGAGTATCGGAACCTGCAGCGTCCTGTGTGCCATCTGGTGTTACCTGATGGCCAACCGGCCGGAGGGAAAGGTGTGGCAGAAGGGACTGCTGTGGAGTGCCGTCGCGTTGTTCATAGGACTGGCGTATGCGACCAGAAATGTATTGCTGGTGGTATGGATCGCCATGGTCATCATGCAGATCCTGGTGCTGCTTCGCAGTAAAAAATGGCAGGGACTGCCGGCGCTCTGCGTGGTGCTGGCAGTCATGCTGCTGGGGAAAACGACTCTCTGTCACATGGCGGAAGGACAGCTTGACCGGGAATATGGTTCCGGTGCTCCGTATGTTCTGTGGGTTGCCATGGGAATGCAGGAGAATCCCGACGCCCTGAAGGGGCCGGGAACCTACAATGATTATAATCTGGACACTTATCTGCAGGCCGGGTATGACAGCATAGAGGCAGCAGAAGTGGCCAAAGGAGATATCAGGCAGTGTCTGGCAAAATGGCAGGAGGATCCCGTGGCAGCCGTTACGTTTCTCAAGGAGAAACTGCTGATCCAGTGGATCGAGCCTACTTATTGCAGCTTTAACCAGACCAGATACCAGTACCGGCCGCAAGGCTGGGTGGAAGACCTCTATACCGGACAGGCCAATGAAAGAGCACTGGCATTCCTGAACCGTTTTCAGGGAATGGTATATCTGGCGGTTTTCGGATATTATTTGAGGATCCTGCTGGGAAAACTGAAAGGTGTACAGGTACTTCCGGGGATTATTTTTCTGGGCGGCTTTTTCATTACGATCCTCTGGGAGGCCAAGAGCCGTTATGTGTATCCCTATATCGTCATGATCCTTCCCAGCGCGGCATGCAGTATGGAGTATTACGGCCACCTGCTGGCGGGTGGCATCGGGAGGATCGCAGGCGGTATTGCGAGTAGTAGGGAAAGGAAACAGAAACAAAAAGAAATAGGAAGGACAGCATGAAAAAATTACAGATTGGTAATGTGACCCTGGACAACCCGGTGATCCTGGCACCCATGGCGGGAGTATCCGACCTGCCGTTCCGCCTGCTTTGCAGGGAGATGGGAGCGGCGCTGGTGTGCATGGAAATGGTCAGTGCCAAAGCCATATATTATAACAATAAAAATACGGACAGTCTCATGGAGATCCATCCCGAGGAAGTGCCGGCTTCCCTGCAGCTGTTCGGCTCAGATCCCCAGATCCTTGCGGAGATGGCAAAACGGATCGAGGAACGTCCTTTTTCCATACTGGATCTGAATATGGGCTGCCCGGTGCCGAAGGTCGTGAACAACGGCGAAGGCTCCGCGCTGATGAAGGATCCGAAGCTGGTGGAGCAGATTCTGACCGCACTGGTAAAAGCCATCGATAAGCCGGTGACAGTGAAGATCCGAAAAGGCTTCGACGATGACCATGTCAATGCCGTGGAGATCGCAAAGATTGCGGAAGCCTGCGGTGTGGCGGCAGTGGCGGTGCACGGACGGACGAGAGCCCAGTACTACAGCGGACAGGCAGACTGGGATATCATCGCACAGGTGAAGGATGCAGTGAAGATTCCAGTGATCGGCAACGGGGATGTGGACAGCCCGGAAAAAGCAAAAGCCATTCTGGAACAGACCGGCTGCGATGGTGTCATGATCGGCCGGGCGGCAGAAGGAAATCCCTGGATTTTCCGGGAGGTGGTATCCTATCTGGAAAACGGCACGATCCCGGCAAGACCCACGAACCGGGAGAAGCGGGAAATGATCCTGCGCCATGCGGCATTGCAGCTGGAATACAAGGGAGAATACACCGGTGTCCGGGAGATGCGCAAGCACCTGTCCTGGTATACGGTGGGAATGCCCCATTCCGCTCATTTCCGCCAGACCATCAATACCATGGAGAAAATGGACGAACTGATCCGGGGAGTGCAGGAAATCTTTCCGGACGAAGTGTAGTGCGGATTTTGGATACAGCAATGCATTATGAGGCAGACCTTGCATGATATGATGTTGTGCGCGGTGTGGTGCATATAATTGGGATGACTGCATACAATGAAGCATGGACACTATTTTGTATCTCTATCCGGCGCGACGGACAGCGATGTGCGGAACACCGCCGGAGGAAAAAGCGGAACTGCGCCGGGGAAAACTGAAGAAATTTTTGCCCTTCCTGTGGAAAAAGGGAGAAGACCGGCGCCCTGTGGTGACTGTGAGCCGGACGGAATATTTTTTCCCGGACTATCATCTGGTCAGAGTGTCGGTAGCCAGAACGGAAGGTATGGAAGAAAAACAGGCGGAGCTGGCACTCACGGAGCTAAAGCTCACGGAGCTAAAGCTCCGGGAACAATTACAGGAACTGACAGAGGATCCGGATCACACCTATGTGGTGTGCCGTGAGCCTCTTTCTTTTTATTTCGGAAGGGAATTCCGGGATTATCTGCAACAGGAGTGGATCGAACATCTGTTGCGCTACGGGGAGAGACCGGGCGGCTATCCGGCGTGGCCGGATCTGGTCCTGCTGGGGAGAAATCCGTATCTGCCTTATGTCGTGCTCCGCTATGCTGCCAGATTGCAGAGCATGAAATGGTATCTTACGGAAAGAGAATACCGGGAGGAGGAAGAGTGGCTGACCGGGGAACTGGAGGATGAGTACGGTCTGATCCCGGAGATCCGGCTGCTTGCGGAAAATGCGGACTACGGACGAGTGCGGCTGCAGGGGACGAAACCCTGCGTGGTACTGGATTTTTGCGACAATGAAAAGGTCTACGGCGGCGGGCTGGCAGCGGGCAGCATCTGGCTGGATTTTCCGGCATCGGAGGAAAAGGAACGCCGTGTCGCGTCCGGATGTCCGCAGATCCGTTATTTTTCCATGAAAAAAGAATGGAAAGACCCGCGAAAAGCCTTGGAATACCTTGACACCATCAATAAAAATGGGTATAATAACCCGGTTGATTAGGCAGTTATGCTGCCGGGAGTGTCGGTAGCGCAAAATATAGAAAGCAGGAAGGTGCGGTATCATGCAGGAAAAGAAAAACATTTTGACCTACGAAGGCCTCAGAAAATATGAGGATGAGTTACATGATCTGAAAGTGGTAAAACGTCAGGAAGTTGCTCAGAAGATTAAGGAAGCAAGAGAGCAGGGAGACCTGTCCGAGAACGCTGAGTACGATGCAGCGAAGGATGAGCAGAGAGACATCGAAGCCCGTATCGAAGAACTGGAGAAGATCCTAAAGAACGCAGAAGTCGTTGTAGAGGATGAGGTAGATCTGGACAAGATCAACATCGGATGTATCGTTAAGATTCTGGATGTGGAGTATAGTGAAGAACTGGATTACAAGATCGTAGGTTCCACCGAGGCCAACAGCTTAAAGGGTAAGATTTCCAACGAAAGCCCCGTAGGTAAGGCACTGATCGGTCATAAGGTCGGCGATACCGTAGAAGTAGAGACACCCGCAGGTGTATTCGCATATAAGATTCTGGAGATCCAGAGAAGTAATGTTGACTAAGTAAGATAGAGTAAGGAGTGGAAAAAAGTGGCAGATACACAGAACACAAAGGTACAGGAACAGGACATTCACCAGCTGTTGAAGGTAAAGCGCGAGAAGCTGGCGAACCTGCAGGAAGCAGGCAAGGATCCTTTTCAGATCACCAAATATGATGTGACCCATCACAGCACCGATATCAAGAACAATTTCGAGGAACTGGAAGGCAAGACCGTCCGCATCGCCGGACGTGTGATGTCCAAACGTGTCATGGGTAAGGCATCCTTCTGTAATGTACAGGATCTGCCCGGCAATATCCAGGTATATGTGGCTAGAGACAGCATCGGTGAAGAGTCCTATGCGGATTTCAAGAAGTACGATGTGGGCGATATCGTAGGTATCGAGGGTGAAGTCTTCAAGACCAAGACCGGCGAGACCTCCATACATGCGGCAAAGGTAACACTGCTGTCCAAGAGCTTACAGATCCTGCCTGAGAAGTTCCACGGCCTGACCAATACCGATATCCGTTATCGTCAGCGTTATACCGACCTGATCATGAATCAGGACGTTAAGGATACTTTCGTAAAGCGTTCCAGAATTATCAGTGCCATCCGCCGTTATCTGGACGGACAGGGTTTCCTGGAAGTAGAGACTCCCATGCTGGTATCCAATGCCGGCGGTGCAGCTGCAAGACCTTTCGAGACCCATTACAATGCGCTGGATGAGGACGTGAAGCTGCGTATCTCCTTGGAGCTGTACCTGAAGAGACTGATCGTCGGCGGCATGGAGCGTGTCTTCGAGATCGGCCGTGTATTCCGTAACGAA
>ENA-USUK01003005-USUK01003005.1-human-gut-metagenome-genome-assembly--contig:-NODE-3005-length-10562-cov-3.005150_pt1 | contig 10562 bp, 6 predicted proteins | sample MGYA00250062_ERZ773400 | MGnify/ENA primary metagenome ERZ773400 (study PRJEB29103, sample SAMN06111961) | human gut metagenome | biome: human gut; feature: ankylosing spondylitis patient; material... | reverse complement strand
AACGATCACGTGTTCCAGCTCCCGGACATTGCCGGGCCAGTCGTAGCCGTACAGTTTGTCCAGTTCGGCCTGGCCGGGCTCCGGGGGCATCGCCAGCATTCCACCCTCATAAGTGCATGCAGAAAGCAAAATCACATACTGCGAATCACTGAACTGTGCCACTGCATCCCCTGGACGGAGCGATTTTTTCAATGTCTCCGCCAGATGCGGCATCGCATTGCGGATGCGGAACAGATCTACATCACTGACTCTGCTTCCGGTATACTCCCCCGCCTTTAAGGTCAGAAGCAGAATATATTCATTTTCATCAAAACGCGCTGTCTTTCTCACCTGAAGCCTGCAAATTTCCCGAAAGACCGGATACCCGCACAAAAACGCTCCCGCTGGATTCTGTTCTGCAATATCCTGATGTACCTGTGCAATTCCCTGCACATTTCCGCTTTTATTCTGTCTCAGTAATTTGTCATAAACGCCCTTTAATTTTGACAGTCCACAAATTCCAAGCTGCTGCTGCAACGTCCGACAGGCATTCTCATAAACTTCCAGGGCGGAACCAATTTTATTTTTTCCTGCCAATGCTCTGATCAGATAACAATATAACTCTTCATCAAGACTTTCCCATTGAAGTGCCTGACTGCAAAGCTGTTCTAACTCTTCAAATTTTTCTGTGCTGACATAATATTCGCACAGATACCGGACGCAGTTTAAATACAAAGAGTGATAATAAGTATTCAGCGTCATCACCCAGTGCATATCTGCAACTTTTGTCATGAAATCACCCTGATAGAGTGCAAGCGCCGCTTTTAATTTCCGGATTGCCTCCCCCTCTGAAATAGTTTTCTGCTTTGCAGATTCAAACATTTGTTCGAACTGTTCTGCATCCACCGCCACCTCCTGTCTGGGATTCCAGCGGTAGGAACCATGATCGGTCAGGATAAAATCCTCATCTCCAAAGTTTTTCTTCAGAAAGACTCTCAGACGATACATCAGATTTTTCAATGCACCTGCCGGATTTCCCGTTTCTTCCTCCTGCCACAGTGCATCTGCCATGTCATAAAAAGTCAGTGTCTGATTTCTGTGAATAATCAGATAAGCCAGCAGATTTATCATTTTGGGAGACCGTATCTCTTCCTCATTCACAATATGTTCTTCATCCCTGATCTGAAATTTTCCCAGAGTCCGAATCGTCAGCATGCAGTTCTCCTCCTCTTTTCCAGCTCTGACTGCCAGATTTTTCCTGTAAGTCTAACATGCATGCATTGCCATAAAAGTCGAATACCGTACCTAAAAATCCTGCTTACTTCGACCTTTTTCTATTTTTATATACAAGGAAAGCAATCAGTCCCGCAATAAAAACTGCTGCAATACCGCCGATCACCGGCACAGCCACCGGTACAGATGCTGCATCGATCTCCTGTGCTGCAAGGTCGGCATCTTTCCCGTCCACATCGCCGGAAACGGTGCTCTCATCCTCTGCTGTGTTTGCCAACGGTGTCTCGCTCTCTTCGATGTCGACAACTCCATCGACCAACGGAGTCTGCTCCTCCGGAATTTCAACATTGCCATTGTCTACGTTCTGGTCTGCGTTATTCGCACTATTATCTGCCACGTTATTTGCTGTATTCGTTGCCGCTGTATTTGCTGCATTACCGCCACCATTTGCGCGGTTGTCTGCTGTATTTGACGCATTATTTACTACATTTGCAGTAACACCGGACGGCTGGGCAGCTCCGGGAATGATGACCGTCTCCTCGACCTCACTTACGACTGTCTCTGTCCGTGTTGTGCCCGGAACCACGTTTGTCACCGTGCTGGTGATCGTCTCCACAGCCCCGGTGTAGCGGTATTCAAACGTTGCCGTGTTCTCTTTCCCTTTTTCCAGTTTTATAATTTTACTGCTCTCCGTCGGTGTATAATCCGAAACGGTCACCGGAGTGACCATAATGGTTTCTTCGGCATTTCCATAGATGATCTGTGGAGTTGCAATCTGTTCCTTCGTCTGACTGTCTATGAAACTCACCGTATAGGAAACCGGATCGATCAAACGCTTATAACCCAAAACATACTCTGTATTCCGCTCCACCGCAGTTCCCACAACGCCGTTAAAATCTTTCAACCCATATGCTGCCTCTTTTTCATAGTGCAGGCAGTTAGAAAACCATGATGTCAGCCCTGCATCACTTTCCCAGCCAGGCACTGTAAAAGCAAGTGTATCTCCCTTTGCAACTTTTACTTTAATATAATTTTTTGTCACTTCCATTCCATCGGAAACAGTGATCTTATCTGTATCAAAACTTGCAACATTTCCCGCACGGAATGTCACTGTATACATTCTTTTTTCCACCGCTTCTTTCTCCTCCGAAGCTTTCACCGTTGTCATTGGAAGCACCATCGCCATGAAGATAAAAACCATAAGAAAGCCTGTAATTATTTTTTTTACTTTTTTCATGACTCACGCTCCACCTTTCTTTTTTTCACCGCAATCCCGACAATCACAATACCTGCCACCAGAACTCCTGCAGATACCGTCACTGTCAGAGGATCTCCTGTCCTGACACCATTTGCCAGTGGAACAAGCTGTTCTGTGACAGTCTTTGGAATCACTTTCTTTACAACCTTTGTCACCACATTGTCTTCTCCGTACTCTGTCACATAATTTGTGATCACAACCGGCTTTCTGTCGTCTGCATAGTACGCCCGGAATTCAAATTCCATCGCACCTGCTGCACGCGAATAATCAATCCCATTTGCACTGTCCATGCCCTCGCCGTCTAAGGTCAACGTCACATAGACATCCGCCGATTCCCCCGGATCCAGAGCTGTCATATAACGATACTCATTCAGTTCTGTAATTTCAGCTAAACCTTCGGCACTTGCCACATTTTCTGCATAACCACCTGCATCTGCATCCAGCAAAGATGTCCTGTTCGTATCATTGCCGATCTCCACCTGAAACTCATATGCTCCGCCAGACGCTTTTCCTGCTTCTTCCAAAGCATCCGTTGTCTTCTGCGAAATAAAAAAAGATGCCTTATGACTGTTTTGATTCTCGATTTTAATGACAACGGTCCTGCTGTCTCCGGGTGCCATGCCATCAAAAGCACCGGCAAGCTCTGCCTTATCTTTTGTATACACAAGCTGATTTTCCTCTGTCAGCTGCACAGTCTGAATTTCCGCCGCACTGACCACCGATGAGAATCCACAAGTCCAAATAAGCAACAGAACGGCTGCTATGTTTTTTATTTTCATATGCTCCAATCTCCTTCAACCGTTATCTTGTTTCTGAAACAGACAAAATCGTTCCATTTTCATCAAACTCCGGGAACACGCCAAGCTCTGCTGCGATCGCATCTTTTGCGTTATTCGCCTGAACTGCCGTAACTTCGTATTCTAACGTATAGACTGCATCTGCAAATCCATTTCCCATAGATTCCTTAAAATGAATTCCGTCCATAAAGTTTGTTGTCGTCTGCTCTGGAGCCAGCGGCTTTGTGTAGTACATCACCGTCTGCTCATCATCCTCATACCCGATGATCCAGTCCTGATTATGTACATAGATATCATCCGCCTCCCCTGCACTCACAAGTCCGCCGCTTTTTGTATCCCATGCATGATAAATGACTACTTTTACATACACATCATAACCATCCGGGATATCGTTTTGTACTGCCTTCGGCATGACGATCGTTTCCCCCGGTACGATCGTAACCGGTTCTTTTTCCCCGCCGTCTGCCAGTGCCACAGGCTGATCCCCGATCACCGTGACTCCCACACTCTTAATGGAAATATTTGCCACTGCCTTTTCACTTTTTGTATTCAGAGCTGCAAGCGTTCCGCCAACCATCGTTGCCAGGATCAATACTGCAGCGATTCCCATAAGCATGTATTTTTTCTTCACTCTCCATCTCCTCCGCTCATCCATTGAATTTTTTATAAATCCTTGTGTTATTATAGGTATCCCAGGTCACACAATGGTCACACGAATATTTTATGCAACAGACCGCACGAAAAATGCACTTTGTTTCTTCAATTACGCAAAAATACCTCCCGGCAGATTCGGGGGTGTTACCGCATCTGCTCAGGAGGTATCCTGTCATTTCATAAATATTGATTTTTCTTCACATTTTAAGCAATCATTTTATATCCACTATCTCACATAGATATTGGAAAGATTGTCTAAAATCTCTCCTGCAACATCCGGTTTATTCATCGTGTAAATATGCACATGATTGACACCGTTGGCGATCAGATCAATGATCTGCTCTGTTGCATATGCAATTCCCGCCTGACGCATTGCTGCCGGGTTGTCTCCAAACCTGTCTACGATCGCAAGAAATCTCGGTGGAACCATATTGCCGGACAAAGATGTGATGCGTTTGATCTGGCTTGCGTTGGTGACAGGCATAATACCTGCTACAATTGGAACATCTATTCCTTTTTTTAATGCCTTGTACATAAAATTGTATAAAATGTTATTGTCAAAAAACATCTGTGTGGTGAGGAACTCGCATCCTGCATCCACTTTCTCTTTCAAATGGTCGAGATCTTCAAAAATCGTTGCTGCTTCCGGGTGTCCTTCCGGGTAGCATGCACCACCGATACAGAAATCACCCTGTGCTTTGATATCTGCGATCAGTTCACTTGCGTGCTTGTACTGATCCGGCAGCGGAAAATCTGCATTTGCAGGAATATCGCCACGGAGTGCAAGGATATTCTCGATATTTGCTGCCTTTAACTCCTCAATGACAGATGCCACCTTTTCTCTGGTGGAAGAGGCACAGGTCAGATGTGCCAACGCCGGAATGTTATTGTTACGTACTTCCTCTGCAAGCTTTACCGTATAATCAGATGTTCCACCTGTTGCGCCGTAAGTGACACTCATATATGCCGGCTTTAATGCCGCCATATCTTTTACGATATTTTTATAATTTTCCAGCTGCGCACCCTGTTTTGGTGGAAAAAGCTCGCAGGAAATCGTCACTTCATCTTTGTTTAATAATTCTGTTAATCTCATCTTTTTGTTCCTCAATCTTCTTTCTTATATATTAAAAACTTCTCAGTTTATCCGTTCCATCATCCACCGTATTCTCGATTTTTCGTATCTCCACAAAATAGGAATAGTTATCGTTTACTTTTACTTCACAGCGGTCACCTATTTTGTGTCCCAACAATGCTTTTCCGAGCGGCGATTCGTTACTGATCAGATTTTTCAGGGAATTGCCGCGGATGGTTGTGACAATTTTATAGGTTTCTTCCTCGTCATCATCCTCAAAATAGACCGTAACGGTATTGTTCATTCCGACTTCATCATCCGCAGAATCCGTAGAAATAATCTTTGCTGTCCTGATCATTTTCTCCAGATAACGGATACGGCTCTCATTCTGATTTTTGTCTTTTTTTGCTGCATGGTATTCAAAATTTTCACTGAGGTCGCCATGTGCACGTGCCTCTTTGACTGCTTCCAGCGCATTTTTTCTCACAACCAGCTTCCGATACTCAATCTCTTCTTCCATTTTTTTTATGTCCTGTTCGGTCAACTCGTCATACATGAATCCCAACCTCCATTTTCCATCTCTATCGGTACTGATCCTGTACCATTCTCATTATGATCTGCAGATCTGTCTCTTATAAAAACACCTGTTCTAATGCGATTTTCTCCGGCAGACAGCGTTCGATCACACTCCCTTTCCGGCAGACAGACAGCCAGACATCCCGTTTGACATTCCATGTTTTCAGATAATATTCTCCCACCTGTTCTTCCATCGTGGAAAAAGAATCCAAAGACATTGCGATCCCTGTTCCAACCGCCTTGATATAGGCTTCCTTCCTCGTCCATATTCCGGTAAAAGCCTCATCTGTCCAACATTTTTCCAGATATTTCCTCTCATCTTCTGCAAAAAAACGCTGTGCGATCTTCTGTTTTCCGGTGCGCATCAGCTCCACATCCACACCTATATCCTCTGTGCCAAAAGCTGCTGCCACATACATGCCCGAATGGCTGAGGTTAAACATAAGCGGAAGCCGTTCTTCCTGTCCTGTCCCAAGATATGGCTTCCCATTTTCACCATAAACGAATCTTACCTGCTGCAAAGACCGTGTTTGTCCGGTCTGCTCCAACTCTGCTGCAGCAGACGATCCCACAGGTATTGTCTGCGTGTAACCATACTGCCGCAGACCGTATTCCAATAACAAACCTGCCCCAAAGGCACGAAGCCTGTCATCTTCATTTTTACATTGTTTTATTTTCTGTTGTCTGGCGCAGCACAAAAACTCCCACAACTGTGGTTGATCTGATCTGTCACGCAAGGCACTGATATCTGAATAAAACACACGCAGTTTTTTTTGCTTATCCACTACTTCTGATGCTCCTGCAGAACTTCTTTTTTTCGCCTTGTGGAATCCCAGACATTCTGCACACGTCTGGTCACGATCTCCGGAATAAACGGTTTTACAATGTAATCGCTTGCACCTAATTCCATCGTCAATACCTGTTGTTCTGTTGTATCATCCGCTGTGATGATCACCACCGGAATATTTAAGATCCTTGGATCATTCTTCCTTTCCTGCATAAAAGTCTGTCCATTCATGCCAGGCATCATCAGATCTAACAGGATCATATCCACTTTATAATTCTGTTCCTCTAAAATACGAAGTGCTTCTTCCCCATCTCCTGCCTGCAGGATACGGTAATCTGTTTCAAAAATACTCTCCAGCGATGCCCGGTTAATCTCCATATCATCCACGACAAGCATGGTTTTCTCGTTTACCTCTTCTTCCATCAGTGCAAGACGGTACTTTGCAAGTTCATTGTCCATCTCCCGCTGGGCCGTGATATCGTCAATGCAGCCAAAAATAATATGGCGATCCCCTACCCTGTTAATATACTTCAGGCGGAGCTTGATCCAGATTTCCCTGCCAGACTCGAGAAAACGTTTCACTTCACATTCCGCAGTACTTTGATTCTCCACAACCTGTGCAAAAGTATCCATAAACCTTTCTCTGTCAACATGATCAATGGATCCCTCAATCTCTTTGTGCACACGGTCTGTGTCATGATAACCAAACATGTCAAAATAAGCGTCATTTACACGCACCACTTCAATATTTCCGTCGCTGTACTCATAAATTGCGGCTGCCTGCATCATGTTGGAGAAAATCATTTCCATCTGCATATTCGCCGTCCAGATGGCATTCGTGTCGTTGGATGTTCTCCTTGTCTCATCATCTTCAAAGTATGGCTGTTCATACAACAGCTTTTCATATTCTTTTACCGGCATTGGTCTTGCAAAATAAAATCCCTGCACATATTCGCATCCGATGCTGTGCAGAAACGATACCTGCTCTTTGCGCTCCGCACCCTCAGCTACGACCGGCATGTTCAGCCACTTTGCCATGCGGACTACCGATGCCAGAATGTTTTCACTCCTGCCATCATCTCCGGAGCCATCCAGAAACTTCATATCAATTTTCAGGACGTCAACCGCAATATCTTTTAGTACATTCAGCGAGGAATAACCACTTCCAAAATCGTCCATCAAAATAGAAAAACCTTTTTTCTGAAGCTGTTCCATCATCTCTTTGATTGCTTTTGGGTTTCCTGTATATGCACTCTCTGTCAGTTCTAACTGCAGCCATTCCGGTGGAATATTGTATTTTTCTGTCAGTCCACAGATCACATCCACAATTTTTGGATTATAAAGACTTACACGCGAAATATTGACGGAAACCGGAAATATTTTTCTTCCCTCATCTCTCCATCCCGCAAGCAGCTGGCATGTCTTTTCCCAGACATACTGATCCAGCTTCAGGATAAAACCGTTCCGCTCAAATACCGGGATAAATTCTCCCGGCGATATCATCCTGCCATCTGCTGTGATCCATCGCACCAAAACCTCTGCTCCTGCAATGGAATTTCGCTGAAGTTCATATTTGGGCTGCAAATACAGCACAAACTCTTCGTTCTTCAGCGCATTCTTCATATTGTTGATGATGTGCTGCTCCTTGATGATCTCCTCGCTCATCTCTTTTGTGTAAAAGAAATAGTTCTGGATATAATTTCCCTTACAGTTTTTGGATGCAAGATTTGCCTTGTCATACATCTCGTTGATGGAAAGATCACGGTTTTTCACAAGATATACCCCGAAGAAAGGCGTGATGTCAAAATCCAGAGGATATTTTTCCATCTGATTCGTGAATTTCTTCACAAAGTCTGTGATCTCTTTCTCATTTTTATAAGAAAAGCATACCGCAAAAATATCTGCCTCAATTCTTCCATAAGTAATATAACGATATTCTTTTTCCACATTCTGCAGATAATCTGCCATATACTTTAATAAATTATCACCCTCATCCATTCCAAAAAAGGAATTGATCAGCTGGAATTTTTCAATATCGATCCTGATGAATGCAAAATCTTCCGTACCGAAAATATTCAGCATATTTCTCGTATTATAAAAGAACTTTGATTTGTTCAAAATGCCGGTGAGCACATCATACTCCGCACGGTACTTTAATTCATCATCCACTCTCATCTGACTGCGCTCGATCACATTCTTTACACGAAAACGCACGATCATCGGATCATAAGGTTTCCGCATAAAATCCCATGCTCCGTATTCCAGACACTTGCACTCGATCTCATCATTGATGCCTCTCAACATCGCGATCACAGGTATATTCTGATATCTTACATCTTTGTGAAAAATTTCTAAGAGTTCCAGTCCGCTCATGTCCGGCATGATCAGGTCAAGAATGATCACAGTTACCGCCTGATACTTCTCCTCTAAAACTGCTAATGCATTCTGTCCATTTTCTGCTTCAAGCACGATATAATTGTCATTTAAAATTTCCCGCAATGCAGTCCTGTTATGTCTTGCATCGTCCACAATTAATATTGTATGTTTTCTTGTCATATGCCCTTGTGCCAGTCCTTCTCCATTTGTAGTGGTTTCAGCAACCTGTCAAATTCTTTTTTCTTCCGTACAAACCATATACTTATATGATAACAGACTTATTTTTTCTTTTCAATACAAGAATTTTTATCTGCCGTTTACTTAAAAATCCATGTAAGAGAGATACAGCTCCTCAAAATCATTTTCTTCTGCCAGATTGATGACATCTGCCATGGTCTGGATCTTTTCAAGTTCTTCTTTTGAAATTCTGCCAAGTAAAACCTCTTTTGTCCCTGCAAGAACGGTATTTCCGACCGGGATCGTTTTCACCTCAAGTTCTTTTGGGATCAGTCCAATCCCTGCCGCCTTTGTGATATCTATCTTAGTTCCAAATCCACCTGCAAGATAACAGTCGTCCACTTCGTCAAACGCAATACCCGCTTTTTTTACTAAAATATCCACTCCTGCGCGGATCGCCGCTTTTGCCATCTGAATTTCCCGGATGTCATTCTGCGTGAATTTTACTTTTCCTGCCAGCTCATATCCGGTGTCAAAATAAAGATCCGAATATGTTCCATGTTCATCGATCATCTGATGTTTCCGGAGTTCATACACCAGATCGATCATACCAGTTCCGCAGATTCCGATTGCCTGCTGCTTCTTCTTATTTTCTCCATCTGCTTCACCGATCACCTGAAATCCGGCTTTCCCTGTCTCCTCCATGAAAACATGTGAGATCACTCCCGGAATGCCCGCCATGCCACAGGAAATATTTCCGCCTTCAAACGCCGGTCCTGCAGACGTGGACGTCACATACATATGACGGCAATTTCCAAGCACCATCTCCCCATTCGTTCCAATATCCAGCAGCAAATGATATCCTTCGGATCTGTGCATATTCATTTTTGCAATGCCAGCCATGATATCAGCCCCTACAAACGCTGAAATCCCAGGCAAAATCACAACTTTTGTATCCAATTCTTTCATTCCAAGAAAATCTGCAGCACTGCCTTCCATCCATGAAAGGTCAACTGGCAGAAAAGGCGCCACTCCCAGCGTCTCACATGAAAATCCGCGAAGCAGATGACACATCGTTGTGTTTCCTGCAATCACGATCCTTTGTATCTGTTGTTCCGTTATCTTTTCTTTTTGAAGGAGCTCCCTGATCAGTTTCTGAAGATCCTGCCGGATACACCGTTGTATCTCCCACTTTTTTCCACCATTAGATGCAGAAATTCTTGAAAGCACATCCGAGCCATAAGCTCTCTGGTGATTAACGGATACGGCAGTCTGGCAGTCTGCTTCTGTTTCCAGATTCACAAGCAGTGCCGCCAGAGTCGTTGTTCCGATGTCGATGCAGATTCCGTAGCTTGCATATTCTGGTTGTTCTGCCTTGTTTCCACCATGTGTTCTGTCCTCTGCTTTCCCGTGCTCTCCGAATAATCTCTTTTCTTCCTGCCACCCGGAAAGAACCTCAATTTCTTCCTCTTTCTGTGGAATCTCAATTTCATACACTCCGGTCGGATAAGACTGACATGCAAGACGGTACCCCTCTTCCAACTGTTTCTCCGAAAAAATCTCTCTGTCACGAACCGATGAGATCGGAAGAGCACACGTCTGAACTCCAGTCACTGACCAATCTCGTATGCCGTCTTCTGCTTGAAAAAAAAA
>ENA-USUK01002999-USUK01002999.1-human-gut-metagenome-genome-assembly--contig:-NODE-2999-length-10571-cov-3.612826_pt1 | contig 10571 bp, 11 predicted proteins | sample MGYA00250062_ERZ773400 | MGnify/ENA primary metagenome ERZ773400 (study PRJEB29103, sample SAMN06111961) | human gut metagenome | biome: human gut; feature: ankylosing spondylitis patient; material... | reverse complement strand
AGAAAGATACGGCATCTTAGGGTTAATGCTGGTGTTCAGGCTTTTTTTATTAATCGTATAGCCAAGGGAAATGCTGTCAGCCTCACGTTCAAAAATCATGGCAGTTTTCTTCCCAGTGACTGCTTTTCTGTAAAGGGATTCCGATATAACCTCATCATTTTTTAAGGCGAGATAGTAGCAGTATTCATTCTTCTCAATCCTGAAAAATATCCGGAATTCGATCGGTTCATTTTTGGAAATCTCATCAAACAGAAAGGGAACTGCATCAATTTTCTGCTGGAGGATGAAACCCTGTCTGTTTTTCCCTAATTCATTCACCGGTTTTACGATCGTAGAGATGACGCAAGCAAGCGCCTGCAACAGGTTTGACTTTCCACCGCCATTTGGGCCATAGACGACATTAACTGGCAGAAGATCAGAGGCAGAAGTCTCAGTGATCAGTGTATTTTTGAATTCAGGAAGTACTGCAGCCTGATAATCTAAAGTAGTTTCATTTTTGTAAGACTTAAAATTTTGAAAAGTAAACTGGCATAACATGATTGGAAGCCTCCTTTCCCCTATAGTATGACCACAAAAAATCAAAACATCAAGTTATATATTCGATATAAGGAAATAAATTTATGAAATGGATTATAAAACGATAATTTTGCGACTTTTTACGACCTTATTCATAAGTCAGATAGCCATTAAAAAATTAATGAAAAATTTTTAGAGCTTTTGAAACTTTTCAGGGTTTCAATACGTCTAATTAGTGTAATTAAAAAAATCAAATATATTTAGTTTGGAGGCTTTATTATGAAAAAAAGAAATCTTATTGCAGTTTTGATGATGACCGCGGCTTTGGCTGCTGGATGCGGTGCCAAGGCTGATACAACCACAGCAGCGCCTACCCAGGCGGAAACGACCAAGGCAGAAACAACGCAGGCAGAAACCACCCAGAGCAAGACAACTCAGTCTGAATCGCAGAAAACAGAGGAAAAAACGGAATCTGTGACAGGAAAGATTGAGGAGATCAAGGATTTTATGTTCACGATCGAAAGCGATAAGGGTACCTATGCAATGACATTCGATACCGCACCGGAAGGCTTATCAGATGTTAAAGAAGGAGATGAGGTAACGGTAACCTATACGGGAGAGCTCAGCGAAGTGGATGCGTTTACAGGAACCATTATTTCTGTGGAGAAAGCAAATTAATGTGATGGGAAAACGCTAAAACTTATCACTGGATGCCAGGAATATTCATAGGCCCGGCTGGGATATGTATTGAAGCTTTTTTGCAAAGAATTACGGCCAAAAACCCGCTGCTATATGGAAATCATGCAACAGCGGGTTTTTGGCTGTTTTTTATATGGCCGGTAATGTTCTATACTAAAATATATAGGTGTGTATGAATGCTGAGAAAATCATATGTATTTATTTTCGCCATATGCAAGCAGATATTTCTAAATTTTCATTGCTTCCTCGGCTTTTTCATTGAATAAGAGAGTGCATTGGCTGTATAAATTCCTTGATTGCCGGCGCATCAGCGCCGTCTTTATTTTCTTTTCCATTTATCTTTTTATTTATCTATTGAGTGCGCCGCCTGATGGCGGCAAACGCCTGACGGCGAGCGAACAAATTAGGAGAACCTAGTGGAGAAATATTTTTTCGGGAGGTGAATATTACGGTGCGGCAAAGCCGCCAGTCCGGTGTGGCGAGGTTCTTCCGTAATTATCCGTTTCTATGCTTTCCTACATATCTAAGTTTTGCCTCTAATAAGCGTTTTCTACAGCGTCCATACATTGTCCGTTTTATCATTTTTAATCGGCTGTTTGTGCCCTCAACAAAGCCATTACTATAGTCATAGGCTACGGCATTTTCAATCGCGTCTATATCTCTTTTTAATCCTTCAGCAAAACTCTTTAGTGCTTTAAGTTCGCTTTTGCAATATTTTTCTATAAACAAGTATAATAGCGGAATATTTCGCTTTTTAAAAATATTTCGAAACTCTTTTATGCAACAATGAAGTTCCTGGACCGCAGGATACTGATCATAAATAAAGTTTTTGTGTGCTACTGTTAATTCTGTATTCATCCACATATATCGAAATATCCCTTCACGTGTGATATAGTCCTTTTCTTTACCGATACTACCTGTTCTGTATTTTAATGCTTCTGTCATTGTTTGGATATATGGTTGCACTTCAAAATATCTGTTTTCTTTTTGTTCTATCTTACATAAATAGTCAAAGACATTACTCTTTGAACCTGTATATCCTTTTGCATAAATTTCTTTTATTGTTTTGCTTTTACTCCACCCAGAATCCAAACATTGAATAATGAAATCATAAAATATATCCAATTTACTCTGCCGGATTCCGTACATACTTGATTCTTCCGGATCTCCTTCACGATATTTTGCAATCGTATTTCGTCCTACCCCCATTCGTTTTGCTATTTCACGATAGCTACATCCTTCACTTAAAAATTTCTGTATTTGACAGACCATTTTATACCGTTTTTCTGAAAAAATAGAAGAGTTATCCACATCAGATTTGATTTTTTTTACACGGTTCTTCTATGACTGTAGACTGCTCAACATGAGTAATACTTACTGTTGCTGGAAATGTATGATTTAGTGCCTTTTTGATTGCCTCCAATAAATTCTGATGTAAATGAAACCGATCTGCCACCTGCATAGCATCGGGTAACTCTTCTGATATTACTTTTGCATATGCACTCGCCCGATCACGAGTGACTACTTTTATATGTTTATTATTCTTAAGCCAATTTCTTAGTGCATCTCCATTTCTTCCATCCAACAGCGCAATTGGTTCATGATTTTTTTCATTTACAATAATAGTTCCATATGTATGTCGTTTTTTATATGCAAAATCATCCACGCCAATTACATCACCTACCTCTGGTCCGGGAAGAGATTCATACTTTCTTAAAAGCAGTCTTATAACAGTATCCCCACTAATTTTAATACCAAGTGCCTTACAAATACGGGCACAACCTTCGCAGCTAGATTCCATTGCTAGTGTACAGATAAAATCAGCACATCGTTCTGTCATACGACTATAAGTATTAAGAAAACCATCAAATGTTTCAGCAAACGTTGTTACTTCACAGTCATTATTTATACATTCATATTCATGAGAACAAATCTCAAGTTGAACCATCTTCCCTAAAATAGGGAGATCCTGGACTTTACGAATATAGGTTCCATGATATTTATCTGTTATATAGCCACATTTCGGGCACCTGCAATCCTTGGAGATTGATTTCATTCGCATTAAAATCTGTTTTTCATATTCCTGAATCTTAGTTATATTTAATTCAGTTTCAGGATAAAAACTATTTATACATAATGTACCGTGTGAACCTGGCATCTGACTGCCTCCCCCATATTTTTTGATATGTTAATTATACTATATGTCCGATAATATAAAAAGGCAAAAACGGATAATTGCGGAAGAATCAGAGAGCCCTGGAATAATCAGGAGGTCAGGAAAATAGCGGGAGAGAAGAGAATGGAATTGAGCTTCGGGGTTGTATATGGCGAAAATAAATACATATAATTTATCTACACTACTCTCTTTCAGATATGAGGCGGTATTATTAAGCAGAAAATATATCAATACCTCTCTCATGATGCCACTTTTCCTTGCTATCTTTACGGTTTTGCATTAGAATGAAGAAGCACTTAAATTCATACTATCTAAAAAAGTAATCGTTCTCGTTTCTGAGTCGGTTACTTTTTTATAAGTAAGCAATGCTATATTGTTGCGTTATTTCATCTTTTACAATCATTACACATACCGCATTGAAAATTTTAAAGAAGTAGAGAAAGCCTGGATTACTAATTCTTCCAAGCTTTCTTTACTTCTTTTATGGAGTCGAAAATATAAGTTGGAGAGTACGTATGAATCATAGTATCTGTTTTTTTCGCTTCACCGGTTAGTACCAGGACTGTCTCTACCCCAGAAGCGTTCCCGCATGCAATGTCAGTGTAAAACCTGTCACCCACTATCACGGTTTCCTCTTTGGAAAACGGATTTTCCCGGAGTGCAATATCCACCATATCGGTAGAAGGTTTTCCGATATAATGTGGTACCTGGCCTGTGGCATTAGTGATCATCTGACATATGGAGCCACAGTCGGGTACATAGCCAAATGGGACCGGGCAGACCAGATCCGGGTTGGTGGCCAGGAAGGTGACAGGGCGGGTCTGCAGGATGCGGCAGGTGTCAGTCAGCTTCTTGTAGGTAAGTTCGCTGTCGTAGGCAACCAGCACAAAGGAAATATCCTGGGTGTCCGGATCCGTGGTGACGCGGATTCCATGTCATTCAAGCTCTCGAATCAGTGATCGTGTTCCAAGTGTATAGATAGTCTTTCCAGCTGCGTGTTGCCGCAGCCAGCTGGCAGAAGCGGTGGAGGCAGTTACAAAATTCTGAGGATCGGTTGAGACACCCATCTGACGGAATTTTTTGATGTAGTCCGCAATGCTTTTGGTGGAGTTATTGGTAATGAATACAAACTGCCCGCCGCGCTCTTTAATTTCCTGGAAGAATTCCGCCGCTCCGGGCAGCAGGACATCGCCCAAGGCCACGGTTCCGTCAATATCAAATAAGAAGAGTTTCTTTTCGGAAAGCATAAGCTACCTCCGGATCTGCTCCAGAAGCCAGGAAATGTCTTCTTGGATTCCGGATTCATCATCTGCCACATTCGGGCTGTATTCCAGAACCAGATCTGCGTTTGGAGTCAGTCTCTGATAATCAGACAGAAACAGGGGAAAATCCAGGGTCCCGTGGAAAATCCGCTGATGGCTGTCGTGAACACCGTCGTTGTTGTGAAGATGGTAAGCCACGATCTGATCCTTTAACGCTTCCATGGTCTGCTCCAGGTCCCAGCCGTTGGCGTAAGCATGGCCAATGTCGATCAGCACCGGATAATGTTCTTCCCTGCAGAGCTGGATAAACGCATCCTGGTCAAACAGCATGTTGCCGCGGTCCAGGACACCGGCATTCTCCACCACCACCGGGATCTGGTGCGGCTTGAACAGCTCCGCAATTTCCCTGTAGTTTTCTCTGGAAACACGGATCATCTCTTCCCGGCGTTCTTCCGTCACCGGGATGTTATTGTGATGAAAGACCAGATACTGGCTTTGAAGGCGCACACAGTAAGGCAGGGTTTGGCGGATCAGCTCCATGGAGTGCGCATATTCCGGGGTGCCGGGGGCTGCGCTGTGCTCGGTTTCATAGTACGGGCCATGAAAACTAACTGGGATTCCTTCAAACTCCGGCAGGCAATGAAGAAGCTCTTCCTCATAGCAGTCTGCGTCAAACATAGGGAACAGCTCGACGCCAATCTGACCACGGAAGGCATGTAAATGCGGGATGACCCGGGCAAGCTGACCCGGTTTATACACATTGGTACTGACCAAAAGATTCATGATATTTACCTCCTGCTTTCTGGTTTTTATTCTGAGCATCCGGCATGGAAAAATCCAGGGCTGCGTTCAGACGGCGGATTTCTTCTGGATATCCAAGGGACTTCTCGCTCTGGGCATCAAACAGATGCAGTTTGCGGAAATCAATATTGATGAAAATGTTTTCGCCCGGGCGCGGAACCGAGTCGTTGCAGATGGCAATCAGCTCGCTCTTTTCACCCTTTACATCAATATAAACTCCGTAGCGGTTTCCATAGTCCTCCACGTATTTTACGGTTCCGCAGATGGAAGTTTCCGTTGGACGGCTGCTTAAGACTATATGTTCCGGGCGGATGCCAACGCAGTATTTTCCGGATGGACAGGCATCTGCGATCGGACGCCACATCAGAGCCAGTCTGATCATCTGGTCTCCGATGGAGAGATTGCCGTTTTCATACTGGCAGGAGATGATGTTCATGGACGGAGAGCCAATGAAGCGGGCACAGAAGATACTTGCCGGCATATTGTATACATGGCTTGGCGTGTCCAGCATTTCCATATTTCCGCGATACATGATGGCAACACGCTGTCCCACGGTCATGGCCTCAATCTGGTCATGAGTGACATAAACCATGGTCGGACGGTACATCTCGTGGATCTTGACCAGTTCTTTTCGCGCACGCAGGCGGAGCTGTGCATCCAGGTTGGAAAGCGGTTCATCCAGAAGAAAGTAGTCAGAGCGTTTTACGACGGCGCGGGCCAGGGCAACACGCTGGCGCTGTCCACCGGAAAGATCCTTCGGCTTGCGGTCCTCCAGACCTTTCAGCTGCAGCATTTCCAGTACTTCCTCCAGGCGGCGGTTAATCTCAGCCGCTTCCATTTTGTGGGCTTTCAGACCGTAGATGATGTTATTTTTTACAGTCATATGCGGGAAAAGGGCGTAGTTCTGGAATACCATGGATACGCCGCGGTCTCCGCAGGCAACATTGTTGACTACCTGGCCTCGCATATGCAGGGAGCCGGATGTGATATCCTCCAGACCGGCGATCATGCGCAGGGTGGTGGATTTTCCGCAGCCGGACGGGCCCAGCAGAATCAGCCGCTCCCCTTCCCGGATTTCCATATTCAGATCATTGACGATCACATTTTTTCCGTATGCTTTTACGACGTGTTCAAAAACGATATTATTCATAAGTCCTCCTGACAGATTAACCTTTTACGCCGGATGCGGCAAAGGTGTTGATGATATAGCGCTGGAAAATAAGATACAGAGCCAGCGGAATGATCATGGTGATGACGGATACGGCGAAGCCAAGGGTAAATTCGGTGCCGCCCTCAGCGCTGATGTACATCTGGAGCGCCAGGGAAAGCGTGTAGTTTTCCTTGCTCTTTAAGATGAGCACCGGCCATACATACTCGTTCCAGGAATTGATAAAGAAAATGATCCCGGTCGTGAGAATGGACGGGCGTACCAGCGGCAGGATGATATCTCGCATGATCTTGAGGCTACCGATGCCTTCCATCCGCGCAGCCTCAATGAGGGCCTTCGGGATTCCGCGCATGGCCTGGCGCAGCAGGAAGATACCTAAAACATCCGCAAACTGCGGAAGTGCCACGCCCCAGATGCAATCCCGCAGACCGAGTTTTGAAATCATCAGGTAGTTTGGAATCATGGTCACGGTGAACGGAATAAACATGGTACTCAGCATGATAAAGTAGAAAAACTGTTTTCCTTTGTAATCAAAATAGACAAAGGAATAGGCGGCAAACAGGCTGGTAATGGTTTTGAAGGTGGTAACGGATGCCGCGATCAGAAATGTATTTAAAGTTATCTGGATAAATGGCAGTTTTTCAAATACATGCCGGTAGTTTTCCAGAGTCGGGTGAGACGGAATGATCTCAAAAATAGTATTAAATGCGTCCTGCAGAGTCTTGAAGGAGTTGGACAGAGCGAACACGATGGGAACCAGCATGAGGAAGACGATGGCGCCCAGGATCATGTGCCAGCCAATTTCCGAATGATTGTTAGTTTTCATAGTAGACTCCCTTCTCCACAAATTTAAATTCCAGAAGTAAAAGGACAATGAACAGCAGCATGGTCAGAATGGAAATGGCCGATGAGGTGCCGGTCCGATACAAGGTAAAGGCCTCGTGGTAGGAAGCGTAGATCAGGTTGGAACTGGCGTAGTTCGGTCCGCCCTGGGTAATGACCTTGATGGGGGTGAACACATACTGAAGTCCCTGGACAATGGTGGTGATGAACACGTAAATTCCGGTAGCGGAGCTCATTGGCACAATGATGTCCAGAAAGATTTTCCACATGGGAACCTGATCCAGCCGTGCAGCCTCAATAACTTCCTGGGATACGCCGGAGACACCGGCTAAAATATTGATGAAGTTGTAGCCGAAGGTCTTCCAGGTGGTAATGATGCAGAGCACGGCAATGACCCATCCGTCGGTTTTGGACCAGAAGGGCATCTGGATGCCGAATTTACCGAGAATGATGGCCACCGGTCCGGAAATCGGGTTTAAGATCCAGGTATAGAGGATGGAGCCGACCACCAGGGAGATGACGCTAGGAAGGAAGAACACAGCCTTGTAAAAACTCTTTCCATGCCGGATCACGGCGGAGAGGATAAAGGAGAGAATATAGGGCAGCACAAAGTTCAGGACCAGCAGAACCAGAATGTAAGCAAGGGTATTGCCCAGAATCTTAAAGGTATTCGGATCTCGGAATACGGCAATGTAGTTGTTCAGACCGACAAATTTTTTGACAGGCTTTACCATGTTCCACTCAAAAAAGCTTAAGTAAAAGGTATAAAGGAGTGGGTAAAACATAAAGACTGCGAACACGGCTAGGGACGGGATCAGAAACAGATATCCCAGAATCGTTTGTTTTTTTGTTTCTTTATTCAAGTGATTACCTCCGTAAATTCAGGAAAACCGGTACCTTCCCGTGAGCAAAAGGGAAAGTACCGGTCTGCATCTGGAATGTCAGCTTACTGTGCGTCTAACAGGGCATTGATGGCATCCTGGGTGGAAGTCATACCCTCCTCGACAGTTACCTGTCCACCGAAGATCTGATCTCTCATATCCAGGAGCATCTGCTCAGCCTGAAGACCTGCATCACCCGGGAAGGATGTCCAGGAAACCACGCCGTCCATCTGCTCAATGGCAGCCTTCATCATCTCATTTTCAGCCAGGAAGGATTTCAGTCCGTTCTCTGCGTCTGCAACGTCCTTTCTTGGCGGTACATAACCGGTTCCGATGGTCCATGCAGCCATGGATTCCACGCTGTACAGGTATTTCTCAAACTCCCATGCGGCTTCCTTCTGCTCATCGGTCTGTGCGGTGATAGCTAAGAAGCATCCGCCTGCCGGAACTTTACGCGGGCTGCTGCCCCATGTCGGGGATTTTACGGTAGCGACATCGAACTGCGCGCTCTTCTGAACGGATGCGCGACGGGCAATGGTGGTGTAGAGCATTGCGCAGTTGCCATCAATAAAGCTCTGGCAGCCTTCATCCCAGGAAACATGGAGAGCGGCTCCGTCCTTGATGAGGTCAGCAACCATCTGCATAGCCTGAATGCCTTCCGGGCTTGCGAAGCTTGCCTGAATCTTGCCATCTGCGGTCTTGGTCAGCATGGAAGTGTTATTGCTCTCGATGAGTCCCTGCTGTGCCCAGAAGTCTGCCGGCTCTTGCATATAGAAACCATATTTTCCGGTCTTTTCCTGAACAGTTCTGGCAAAGGAATCAACCTCTTCCCAGGTCTTCGGTCCCTCTTCGGAAAGTCCTGCTTCCTTCAGCAGATCGCGGTTGATGTAGAGAACCGGGCTGCTTAAAGAATACGGTATTCCGACCTGTACGCCATCACTGTTTACCGCCAGATCCAGGACGTTTGGCAGGAAATTGTCGGTCAGGAAGGTTTTGTCAGAAGCATCATACTGGTCGATGATCTCCTGTGGGGAGGTGTAGGAAAAGTTGTTGGAAAAATAATCCAGGAAAGCCCAGCCGATCTGAACCAGTGCCGGGGTATTGCCGGTAGCGGCTTCAGCCTGCAGGTTCTGCATCAGTCCCTTATACATATCCGGGTTATATTTAGCAACAAATTCAATGTGGTCATTGTTCTAATTAAAGTTTTTTACCAGTTCATCTACGGTCAGTCCGCCCTGGTTCTCTGCATTACAGTGCCAGTACTCGATAACGGTTTTGGAACCATTGCCGGAAGCGGTGCTCTCGGCGGAAGTGGTGGCTTCGGAAGAGGCGGAACCTGCTGTGGTATCTGCGGAAGTAGACTGACTGGATGAACCGCATCCGGTCAGAGAGATCATGGCACCAGCCATGCAAAGTGCTGTGAGACATTTTAGATTTTTTTTCATAATGTTTTTCTCCTCGTGTTAGTCTGGCAATAGGATTGGTTATGTGTTTCACAGTTTCCGATTATAGTGTTGTATGGCCTTGACATCTATCATGAAACAGTAAAAACATTGTAAGTTTTTAAACAAGAAACTAGGAAAAATGCAAATAATTGTTAAGTATGTTAATTCTAAGAAAAATACCAAATTTGCAAGTTTGAAATTTTTGATTTTAGTGGAATGTTAAGATTAGCGAACGGGCAATAGATTATTTCCGCAAAACACCAATATCATCAGCATCGAGTACGATGATAATGAATACGGATTTTCTTCGATGTGAGAGTTCGGAAAAGATTGGATTAAAGATTCGATTCTTATACTGCAGTCAAAATCAAATATTCGGAGAAATCTTCTGATTTTGACTGTTCTGGGGAAATTCTAATAATTCGAGTTCAAATCTTTAGTTTGATATTGTTGCACTTGTGTAATAAACCATTCTGTGATAAGTTGTATCTATCTGCACTTTCTATACTTAGATAAGGGGGATTTTTTCATGTCTCAAGAATACATTACCTTTACAATCGGCCAGAAAAAGAATATTGCCCTGATTGCTCATGACAACGAAAAACAGAAACTGATTGCATGGTGTAAAGAACACAAAGCTGAGCTAGAGAAGCATAATCTTTACGGAACAGGTACAACGGCCCGCATGATCACAGATCAGACTGGACTTACAGTAAAAGGTTATAACAGCGGCCCATTAGGTGGAGACCAACAGATCGGTGCTAAGATTGTGGAGGGTGT
>ENA-USUK01002996-USUK01002996.1-human-gut-metagenome-genome-assembly--contig:-NODE-2996-length-10578-cov-4.052757_pt1 | contig 10578 bp, 6 predicted proteins | sample MGYA00250062_ERZ773400 | MGnify/ENA primary metagenome ERZ773400 (study PRJEB29103, sample SAMN06111961) | human gut metagenome | biome: human gut; feature: ankylosing spondylitis patient; material... | reverse complement strand
GAGCTTTGAGTATCTGATGTCGCGATTCTCTACACCCGATGAAATCTTCGGTCCGGTTCGCCTTGCTGTTGGTTGGCATAACGCGTCAGGTAAACTCCTATTTTCATATTTAAGGCTTCTATCTTATTATCCAATTCGGTAATGTGGTCGGTTTGCAGTTTCATGACGTGTGCGTTCGTAGAATCCACAACAGCGGTGGATAATATGTTCTCACGCAGAAAAGGTTGCTTTTGTAAAATGGACATTGCTACTTGCATGACGATGTCTCCACCGGTTGGATACATGAATGTGGCATCTAATACCTTGTTAAGAACCTGGTCTACGCCGTATTCTTTGCCGGGTAGGGCATCTATGCCGATAAAAGCCATTTTCTTTCGGTTGCTCTTTTTCCATGCCAGATAAGCACCTACGGCCATTCTGTCATTCTGGGCGAAGACCAAGTCAATATCGGGGTAATGGGCTAAAGCCGTATCCATCTTTTCTGTTGCTACGCTTTGTAGCCAACCGGCATCAAAATGATTGAGTAGCTTTATATCCGGATAGTTATTCAATGCATTAATAAATCCTTGATGCCTGTCTATCGCAGGAGTCGATCCTTCCAGTCCCGCTATTTCTACAATATTGCCTTTCTTTTCTAGAAGATTGGCTACATATTCTCCTACTGCTTTTCCTATTTCATAATTGTCGGCGCCTACATAAGCAGTGTATTTATCAGAAAGGATTTTACGGTCTACCACTACGACAGGAATCCCCTTGTCGAATGCTTTCTCAACGACAGGAGTGATCGGTATTGCCTCATTAGGGGCTACTATCAGCAGATCGACACCTTTGTTAATGAAATATTCAATGTCCTTTTTCTGAATCTCGTTATTATCTTTTGCCGTACGTATTTCCACGCTAACACCATCATAAAATAGAGCTTCACGAGTAATCTCGTTATTCATTTTATGCCTCCATTCATCATCGCTGCATTGGGAAACTCCGATAATATAACGAGACTTTTCTTTAGTACATGCAGTTAGTAATATGAATAGAGTAAGTAGGAAAGTTATGCTTCTCATTAGATGAATTGTCTTATTTATAGGAACAAAGATAGAAGAAAAACTGATTAAGAATGATGATAGATGGCTTTTTAACGAATTCTTGTGTTAAAAGGAAAAGCCGCTTGCTTTGTGGCAACGCGGCTTTGTACCATATATTAATCTTATAATTTATTGATTATAAACGTGCTTTTATCGTTTCCGGGAGCTTTGGCATAGCTCCGTTTAAACAGATCCTAAGAACCCGCGTGTCACAGATGAAGTAGTATATATGACTGCGGACGAAGAGGATAATTACCATGTAGCACAGGCGAATGAGGCTCTGGACGAAGAAGGACACTTCATCAGCAAGAACGTTTCCGGTCGTTACCGTGAAGAGACACAGGCATACGAAAGACACATGTTTGATTACATGGACGTGTCTCCTAAGATGGTATTTTCCGTTGCTACTGCACTGATTCCGTTCCTGCAGAACGACGACGCAAACCGAGCTCTGATGGGATCTAACATGCAGCGTCAGGCTGTACCGCTTCTGACAACCGAAGCTCCTGTAGTAGGAACCGGTATGGAAGAAAAGACAGCGGTTGACTCCGGTGTATGTGTGGTTGCAAAGAAAAATGGTACGATCGAGTCTTCTGAATCCAAACGTATCGTGGTTCGCAACGATGATGGTACAAGAGATGAGTATCGTCTGACCAAGTTTTCACGAAGCAACCAGAGTAACTGCTACAATCAGCGTCCGATCGTTTTCAAGGGCGACAGAGTTGCTGCCGGACAGGTTATCGCAGACGGTCCTTCCACATCCAACGGCGAAATCGCTCTTGGTAAGAACCCTCTGATCGGATTCATGACCTGGGAAGGTTACAACTACGAGGATGCCGTTCTACTGAGTGAGAGACTGGTTATGAACGATGTATATACATCTGTCCATATCGAGGAATACGAAGCAGAAGCACGTGATACCAAACTGGGACCGGAAGAGATCACACGTGACGTTCCTGGTGTCGGTGATGAAGCACTGAAAGATCTGGATGAGCGTGGTATCATCCGTGTCGGTGCAGAAGTGCGTGCCGGTGATATTCTGGTCGGAAAAGTAACACCGAAGGGCGAGACAGAGCTGACAGCAGAAGAGCGTCTGCTGCGTGCAATCTTCGGAGAAAAAGCACGTGAAGTACGTGATACTTCCCTGAAAGTACCGCATGGTGAATATGGTATTGTCGTAGATGCAAAAGTCTTTACAAGAGAAAATGGTGACGAGCTGGCACCGGGTGTAAATCAGTCCGTAAGAATTTACATTGCACAGAAGAGAAAGATCTCCGTAGGTGATAAGATGGCCGGTCGTCATGGTAACAAGGGTGTGGTTTCCCGTGTCCTTCCTGTTGAAGATATGCCGTTCCTGCCAAATGGCCGTCCGCTGGATATCGTACTGAATCCGCTGGGTGTGCCGTCTCGTATGAACATCGGTCAGGTCCTGGAGATCCATCTGAGCCTGGCTGCAAAAGCACTTGGATTCAATATCTCAACACCAGTATTTGACGGTGCAAACGAGGTAGACATTATGGACACACTGGATCTGGCAAACGATTATGTCAATCTGGAGTGGGAAGAATTCGAAAAGAAACATGGCGAAAAGCTTCTGCCGGAAGTTCTGCAGTATCTGTATGACAACCGTGACCACAGAGCACTCTGGAAAGGCGTACCGCTGTCAAGAGACGGTAAAGTAAGACTGCGTGACGGACGTACCGGAGAATATTTCGACAGCCCGGTAACCATCGGACACATGCATTATCTGAAACTGCATCACCTGGTAGACGATAAGATCCATGCACGTTCCACAGGCCCGTACTCCCTGGTAACACAGCAGCCTCTGGGTGGTAAAGCTCAGTTCGGCGGACAGCGTTTCGGAGAGATGGAGGTTTGGGCTCTGGAAGCATATGGTGCTTCTTATACACTGCAGGAGATACTGACTGTTAAATCGGATGATGTTGTCGGACGTGTTAAGACTTATGAAGCGATCATCAAGGGTGAAAACATCCCTGAACCTGGTATTCCGGAGTCCTTCAAAGTTCTGATCAAAGAGCTTCAGTCTCTTGGTCTGGATGTCAAAGTGCTCAAGGAGGACCAGACAGAAGTAGAACTTATGGAAACTGTTGACTATGGAGACACAGACTTACGTTCTGTCATCGAGGGCGACAACAAAGATTACAACAGAAAAGAGGAGTCCTCTTTCGGCGAGTACGGCTATACCAAACAGGAGTTTGAAGGCGACGAGCTGGTTGATGTACAGGAAGAGTCCGCACCGGATGAAGCAATCTTCAGCCCGGATGAAGTTTTCGAGGAAGAGTAAGCCGGAAGTGAAAGGAGAAACCATACATGCCAGAAACAACAAATAATGAAACGTATCAGCCAATTACGTTTGATGCCATTAAAATCGGTTTAGCATCTCCTGATAAGATCAGAGAATGGTCACATGGTGAAGTCCTGAAACCGGAAACCATCAACTACCGTACGCTGAAACCGGAAAAAGATGGTCTGTTCTGCGAAAGAATCTTCGGACCAAGCAAAGACTGGGAATGTCACTGTGGTAAATATAAAAAAATCCGCTACAAAGGTGTTATCTGTGACCGATGCGGAGTTGAAGTAACAAAATCAAGTGTACGCCGTGAGCGTATGGGACATATCGAGCTGGCAGCTCCGGTATCTCATATCTGGTACTTTAAGGGTATCCCTTCCAGAATGGGACTGATGCTGGATCTGTCACCGAGAGTACTGGAAAAAGTACTGTATTTTGCCAACTACATCGTTCTGGATAAAGGAACCAGCGAACTGCAGTACAAACAGGTACTGACTGAGAGAGAGTTCCAGGAAGCCAGAGAAAAATACGGTATGACATTCCGTGTCGGCATGGGTGCAGAAGCTGTCAAAGAGCTTCTGGAAGCCATCGACATGGAAAAAGAATCCGAAGAGCTGAAAAGAGGCTTAAAAGAAGCTACCGGACAGAAACGTGCAAGAATCATCAAGAGACTGGAAGTTGTAGAAGCATTCCGTGAGTCCGGCAACCGTCCGGAGTGGATGATCATGACTGTTATCCCGGTTATTCCGCCGGATCTGCGTCCTATGGTACAGCTGGACGGAGGAAGATTTGCAACTTCTGACCTGAACGACCTGTACAGAAGAATCATCAACCGTAACAACCGTCTGAAGAGACTGCTGGAGCTTGGAGCACCGGATATTATCGTCAGAAACGAAAAACGTATGCTTCAGGAAGCAGTTGATGCCCTGATCGATAACGGTCGAAGAGGAAGACCGGTAACCGGACCTGGTAACCGTGCTCTGAAATCTCTGTCCGATATGCTGAAAGGTAAATCCGGACGTTTCCGTCAGAACCTGCTCGGAAAACGAGTTGACTATTCCGGACGTTCCGTTATCGTCGTAGGACCGGAACTGAAAATTTATCAGTGCGGTCTGCCGAAAGAAATGGCAATCGAGCTGTTCAAGCCGTTTGTTATGAAAGAACTTGTTGAGAGCGGAGCTGCTCACAATATTAAGAATGCTAAGAAAATGGTAGAGCGTCTTCAGCCGGAAGTATGGGATGTGCTTGAAGATGTAATCAAAGAGCATCCGGTTATGCTGAACCGTGCTCCTACACTGCACAGACTTGGTATTCAGGCATTTGAACCGATTCTGGTAGAAGGTAAAGCAATTAAGCTTCATCCACTGGTATGTACCGCATTCAATGCCGATTTCGATGGTGACCAGATGGCGGTTCATCTTCCGCTTTCTGTAGAAGCTCAGGCTGAGTGCCGTTTCCTTCTGCTTTCACCAAACAACCTTCTGAAACCGTCTGATGGTGGTCCGGTAGCTGTTCCTTCACAGGATATGGTTCTTGGTATCTACTATCTGACGCAGGAAAGACCGGGAGCCAAGGGAGAAGGAAAAGTATTCAAGAGTGTGAATGAAGCAATTCTTGCTTATGAAAACGGAGTTGTAACTCTTCACTCAAGAATCAAAGTACGTGTGACAAAGACGATGCCGGATGGAACAAAGAAGACCGGTACAGTAGAGTCTACACTTGGACGTTTCATTTTCAACGAAATCATTCCGCAGGATCTTGGTTTTGTTGATCGTGAAAAAGAAGGAAATGAACTGGTTCTTGAAGTGGATTTCCATGTAGGAAAGAAACAGCTGAAACAGATCCTGGAAAAAGTTATCAATACACACGGAGCTACCAAGACAGCAGAAGTGCTGGATGATATCAAAGCAACAGGATATAAATTCTCCACAAGAGCAGCTATGACCGTATCCATTTCCGATATGACCGTTCCGCCTGAAAAACCGGAACTGATCAAGCAGGCTCAGGAGACTGTAGACCACATCACAAAGAACTACAAACGTGGTCTGATCACAGAAGAAGAACGTTATAAAGAAGTTGTAGAGACCTGGAAAGAAACCGATGATGTTCTGACCAGAAAGCTGCTGGACGGACTGGATAAGTACAACAACATCTTCATGATGGCTGACTCCGGTGCCCGTGGTTCTGATAAACAGATCAAACAGCTGGCAGGTATGCGAGGACTGATGGCAGATACAACCGGTCATACGATCGAGTTGCCTATCAAGTCAAACTTCCGTGAAGGTCTTGACGTACTGGAATATTTCATGTCTGCACATGGAGCTCGAAAAGGTATGTCCGATACCGCTCTTCGTACAGCCGATTCCGGTTACCTGACAAGACGACTGGTTGATGTATCACAGGATCTGATCATCCGTGAGATGGACTGCTGCGAAGGCAAAGAAATTCCGGGTATGTATGTAAAAGCATTTACAGACGGCAAGGAAGAGATCGAAAGCCTGCAGGAGCGTATCACAGGAAGATTCTCCTGCGAGACCATTAAGAATAAAGACGGCGAAATCCTTGTAAAAGCAAACCATATGATCACTCCGAAACGTGCAGCACGTATCATGAGTGAAGGTGTGGACGCAAACGGCAAACCATTTGAACAGATCAAGATCCGTACGATCCTGAACTGTAAATCACATGTTGGTGTTTGTGCGAAATGTTACGGTTCCAACATGGCAACCGGTGAGCCGGTACAGGTTGGTGAATCCGTAGGTATCATCGCAGCACAGTCTATCGGTGAGCCGGGTACACAGCTGACCATGCGTACCTTCCATAACGGTGGTGTTGCCGGCGGCGATATCACACAGGGTCTTCCTCGTGTCGAGGAGCTTTTCGAGGCACGTAAGCCTAAGGGACTTGCTATCATCACTGAGATTTCCGGTGTGGCAACCCTCAAAGATACCAAGAAAAAACGTGAGATTATTGTGACAAACAGTGAGACAGGTGAGTCCAAGACTTATCTGATCCCTTACGGATCACGTATCAAAGTACAGGATGGAGTTTATCTGGATGCTGGTGATGAACTGACAGAAGGTAGTGTAAATCCGCATGACATTCTGCGAATCAAGGGCGTAAACGCTGTTCAGGATTACATGCTGCGTGAAGTACAGCGTGTATACCGTCTGCAGGGTGTAGAGATCAACGATAAACATATCGAAGTAATCGTTCGTCAGATGATGAAGAAGATCCGTATCGAGGATAACGGAGACACGGAACTTCTGCCGGGAACCATGGTAGACATCCTTGATTTCGAGGATATCAATGAAGAGATGATCGCTCAGGGCAAAGAGCCTGCAGAAGGAAAACAGGTAATGCTTGGTATTACAAAAGCATCCCTGGCAACCAACTCCTTCCTGTCAGCAGCATCCTTCCAGGAAACTACAAAAGTTCTGACAGAAGCAGCTATCAAAGGTAAAGTCGATCCGCTGATCGGTCTGAAAGAGAACGTTATCATCGGTAAACTGATCCCGGCCGGAACCGGTATGAAACGTTACCGCAACGTAAAACTGGATACCGGTGAGGATGAATATGAAATGGAAGATGACGATCTGATGCTGGATGAAACAGAAATGTCGGAAGAGCAGACAGAGATCACTTCGAAAGAAACAGCAGCAGATGCAGAAACTGCTGCAGCAGAGAATGCAGATGAGAATGTTGCAGACGATTTCGATGAAGTCGATTTGACAGCGGAAGATTCGGATTCTACCGAAGAATAAAGAGAATAACAAAACCCGTACAGGGTGTGGATTTTTTAAGAAAGTTCTTTTTTCGCCACATAGCTATCGAAAGGTAGTTATGTGGCGTTTTTTTGTTGCCATGTTGAGAAAAAGGGTACACCATCTTTTTGTATTGCGTTGCTGCGATATGTCATTGTCATTATTCCGGCAGCATTTCTGTTTGGAAAAATACTGGGAGCAAACGGCGTATGGCTGGCATTTCCGGTGGTAGAGGCAGAGGCATTGACAGCGGTGTTTGCAATCATACTATATCAGAGGTGAGATGATTCTCAACTGTAGGCGGCGGGCAACAAGATTTATTTCCTCTTCTGTTTCATGCATTATTTTCTGTAAATGATCACAAAACGGAACAAAATTTCTCGAATTTTTGATTTGACCATCTGGCGATTTTTTGATAAGATATGTAATATAACATTGTATTATATTACAAGCGATTAGGAGGATAAAGTATGGCTTTTTACAGTTTATCAGAAGCGGAACAGCACATTATGGACTACATGTGGGCACATGCAGATCAGGAGGAAATTCATCTGAATGAAATCATGGAGTACATGGAGACAAAAGGATATGTATGGAAACAGCAGACGGCCTATAGTTTTGTGATACGTCTGAAGAATAAGAAAATCCTGTCTTCTACCAAAAGAGGTAAACGTCGCTATTATTCTGTGAACATGTCAAGAAAAGAATTTATAGCAAAAGGTGTTCAGGAATACCTGAATCTTGCCTATGATGGTTCTCTGCTGGTGTTTTTACGTTCTCTTGAGGGCGATCATGGTCTCAGTGAAGAGCACAAACAGGAATTACAGCAATTTGTGAAAGAACAGCAGGAGAAGGAAGAAGAGAGACAGAAGCAGGAAGAAAGCAGCGAAAAAACAGAGTAACAGGGAACAGAATAATAAGCAAAAAACGAAAAATGATAAAACAAAAAATGCAAGTATTTTTGTCGGATGACGAAAGTACATGCATTTTTTCGTTTAGTTTTAATCGAAACTCAATTTCCGATTTTATCTCAGTCGAGAAGACTCCCACTTCTGCAAGTGGCGAGCAACAAACCTTTACAGATCAAAGAACCAGTCTTTTTCATGTTTCTTTTTTCTTCGGTGCTGTACCGGAGGAGTCTGTCTTGGATCTTCCGCAGGTTCGTCTGGAACGGTACTTTCCGGATTCTCATATGGAGCCTGTTCTTTTTCTGGTGAATAAGATGGCTGTCGGGAAACATTTTCGGAACGGTCAAATCCCCAGTCATGATCATATGGATCATTTGTTTCCTGATAATTTCGCTCGGCATATTCCGGTTTGGCATTGAAGTCGATTTCCTGTTCTGGAGACCAGAAAGGATCGTTTGGATTAGTAGCCTTTTTGTCGGAAGTACGTGATGTATGCTCCGGATGAAGTCCGGCTTCTACTTCTTCCCTTGACCAGGTTCTGGTACTCTGCTGTGACTGCGATTCTCTGACGGGCTGCTCATAGTAATCGCGGTTACTGCGGTCAGGAGTCTGTGATTCGCAGTAATTCTGCTCGCAGTTGTCGTATCCGTAACCGTTTTCCGGATTTTTGCCGCTCTGTTCATAATAATCACGATGTCCATGATTATCATAATCATAATTCGGATTGCCGCTGCGGTTATCATAATCATAATTCGGATTGCCGCTGCGGTTATCATAACCATAATTCGGATTACCGCTGCGATTATCATAGCCATAATTCGGATTGCTGCTGCGACCGTCATAACCATAATTCGGATTAACGCCGCGGTTGTCATAGCCGTAATTTGGGTTACCTTCCGGCTGACCATAATAATCGCGGCCGCCGCGGTTATCGTAACCATAATTCGGATTGCCGCCCGGCTGTTCGTAATAATTACGCCCGCTGCGGCTGTCATAGCGACTATCATAACCATAATCCTGCCCACGGTTGTCATAACCATATCCAGATCCTGGATTCTGGTAATAGCGGTCATCCGGCTGTGGTGGCTGGTAATTGCCGTATTTATCATAGTAAGTTGTTTTTGACTTACCGCCAAAGAGCTTTTTCTTTGGCTTTTTCTGTTTTACTTTGACTTTTTCTTTAAAGACCGTCTTCCGTCCGGTCCAGCCGATGATGCGGACGACGATGATCCCAAAAAACACGCCGACGCTGTCGATACAGACATCCCTTGCCGAAGGACTTCGTCCGGCGATAAACGATTGGTGGAATTCATCTCCGCAGGCGAACCCGACGCAGATCAGCCCCGCCAGAAACATCAGAAGGATGCCGTGCAGTCCATATACATATAATGGAAAGGATACTGCGATAGCAAGAGCGAAATATTCGGTCATATGTGCCAGTTTGCGAGTGATAAAATCGATTTTATTTGCCCACTCATCGATTTGATCGTAACTGAGATTGGCGTTAAAAACATAGTCGGCTGTTTCGATGATCTTCACACTTGCCTGGTAGCTGAGCTGACCGGACATATCTCCGTCCTGAGCGGAGAAGGAGAAGATAATATACATCATAATGAGGGCAGGTACGAAAGAAAGTGGTTTCAATATTGTCCTCAACATAGCGATTCACCTCCATAATTATAAATAGCGAAAATGCCAGCATAAAGAGCATGCCGGTAAGCTAATTGCTTACGCGATATAATATCACTTTTAAAAGAAAAAGTCCAGCAAAGCCAGCCAGGTTTTCATGGATTTTAGGCGTATAATACAGTAAATATAGAAGCAGTGAAAATAAACAGAAGTTGTGGAATGCAACGTTTGTAATGGAAAATGGAGATGATGTATATGGGTGAAAAAATTTTGATCGTGGATGATGAAGAGTCGATGCCAGATCTTATCTGCAACTACTCTGAGAAAGATACAGAACCTCAGGATATTCTCTTTGAAAATATGCATAAAAAAAGTGCATAAAATTCCTGTAAATACTGCATAAAAAGCCTTGACAGACGCTGTTTCTGCCGATATAATGTGAATTGTGCGTGCCGATACACTATATCTATGTATCCACACACCTGAAAATGATTTTAAGCAACCACTACCGCAAATGCGGAATATTACAGGAGGTGAAAAGAATGCCAACATTTAACCAGTTAGTTAGAAAAGGTCGTCAGACTTCAGAAAAGAAATCTACAGCACCTGCTCTGCAGAAGGGCTTCAACTCTCTGAAAAAGAAGAGCACAAACGTTTCTGCACCACAGAAGAGAGGTGTCTGCACAGCAGTTAAAACTGCTACACCTAAAAAACCTAACTCAGCTCTTAGAAAGATCGCCAGAGTTCGTCTTTCTAACGGAATCGAAGTAACAAGCTACATCCCAGGTGAGGGACATAACCTTCAGGAGCATAGCGTTGTTCTGATTCGTGGAGGACGTGTAAAGGACCTTCCAGGTACAAGATACCACATCGTTCGTGGTACT
>ENA-USUK01002995-USUK01002995.1-human-gut-metagenome-genome-assembly--contig:-NODE-2995-length-10579-cov-3.497048_pt1 | contig 10579 bp, 12 predicted proteins | sample MGYA00250062_ERZ773400 | MGnify/ENA primary metagenome ERZ773400 (study PRJEB29103, sample SAMN06111961) | human gut metagenome | biome: human gut; feature: ankylosing spondylitis patient; material... | reverse complement strand
AAAAGGTCTCCACCGGGTAAGACACGATCATATGGTAACTGCGGTAACCGCTCGATTTCATATGATTGATATAGTCCTTTTCCGTAACGACCTGCATATCGGAGCGGTTTCTTATAAGATCTGCCACCTTCTCAATATCCTCCACAAACTGGCAGATGATGCGGATGCCTGCGATATCATCCAGCTGTTCTTCAATCTTGTCAACTTCAATGTTTTTCTTCTGTGCTTTATCTAAAATACTGGAGATCGATTTGACTCTGCCGCAGACCTGCTCCATCGGCGAGTACATACCCCGATCCTGGTACTCTTTGATCAGATGATTAAATTTTACCAGCAGTTCCTCCACCGCCAGCTCATATGGATTTAAAATATCCTTCCATAACTGTATTTCCATAAAAACCACTCCTCCTACATTACTTACCGTCCTTCCTCAGTCAGACCAGTATAGCATAATTTTTCCTTTTTTCCAACTGTCACCTCAAGGTTCTCCCTCCAGACCTTTTAAGATCCAGTAAGGATCGACACTGACTTCCTGCCCGTCTGCCGTCTGTATGTAAATGCCAAAATGCAGATGTACGGCAAACTGACCGACCGTGCCCTCTTCTCCGTAGGCTATACAGAGCCATATAGCCCAGCATTTCGCCGGCTTCTACTGTTTTCCCTTCTTCCATCCTCGGTGCATATTCCGAGAGATGGGCATAATAAAAGTAACCGCCCTGTTCACTGCGGATTCCGATCCGCCATCCGCCCTTTTGAAGCCATCCCATATGCTCAACCGTCCCGGCTGTGGCAGAAAATACCGGATAAAACCCTCTCTGATTTGTCGGCGGCATCAGATCCGTCCCCTCATGCCCCCGTTTGCCGCCGTAGGTGCGTTCTTCCATCCAGGAATCCTCATAAGATACCCTGCATTTTACTGGAAAGCAGACAAGATCATCCCATACCGCACAGAACGCATTTTCCAGCATCTCATATTGTTTCGGGCGATAACGGTACATCCACTTCGCCGTCTGCTGCAGCTCATCGATCGTCGGCATTTTCTTTGGAAAAGACGCCTGAGCACCCGCAAAAGCAAGTGCCAGCAGTTTTCCTTTCGAAAGTCCGCTCTGTTTCTGAAGTTCTGCTGTTTCTTCCTGCAAGCTGCCGCCTGCCTGCATAGAACGGAAATGTTCCATTTCAATGACTCTGTCATGCAGAGCATATTTTCTCTTTTCATGATGGAATATCGCCATTCCGACAAAAAGAACAAGCACTGCAAGGAACAGAAAACAGATCCTTTTTCTAATCGTATCATCCGGTCGCTTTTTCTTCATCCGAAGCTCCCCTCACAAATGCTGTCTTATTTTTATATGCATATGTTTTTGAATTGATGCATACGATACGCAAAAAGAGGAATTTTTTATGAAATCTTTCTTTTCTTCGCTTCTTGGTGCTACCCTGTTTGTGATTCTGCTGTTTTTCCCTGGTCTGGTCTTTGAAGGTGCAAAAATGGGACTGAACCTGTGGTTTTTCACTCTGGTTCCCACCCTTCTGCCGTTCATGGTCTTTTCCAACATCCTGATCCAGAGCCGCCTGATTGAACATCTTCTCTTCCTGCCCGGACTTTTTACCCGAAAATATCTCCATCTCTCACCGGCCGGGCTTTATGCGTTCCTGTGCGGCTTTTTTTTCGGTTATCCTTCCGGTGCCAAAATTCTTGCCGATCTTTTAAAAACCGATCAGATCGATCCAAAGGAAGCTTCCATGCTCTTCGGTTTCTGCAACAACGTAAGTCCGGCTTTTCTTATCACCTATTTTCTGACACTGCACTTAAAACACCCGGAGAAAGCCGGGATCACCGTCTCTTTTCTGTACATAATACCTGCTTTTGTCTGTCTGATGGCATTTTTCTTTTGCGGCAGTTCCTTTTCTCTCCGTGAAAAAAAGACATCGAGTCCCGTGCTTTCTCTTACACTGCTTGATGCCTGCCTCCAAGATGCCCTCTCAGTCCTGTTAAAGCTTGGCGGTTATATTATATTGTTTGCTGTCTTATCCAATGTGATCACACACATACCCCGCATACGTGCAGAAAGTGCCGCTTTTTTCTCCTGCTTTCTGGAAATTACAGGCGGAATCCCTGCCGTCACTGCCGCATTTGCTTATCCGCAAAGTTATGTGATATTGCTCCCGTTTCTGGCTTTTGGCGGTCTTTGCTCTTTCATGCAAACAGGGAGTGTCATAAAAGACACCCCCTTATCTCTTCGTAGCTATTTTTTTACCAAAATACTGCTCGCTCTGCTGATATTTCTGTGTGAAATACTCTGCATTACGCTGCTTCCGGGCCTTTTTTAAGCCTCGTCGTCATCGTAATCCGCATCCTGCTGCGGTGCTGCATAAGATGCAGGGTTTCCGCCCGGTGACAGCTCGCGTCTGTTCTTGTTTACGATATCGTAGCAGGACTGGATCGAATTGATGAAAGTATTGTATTTCTCGCCTGCTGCATCGATCGTATGGCTCATGATCTTTTCCAGATTTGCCAGCATCTCATCGGTGTACTGCAGTGCACCCATACGGATGTTGTTGGCATCGGTTGTTGCATTGTCCATGATCTCCTGTGCCTGCTGGTTGGTGTTCTCCAGCAGCTCATTGGACTGTGCATATGCCTGCTGCATAACTTCACTTTCCGTAACCATCTGCTGTGCCTGTGTCTTTGCGTCTGCGATGATCGCATCTGCTTTGGACTGTGCGTCTGCCAGGATCGCATCTTTGTTGCTGATGATCTTCTGGTAACGTTTGATCTCATCCGGTGTCTTCATACGAAGCTCACGCAGAAGCTCTTCCAGTTCTTCTTTATTTACCACGATCTTTGTAGAAGAGAGTGGCTGGAATTTACAACTGTCTACATACTCCTCGATTTCTTCAATAATCTGCTCAATTCTGCTGCTCATCGTTATCACTCCTATTTTTTATTCTGATTTCTGGTTCTAGTTCTAATTTAAAGATGCCTTACGGATTGTTTTGTACTTCGCACTTTCTCAATCCTGCTTTGACACTTCCATTTTTTGATATATCTTCTCAATCACCGACTCCGGCACAAATTTGGAGATATCGCCATGGTAGCTGGCGATCTCTTTGACCGTTGTCGAACTTAAGTAGGCATATTCCAGACTGGTCGATAAGAAAATCGTATCAATATCTGAGCGCAGGATGCGGTTGGTCTGCGACATCTGCAGTTCGTAATCAAAATCGGTGATCGCCCGCAGACCCCTCACCATAAACTGTGCTCCGCAGTTCCTTGCAAAATCTACGGACAGACCATCAAATGCCTTTATTGTCACATTTCCGATATCCTTGGTGACATCAGCTAATATATTAACACGTTCTTCGGCAGAAAACAACGGCGTTTTTGCACTATTTGTCAGCACACCGACGATCAGTTCATCCACCAGAACAGCGGAACGACGGATGATATCAAGATGTCCGAACGTAACCGGATCAAAACTTCCAGGGTAGACAGCTCTTCTCATAACTCCTTTTTCTCCTTCTCTATAAACATATGAACATTTGTCTTATATTCTTTGCGTTTCAGTACACGGAACCCAAATTCCTTAAGATAGGAAAAATCAGTCTCCAGAGATGCCTCTATAATGATCAGGGTACGCTCATCTGCCACTTTGCTGTCTTTTAAGCAGGAAAGGACTCGCTTTTCCAGCTCCTGGTTGTAAGGAGGGTCCATAAAAATGACACCAAAGCTCTCCTTGCCGTCCTCGATCTCACGTCTCAGACGATCCAGTGCAGCAAAAACATCTGACTGCACAACAAAAGCATCCGCGTCCAACCTAGTAAACTTCAGGTTTTCGCGGATGCAACACACTGCGGCAGGATTTTTTTCCACAAAGACTGCTTCCTTTGCTCCTCTGCTGAGTGCCTCAATTCCTATCGCACCGCTCCCGGAAAACAGATCCAGAAAACGGATACCGTATAGTTCATCCTGTATCATATTAAAAAGCGTTTCTTTAATCCGGTCCGTGGTCGGTCTGGTCTCCATTCCGGGAACCGTCTTAAGTGCCAGTCTCCTGGCTTTGCCTGCGATAACTCTCATAATTTCTTCCTTTGTTCTGTGTTTTTTCTATTATAAAGGTTTTCACACTTCACGTCAAGCCGAAAAAACAGGAAAACAACGGAAGCAAGCAGCATTTGTGAGCTCATGTATCAAAGGATTCTTTCGTTTTTGATGCTTCCGGTCTCTTTAAATACTTCCCACTCTGAGATATTGACTGCATGGTCACCGATACGTTCCAGATATTTTGCAACCATCAGAAGATCCACACAGGCATCGGTGTCTTTTTTGCCTTCTTTCAGGCAGGCAACCAGTTCCTCTTTCACCTGGTTGAAAAGGTCATCAATCTTATCGTCTCTTTTATAAAATTCTTTTGCCTGCTCTTTATCTCTTGCCATAAAAAGCTCTACCCCATCACAGAGGATCTTTCTGGTCTCTTCGAGCATCTCCGGCATGGACGGTGCATACTCTTTGTAGCTGATACCGTTCAGACGCACTGCCATATCTGCGATATCCGCTGCATGGTCACCGATACGTTCCATGTCACCGACTGCTTTCATAACAGAAGATACGATACGCAAATCACTTGCCAGCACCGGCTGCTGCCTGGTCAGAAGCAGCAGACATTCTGCTTCAATCTTACGCTCCATCTCATTGATCTTACGGTCATTTTTCTGGATTCTGTCCAATTCTTCCAGATCATTAAGTGCAATCGCTGAGAGCAGATCTGCAAAAGCCTGCTGAATCCCCTTTCCCATGGCATCCATGTTTTCGCGAAGAGTCTCCAGTTCGTGTTCAAAATTCATTCTCACTGACATTGTTTTTCCCCCAATCAACCAAAACGTCCTGTAATATAATCTTCGGTCCTCTTATCCTGCGGTCTCGCAAAGATGTCATCGGTATGGTTAAACTCGATCACTTCTCCTACCAAGAAGAATGCGGTGTCATCCGATACACGTGCTGCCTGCTGCATGTTATGGGTGACAACAACAACCGTATATTTTTTCTTCAGCTCTACCATCAGCTCTTCAATTTTTAAAGTAGAGATCGGATCAAGTGCCGATGTCGGCTCATCCATCAGAAGCACGTCCGGCTGTACGGCCAGTGCTCTTGCAATACAGAGACGCTGCTGCTGTCCGCCGGAAAGCCCCAGTGCTGATTTTTTCAGGCGGTCTTTTACCTCATCAAAGATCGCTGCTCCACGCAGACTCTCTTCCACGATCTGATCGAGTGTCGCTTTATCTTTAATGCCATGGATCCTCGGTCCATAAGCGATATTATCATAAATGCTCATCGGGAATGGATTTGCCTGCTGAAATACCATACCCACTTTTTTTCGAAGCAGTGTGGTATCTGCCTTCGGACTGTAGATATCTTCTCCGTCAATCAGGACTTTTCCTTCTATTTTTACGTTCTCAACCAGGTCATTCATACGATTTAAGCACTTCAGAAAGGTGGATTTACCGCATCCGGACGGACCGATAAATGCAGTGATCGCATTTTCCCGAATCTCCATATTGACATGTTTTAACGCATGATTCGTTCCGTAGTGCAGGTTCAGATCCTGCACACTGATTTTTGTATTTTCCATGGTGATGCTCCTCTTTCTTTTATTTCATCCGCGTTACATCGAAACGCTTCGCCAGATATTTTGTCAGGAAATTGATGCACAGTACGATCACAAGAAGTACAAATGCAATTCCAAACGCTACATTATATTCCGCTTTTGAGCTGCTAAGATACAGCTGGATCGTCAAAGTTCCGCCCGGCTGCAGGATCTTGGAAAGCCATCCTCCCGCTTTCGGGAGCAGATAACCGCTTCCAGCCGTAAAGAGCAGGGCTGCCGATTCTCCGACGATACGTCCGATCGCCAGAATCACTCCGGTGATGATACCGGGCATGGCAGACGGAAGCAGGATCGTGCGGATCATATGCCATTTTGTTGCTCCCATGCCAAGTGCTCCGCTCCGGTAAGAATCCGGAACCGTACGCAGAGCTTCCTGCGTGTTTCGCGTGATCAGTGGCAGGATCATAAGGCTCAAAGTCAGAGCACCGGTCAGCAGAGAATAACCAAGGTGCAGCGTTGTTCCAAAAAATACGCTTCCGAAAAGTCCGAAAATAATCGACGGGATACCGGAAAGTGTCTCGGTTGTAAATTCAATGATCCTTACAATCTTGCCCGGTTTGGCATACTCATTCAGATAAATGGCACTTCCCACACCGATCGGCGTTGCGATCACCAGCGTGATCACAATGATATACAGCGTATTGACAATATTTCCGGCAATGCCGACCGTTCCTTTTCTTGCACTTGTTACCGTTGTCAGAAACTCCAGGCTTACACTTCCGATTCCTCTTACCGTTACATAACAGATGATCATCAGAAGAACAGAAACTGCTATGGCTGCTGACAGATAAATGCATCCGTACAGGAACTTGTCCATGCCATGTGTTTTTTTATTATAAATTGAATTCTCACTTTGCATCGTCGTCTATTCCCTTCTTCAGTATCCGTGTCAGAACCACATTGATCAGCATGATGAATACAAACAGCACCAGACCGATCGTGAATAAAACCTGTCTGTGTAAATCTGCTGCATATCCCATTTCACTTACGATCGCTGTTGTCAGAAAGCGAACCGAATTGAATGGGAACGGCGGATTTACCGAACTTCCTGCTACTAAAGTGATCGCCATCGCTTCACCGATCGCTCTTCCTGTTCCAAGTACGATGGCTGTAATGATACCGGATTTTGCCGCCGGGATCATCACCTTGAAAATAGTCTGGATATGGGAGGCTCCCAAAGCCAGCGATGCTGATTTCAGATTCTGCGGTACTGCTTTCAGTGCAGACTCACTGATATTTATTACCGTTGGGAGGATCATAATTGCCAGTACGATCACAGCTGAAATCAGGTTCGCTCCTCCGGTGAACTGGTGTGTTTTTGAATTTTGAAAGAGAAACTGCTCCAGTTTGTACATTACCGGATTGAGCACCAGGATGCCGACCAGTCCGTAAATAACCGAAGGAATGCCTGCCAGAAGTTCCACCGCCGGTTTTACAACGGCTGCCAGTTTTTTCGGTGCAGCTTCCGCAAGAAAGACTGCGGTCAGAATACCGATCGGCACACCGATCAGGATGGCAAGTGCCGTTCCTACGATCGATGTGAGGATAATGTACAGGATACCGTAGGATGGCGTTGCCGCCGTCGGTGCCCAGACACTTCCAAAGAGAATGTCAAGGAGACCGACTTTGAAAATCGCAGGGGTTCCGCTGATGATCATGTAGAGTGTGATCGAAAAGACTGCCGCAACTGCAACGACCGAACATATGGTAAATATGATCTGTGCCGTTGTTTCTACCGCCGAGCGGGATCCTTTTGCACTTAAAATACTGAATTTGCTTTTCTTATCTTCCATTCTTTACACCAAGCCTTCGTTTTTTCCAGTTAGTCTACAGTGATCAGACCTACGGAGCTGATCAGATCTTTTCCTTCTGCGGAAGAAAGATAGTCAAACAGTGCCTGTACCGGTTCGCTCTGTTCTGAGATCTCTCCTTTTGTCGCCATAACAAACGGGCGGCTCAGGAAATAATTTCCTGCTTTGATGTTTTCTGCTGTCGGCTCTACACCTTCCAGTTTCAGGGCTTTTACCGTGTCATCCAGGACATCCAGAGATACGTATCCGATGGAGCCCGGTGTGGAAGCTACTTTTGCCATAACAGCTCCGGTGCTGTCCAGTTCGCTTGCATATGTACATTTATCTGCAACATCCAGCAGTTCTTCAAAAGCTCCTCTCGTACCGGAACCTGCTTCACGTCCGATCACAACAATCGGCGCGGAGTCTCCGTCTACATCTGCCCAGTCTGTGATCTCACCTGTGTAGATCTGTGCCAGCTGTTCTTTTGTCAGATTCTCTACTTTTGTATCCGGATTTACTACAACTGCAATACCGTCGATCGCTACGATGTTTTCTACTGCACCATTCTGTTTTTCACTGTCTTCCAGTGCACGGGAAGAGTTTCCGATATCTACGCTTCCGGAAAGAAGGGATTCAATACCTGCGGAAGATCCGGTAAATTCTGCATTTACGGTTACATTCGGATATTTCTCCATGAAAGCTTCTGCAACGGCGTTTGCCAGTTTCTCCATAGAAGTACTTCCTGCCATGGTAATGCTGCCGCTCAAATCTGCGGAAGCTTCACTTGCTGCCTGTGTATCTTTGGCACTGTCTGCAGTGCTTTCAGCCGCCTGGCTTCCTGCCTCTGTCTGTGCTGCGTTTGTATCTGCCTTTGTCTCTGTTGTCGTGCCTGACTGTCCGCATGCTGCCAGACTTGCTACTGTCACTGCACAAATTCCTGCTAAAGCTGTCAATTTCTTAAGGTTCTTCATAATAATAATCTCCTCTCCTGACCCGCTGTGCCGTTTTCGTTTTATTTTTACCAGTTTTTCATTCGGCATCTGTCAGTTTCTGATTTTTCTGTTCTTTGTGAACAACCTTAAGATAACACAAAACCAGCCCACAAAAAGCATGGGCTGGTTAATCCTTGGTTATGTTTTTGTAAAGAAAATCTGCAATTGTAAAGAAATCGTAAAGCTTATCGGAATACGATCTCTCCGGTTTTTTCATCCATACTCTCTACGATAGCGAGAGATTCCAGGTGTACTCCCTGATCACGCAGGGCATCGCCGCCTGGCTGGAAGCCTTTCTCGATCACGATACCGGCTCCGACCAGCTGTGCACCGGAATCTTTTACGATCTGGATCAGTCCCTCCATTGCCTTTCCGTTTGCCATAAAGTCATCGATCAGCAGCACTTTGTCATCCGGTCCGAGAAACTCCCTGGAAACGATGATGTCGTAGATTCTTCCGTGAGTATAGGACTCCACCTGTGTGGTATAGACATCTCCTGCGATATTTTTGGTCTGCGTCTTCTTTGCAAAGACAACCGGAACGTTGAAAACTTCGGCAACAACACAGGCAATACCGATACCGGATGCCTCGATCGTCAGGATCTTTGTGATCTCTTCCCCTTCAAATCTGCGTTTGAACTCTTTTCCGATCTCACGGAACAGGGATACATCCATCTGATGATTCAAAAAGCTGTCCACTTTCAGCACATTGCCTTCTCTGATCTTACCGTCTTTTCTGATTCTGTCTTTGAGTATCTGCATTTCTTTATCCTCCATCATCGTTTCGTTCATTTTATTTTGATATACATCATCAGTTTTTTCAATTTTACCCTCTATAGCCTTAAATGTCAATGTACAGAAAATGTATTTTGACCCACAACGGTGAATCCACTGAACAATTACCAGAATTTCACAAAATTTTCTGACCTTCTGCCAGCAAAACTTTCAGAATACCGGCCAGAAACATAACGGTCACCGGATTCATTTTACATTTCCGAAGCAGCACGATGCAAAGGCCGAACAGAATCACCATGCCCCAGTCGGTATCCGGCAGACGGATCACAGTCTGTCCGTTCCAGAAGGCAGAAACCAAGATGGAAATGCCGGCCGATGCGATCAGTGCGATCACTGCCGGACGCAGGGAAGAAAGAATACCCTGAAGTGCTGCGAGCTTTTGATATTTTAAATAGAAGTAAGCAATAAATGTAACCAAAATACAGGACGGCAGAATACATCCAAACGTTGCAATCAGAGCTCCCGCAAGCCCTGCCGTGTTCATTCCGACAAACGTAGCTGCATTTGTGGCGATCGGGCCAGGTGTCATCTGCGAGATCGTGACAAGATCTGCGAACCCTTTCCCATCTAACCAGTGATACGTGTCCACTACCTGGTGCTGTATCAGAGGCATTGCCGCATAACCGCCTCCAAAACTGAACATTCCAATCTGAAGAAATGCAAAAAATAATTTCAGATAAATCATGATGTTTTCCTCTTTCCGTACTTTGAACGTAAGAATCCCAACAGACCGCTTGCGATCACAATGTATACAACATTGACTTGAAACACCGTTGCCGCCAGAAAGGCAGCTGCCATAATGATCCAGGAAATGGCATCTTTTTGTTTTGCCACCTCACCCGCCATCTCATATACCACAACAGCGATCACTGCCCCGACTCCGGCCTGCATGCCAAGCAGCATCTGGCTTACAATAAAATTTTTGCAGAAGATCTGATAACAGACCGAGATTGCCGCAATGATTACAAACTGCGGAAGCAATGTCCCAAAGACGGCTGTCACCACGCCGGTAAGCCCTGCCAGCTTATAGCCGACTGCGATTGCTCCGTTCACTGCCACAGCTCCCGGTGCCGACTGTGCGATCGCCACCAGATCCAGCATCTCATTCTCATCGATCCAGTGATACTCATCAACAAATTTCTTTTTCATCAGACTCACGATCACATAGCCTCCGCCAAACGTGAATGCACTGAGATAAAACGTAGACAGAAAAAGTTTCCATAAGACCGTTTTTTTTGATTTTGACTCCATATCCATACGTATAATCCAGTTATCCTCTTATGAGGTTAATGGATTATTCTCCTTTCTCCCATTTCTTGGGTTTTATTGAATAC
>ENA-USUK01002993-USUK01002993.1-human-gut-metagenome-genome-assembly--contig:-NODE-2993-length-10583-cov-33.548353_pt1 | contig 10583 bp, 8 predicted proteins | sample MGYA00250062_ERZ773400 | MGnify/ENA primary metagenome ERZ773400 (study PRJEB29103, sample SAMN06111961) | human gut metagenome | biome: human gut; feature: ankylosing spondylitis patient; material... | reverse complement strand
GGGAAGACTGCTTATGAAAATATTTGTGAGAAGAAGCCGGATATTGTAATTACGGTTTTTCAATGTTTTCTTCCTCATTTAAATATAATCTATGACAGAGCATACCACACTTTTGGAGAAAATAATAGAAATTGTTCTTGACAGGTAAAAACGTTTTTGATAATGTTATTTCATAAAGTTATATTGTTTCTGAATATTATATTAGTAAATGTCAACAGGAACAAATCACGGGGGATTCTCCCACGACTCCATGAAATTTAAAAAACAGAATGAAGGGTTACATGATAACTTGACATACTACTATTGAATAGGGTAATGTAAAGGAGAAAAGATGGTCAGAACATTTATACAGACACGCGAATTTTCCAGGAATTGGGATAAACTTGGGTCTAAGGATGAAGATTTAAGAAAGCTGGAATTAGAATTGCTGGAAAATTCTGATTTACATCCGGTAATAAAGGGAACAGGAGGACTTCGAAAGATCAGAATTCCTTTTGCAAATGAAGGGAAAAGTGGCAGTGCCCGTGTTTGCTATGTGGATTTTGTGGTTCAAGAGGTTATTTATTTGATTACCGTGTATTCTAAAAATGAAAAAGAAAATCTGTCGCAAGCTGAACGTAATGGTATCAAAAGTTTAATTGAACAATTGAAATTGAAGTTATAGGAGAAGAAATAATATGAGCGATGTATATGAAAGTATTGTGGCTGGATTACAGGAAGCCATTGAGGATGCAAAAAGTAAAGAAAAAAAACTTCCGCGCCGTGTCGTGACAGTTGTTCCTGTTAAGGAATACAATGCCAGCGAAGTAAAGAAGATTCGTAACGAAACCGGAATGTCGCAAAAGACATTTGCAAGTTATCTTGGTGTTTCCTGTAAGACTGTGGAGGCATGGGAATCTGGAATCAATCATCCGTATATCTGGCCTGGTATCAGGCTGGAAGAAAAGAGCGATATCAGGTTGAAAAAATGCAGAGGCATGGGGTATGCAGCATGGAGGAATTACAGGAAAAAGGCTATGACTGCTCTTTTTCGGTAGTATCACCGGAAGAAATCGTTATCAGATTGTCAGAAATACAGGAACTGGAAAAAGCTCTGGGATATTTGACTAAAGAGGATGCGGAACTGATAACGCTATTGTTTTTTGAAGAATTTACAGTAAAAGAAACAGCACAGTATTTTGGGTGCTGTGCAAAGACGATTAGAAACCGGAGGAAGAAAGTATTGGAGAAATTAAAAGAACAACTGGAAAACACATAAAACAATGTTGAAATAAAAATATCTAAAAAATTTTTTAAACAGGTTAATTTTTGCCCTTTCACACATGCGGTTAGTGAAGGGGCAAATGTCTATTTGCAATTCAAGATGAGAAATCCCCTTAAAAATTGCACCTTGACAATTTCATACCAGCAGCGAGAGGATACCCGGAATTTTTCAGCTACGCATTTTTGCGGCGGGAATCCGGTGAAAACGTGAAGGGATACAGATGGGAGGCACCCTTTGCAGGAACGATTACGAATTACCTCTTGCGGCTTAATGCTTGATCCTGAACTTTACCTGAGTGTCATTCCTGTTTTACAGGATGACAGCAGATACCATGTGGCGGTGTTTCAGAAAAAGGCACTGCCATATGAATGTGCTGTTATCAGAGTTATTTCTGTATCAGCAATAAGATGTGGGAGGTGGTTCCAATGATTGAATAATGCAGGTGTGAGCCTGCATGAAAACAGAGCAGATAATAGAAGAAAGAGAGGATTCAGTCAAAATGAAAATGAGATTCAAAAGATTCTTGTCCGGATTTATGGCAGTCGCAACACTGGCTTCTGTCATCATCCAGCCAGTAGCAGTTTCGGCTTCTGAATTAGAACCGGAAGAAATACCATTTGAACAGCAGTATGCAGAATTAAAAGACGTTCAGGATTCCCTTGATCCAGATGAAATCGTAAAGGCAAATGATATTGAACTTTCTTATGGACAGGAATTTGATGTAGAAGTTGATCTGTCGGGAATCGAAGGTGTAGATGAAAGCAAAATCAAGATTTTATTCCATGAAGCAAAGAACGAAACTGGTACAGATTTTGACACACATACACCGGATACTTACAAAGCTGTCTATGCAGTAAAACCAGTCAGCGGTCATCCTGCTTATAGAATCAGCAGAAACATTACAGTGAAAGAACCGGAAACAGAAGTGCAGTCAGAGCGTGCTTCGGAAAGTACAGTGAATGTTGACGATGATACTGGAGATACGGAGCAGAGCGAGGAGGATTCGGAGTCGCACCGGGAAACACAAAATTCTGAAAGCACAGCAGATTCGGAATCTGAATTAACTGTTTCAGAAGCACTGGAGCAGGCAGAGAGTAATGGAATTGACCTGTATGCAATGAATGAAGGCGAAACAGTAACCTTTATGGCTGCGGCAGGCAATGCCAGAAGTTCACAGCAGGTTTCTGTGACCAGAGGGGCAGAATACCGATATGCAGATTATGGATATGGAACATATCTTACTTATCAGTACACTGTAAAATTCGGTAATATATCTGCCACAGCATACTGTGTGCAGCCATCCAAACCAGGGCCAGGAAGTGGAACCTATACGATCAATAAAGTTGGTGATGGGAAAGCACTTGCGAAAGTGTGCTATTACGGTACAAAGGCTTCCGGTGATGATGGATTTTTTACAGAGGAAAACGGATACGGCAATTTAAGTGCAGGAGCCAGATTTATTCTGGTACACCTGGCAGCATCTTATGCAAATGGAAGTGGGGATGCTTTTTCAGGTGCAAACAGTACAGCACAGAATCTGGCAATGAAACTCTATAATTACTGTATTTCACAGCCGGAAATTCCAGATGTGGCAATGTCCTTTTCGGATGCAGATGTAAAAGCCTATGTGGATGGCAACAGTCAGAGAACAAAGGATATTACATTTAATGCGGATGCGTTACAGACCATTACCATGAAACTTCCGGCAGGTGTACAGCTTCATAACCTGACAACGGGTAAAACAAGTAAAGCCGGAGAAAGTGTGGAAATTTGTGGTGGTACAAAGTTTTATCTGTCTGCACCATTAACACAGGTGAGTGATGTGGCAGGAAGCTGGTCTGCAACCATGAAAGGAAGCATTACCAAAGATTATTCAGCTTATAAGATTTCAACAGGTTCCGGAAACCAGGATCTGGCTCTGGTATTTGGCGAAGGCGTTGATGATGAGAAATATGTAGATTTTAAAGTATCCTGGGTACAGCAGGCAAGTGTTAAGGTGATCAAGAAAGATGCCAAGTCAGACGCAAAGCTGTCTGGTGCTGTGTTTGGATTATACAGTGATGCAGAATGCACCAAACTGATCACACAGTTACCTGCGACGGATGAAAACGGTGAAGCGTCCGTACAGATCACCAAGACACAGGATACTGTATATCTGAAAGAGATTACAGCTCCAAGCGGATACCGTATCAATGCGACAGCTTACAATGTGAAACTGGAAGTCAGCAAGACCACAACCGTTACCGTTCCAGATGAAGAACAGATGGGACAGCTTACTGTTTATAAAGAAGGTGAGGTTCTGGTTGGTGCAGATGTAACAGAAAATGGAACAACATTTAAGTATGAGAAACGCAGACAGAAAGGGGCTGTTTACAACGTGTACGCTGGGGCAGACATTAAAACTGCCTATGGTACAAAGGTTTACAGCAAGGGTGATCTGGTAAAAGAGAATCTTACAACAGATACAAATGGAGCTACCGTTCTTAAAAATCTGTATCTTGGTACATATATCGTAAAAGAGAAACAGGCTCCGACAGGATTTTATAATGGCGGGGAGGAAAAGACAGTAACATTATCCTATGCAGGACAGAACGTGGATGTTGTTTTCTCTGAGACAACCTTTACCAATGACAGACAGAAAGTAGAAGTAATGGTAACAAAACAGGATGAAGATACAGAAAATCCTCTGGATGGAGGAATCTTTGGACTTTATGCTGCAAGTGACATTACCAGCGTGGATGGAACCGTCATTGTAAAGAAAGGGACACTGATCCAGAAAGCGACAACAGGAGCAGACGGAACAGCGAAGTTTACAGCAGACCTGCCACTGGGATTTTCTTATGATGTGAAGGAAGTGCAGGCTCCGGAAGGGTATGTGAGAAACACAGACGATATTTATACATTTGCTTTTTCTTATACAAATGATAAGGAAGCAAAACAGATATTTAAGCATACATTCAAAAATAAACGTGTGACAGCTAAGATTTCTCTGCAGAAGCAGGATAAAGAAACCAAAAAAGCAGTTCCACAGGGGGATGCCACTCTGGAAAAAGCAGTTTATGGACTGTATGCTCGTGAGGATATTGTGCATCCGGACGGTGCTACTGGTGTGATCTATAAAGCAGGAGAACAGGTTGCCACTCTTACCACAGATAAGAATGGACAGGCTTCTGTGAATGGATTATATCTTGGCAATTATTATGTGAAAGAGATCACTCCTCCAACCGGTTATCTGGCAGATGAGGAAGAACATGATCTGGTCTGCAATTATGAGGGAGATCTTGTAGCAGAAGTAAATCGTGAGTGTCTGTCTCTGGAGCAGGTGATGAAACAGCCATTCCAGATTATCAAAGCAGCAAACAATGGAAAAACCGACGCAGACTTACTGAAAGGTGCAGGATTCACTGCTTATCTGGCATCCTCCCTGAAAGTAAAAGAGGATGGAAGCTATGATTTTGATTCTGCAAAACCGGTAGTGATCGGAGAAAATGGTGCAACAGAAATCTTTACAGATGAAAAAGGTTATGCCTGCAGTATTGCGATTCCTTATGGAACTTATATTGTGCGTGAAACCACAACACCTCATAATTACACTCCGGTAGATGATTTTACAGTGCGTATCACTGAGAATAACCCGAACCAGCCACAGACATGGAGAGTGCTTCTGGATGACGAGTTTGAAGCGAAGCTGAAAATCATCAAACAGGATGATGAAACCAAGAAACCAGTATTACAGAAAAATACAGAGTTTAAGATTTATGACCTGGATCATAAGAAATATGTAGAACAGGTCACAACCTACCCGACAACGGTTAAGCATAAATCTTATTTTACAGACGAGCAGGGATATTTGATTCTTCCACAGAATCTGAAAATTGGTAATTACCGTATTGAGGAAGTCAATGCACCGTTTGGTTATACACTGAACGAAAATTACTATGAGGTAACCGTAGATTCCAATACTGCATATCAGATGGATGGAACTTCCGGGGATGTGATCATTGAAGCAGTTTATGAGAACCATCCAGTTAAGGGAGAACTGACTATCGTGAAAAAGGGCGAAGTTCTGGACGGATTCAAGGATGATTTTACATATCAGACAGAAAATCTGGAAGGGGCAGAGTTTGAGATTTACGCTGCCGAGGACATCTATACTGCAGATTTCCAGAAAGATGATAATGGAAACCGTATTCTGGAATATGCTGCCGGAACACTGGTAAAAACGGTTACAACGGATAAAGACGGGAAAGCAGTCCTGAAAAATCTGCCGCTTGGAAGTTATAAGATTGTAGAAAAGACAGCTCCGGATGGATTTGTTTTAAACAGTGAAGCACAGACCATTACTTTCTCTTACAAAGATCAGGAAACACCTGTCATTGAGCAGACAGCTACTTTTGAGAATGAACGTCAGAAAGTAGAAATTTCAGTGGTAAAACAGGATGCTGATACAGAAAAAGCAGTTGCAGGGGCAGAATTTGGACTTTATGCGAAGAATGACATGGAAGCTCATGGAACTGTGATTGTGAAAGCTGACACACTTCTTGGAAAAGCTGTTTCCGGAGAAGATGGAAAGGCTGTATTTACACAGGATCTGACATTCGGTGAGTATTATATCAAAGAACTTGCAGCACCAAACGGTTATGTATCTTCTGATGAAATTCTGGAAGTAAAAGCAGAATATCAGGGACAGGATGTTAAGGTAGTGCAGTTATCTTCTGTATTTAAGAACCAGCCTACAAAGGTTGTGGTTTCCAAGTCTGATTTAACTACTGGCGTGGAACTGTCGGGTGCGACACTTACTGTTCTGGACAAAGATGGAAATGTAGTTGATACATGGAAATCTGTAAAAGGAGAGCAGCATCTGATTGAACGACTTACCGTAGGGGAAACCTATACTCTCAGAGAAGAGATGGCTCCTTATGGATACCTCAAGGCAGAAGAGATCACCTTTACGATTGAGGATACTGGGGAAATCCAGAAAGTGGAAATGAAAGATGATGTGCCGACAGGAACGATTATCATCAATAAAAATGGAGAATTTCTGGATAAAGTAACTGCACTGGATTCTGTTGGAGGATGGATCAGCCATTTATTCCAGTATGTAACAGGCAGCCTGAAAGATGTTACTTTTGAAGTATTTGCTTTGGAGGACGTGAAATCTGCTGACGGAGAAAGTGAAGATTATTATAAAAAAGATGAGCTGGTGGCAACAATTACAACAGATGATACCGGTATTGCAAAAATATCCGGACTTCCGCTTGGTAAATACTATGTAAAAGAAAAAGCTACAGTAGAAGGCTTTGTTCTGGATGATGAAGCAAGAGAGATTGATCTGACATACCGGGATCAGGATACTGCAGAAGTTACCTATTCTGCTGACTGGCAGAATAACCGCCAGAAAGCGGAAGTGCAGGTTGTGAAAAAAGAGAAAGATTCTGATCGTGTACTGGAAGGTGCGGTATTTGCCCTTTGTGCCAAAGAGGATATTACAGGAACAGACGGAAAAGTGATTCTGAAAGCAGATACTGTGATCGAGGAGCTGGCAACAGACAAAGAAGGAAAGCTGACTTTTACGGCAGATTTACCGGTTGGTTTTGCGTATTATATCAAAGAAACATCACCGGCACCTGGATTTGCAACGACAGATGAAACGCAGGAGTTCACGTTTGAGTATGAAGGTGCAGAAAAGGAAAAAGTATCTTATGCGTTTACCTTTGAGGACGAGCCGACTGTAATCGAGATCACCAAGACTTCCCTGACAGACGGAAAAGAACTGGAAGGAGCTAAGTTACAGGTAACTGACGAAAGCGGTAAAGTTGTAGATTCCTGGACTTCCGGTAAAGAAGCCCATGTCATCAAAGAACTGGTAGTTGGACAGAAATATACTCTGACAGAAACAAAACCGGCAGATGGTTATGTGACAGCAGAAAGCATCACGTTTACAGTTGAAGATACTGCAAAGTCACAGAAAATCGAAATGAAAGATGATGTGACCAAGGTAGAAATTTCCAAAACAGATATTTCCGGTAAGGAACTTCCAGGAGCAAAACTGACCATTCTTGACAAGGACGGTAAGACAGTAGAGAGCTGGACTTCTGAGGAAAAACCACATTACATAGAAATGCTTCCGATTGGGGAGTATACACTTCGTGAAGAGTCTGCCCCTGATGGATATCTGGTAGCTGAAGATGTGAAATTTACCGTGAAGGATACCGGGGAGATCCAGAAAGTAGTGATGAAAGATGAGGTAAAACCGGAAGAAACACCAACACCGGAAACACCGTCTACACAGGTAACAGATACACCGAAAACTGGAGATGATACACACATGCTGATTTGGATTCTGCTTGCGATTGCAGGTATGGCAGGCAGTGTATCAGCAGTCTGGATTGCGAAAAAAAGAAAATAAAAGTTGATGGAGGGGCATTTATGGGCAGCAAAGTCATAGATGCCCTTTTGAATGATGAAAGGGGTATAAAATGAGACAGTTATTGATTATTGCGGGGATTCTTCTGGTGTTAGCAGTCAACTTTGTTCTGTACTGCTGTATCCGGGTAGGAGCAAAGGAAGACCGTCTGTTGGAAGATCATAGAAAGGAACAGATTGATGCAGGAAGAAGTGAATGAAAAAACAGTGTCCCTGTGTATTACCGGTGGAAAAGTGACAGTCCGCTTATTGAAACAGGCAATGATGCGTTTTCTGGCAGCAATGGAGAAAGAAAAAGCAGAGAAAGCAAGAAAACAGCAAGTAAAGGGTCCGCCAGACAAAGATTACCATGGGAAGCAGAGTTTAAAGAAGCTGGCACAGCAGAATGTTCAGCTTTCCAACATTGAGATTACAGACAACAACATTAAGGCTTTTGAAAAAGTGGCAAAGAAATATGGCATTGATTTTAGCCTGAAACGTGATAAGTCCGTAGATCCACCGAGATATTTTGTTTTCTTCAAGGCAAGGGATGTAGATGTTATGACAGCAGCATTCCGGGAATTTACCGGAAAGACACTGAATAAAACGAAGAAACCGTCTGTCCGGAAGAAATTACAGCAGGCAATCGCAGCCCGCAGTCAGGATAAACAGAGAGAACGGGAAAAATCGAAAGAAAAACAGAAGGAGCCGACCTTATGAGTGGGATAAAAAATATAAAGAAGAAACTGAAAGGATTTCAGGTACGTCCCCCGAATGTGGAAGTGGTAAAAAAGGTTTTATTACATATTCCGTATGTGGTTGTGTTTTATGTGGTAAATAAATGTACCTGGCTGTATCAGTATTGCAGGGGCAGTACAGTAGTGGACAGGCTGATGGTTCTCCTTATGAACTATCCGTTAGCGTTTGAAAAGTTGCTGCCAAGTATACAACCGAAAAGTCTGGCTGTAGGAACTATCGCAGCAGTCAGTGTGTGGGCAGTGGTATATTTCAAGGGAAAGAATGGAAAGAAGTTTCGTCAGGGAGAAGAGTATGGTTCTGCCAGATGGGGAAATGAAAAGGATATAGCTCCTTTTATTGATCCGGTTTTTGAGAATAATATCCTGCTGACACAGACAGAACGCCTGACCATGAACAGCAGACCGAAGAAACCGAAGTATGCCAGAAACAAGAATGTCATTGTAATTGGTGGTTCCGGAAGCGGTAAGACCAGATTTTATGTGAAACCGCAGCTTATGCAGATGCCGGATAATGTGAGCTTCGTGGTCACCGATCCAAAGGGGACGATCATCGTGGAATGTGGTAAAATGCTGGCACGAGGAACGCCGAAGAAAGATAAGAACGGTAAAATCCTGCGTGATAAAAATGGCAGAGTGGTAATGGCTCCGTACAAAATCAAGGTGCTGAATACCATCAACTTTGCAAAGAGTATGCACTATAACCCGTTTCATTATATCCGGTCTGAAAAGGATATTCTGAAACTGGTAAATACGATCATGGTAAATACCAAGGGAGAGGGAGAAAAATCCTCAGAGGATTTCTGGACGAAAGCGGAACGCCTGTTATACTGTGCTTTGATTGGTTATATTTATTATGAAGCACCGGAGGAAGAGCAGAACTTTTCAACTCTGCTGGAATTTATCAATGCCAGTGAAACCAGGGAAGAAGATGAAGAATTTAAAAATGCGGTGGACTTGTTGTTTGAGGAGCTGGAAAGAGATGAGCCGAACCATTTTGCAGTAAGACAGTATAAAAAATACAAACTGGCTGCAGGAAAGACAGCAAAAAGTATTTTGATCAGTTGTGGTGCCAGACTCGCACCCTTTGATATTGCGGAACTGCGGGAGCTTATGTCTTATGATGAGATGGAACTGGATATGATCGGAGATCAAAGAACTGCATTGTTTATTGTAATCTCTGATACGGATGATACATTTAACTTTGTGGTTGCCATGATGTACAGTCAGCTTTTTAATCTGTTATGTGACAGGGCTGATGACGTTCATCATGGAAGACTGCCTTATCATGTAAGAATCCTCTGTGACGAGTTCGCAAATATCGGCCAGATTCCGAAGTTCGATAAGCTGATCGCAACGATCCGAAGCAGAGAGATTTCTGCATCCATTATTTTACAGTCACAATCGCAGCTCAAGACCATCTATAAGGATGCAGCGGAAACCATCACAGGCAACTGCGATACCATGCTGTTCCTTGGTGGAAAGGAAAGTACCACTCTGAAAGAAATTTCGGAGACTCTGGGAAAGGAAACCATTGATTTATATAACACTTCTGATACAAGAGGACAGAGCCGGTCTTACGGTCTGAACTATCAGAAAACAGGAAAAGAACTAATGAGCCGGGACGAACTGGCAGTCATGGACGGAAACAAGTGTATTTTGCAGCTTCGAGGTGTCCGTCCGTTTTACAGTGATAAATTTGACATTACAAAACATAAACGGTATCAGCAGTTATCCGATTATGATAAAAAGAATGAGTTTCATGTGGAAGAATATATGAAACATCAGATGGAAGTCCGGTTGAATCCGGATGAGACGTTCGACCTTTATATGTATGAAGGCAGTGAACTGGAAGAACAATCAAATAATAAAAATGAAGGCACAGAGCATGTAACGTAAACATACATAGCTCTTTTTTTATGCCCTTTTGGGAGGTAGCAATAATGCGTAAGCATGAAAGACCGCCCATCAGGGCGGAACCCTCCGAGTAGTAACCGCCTGAAAATCACAATGAAAACAGAAGTTACGAAAGGAGAATATAGATTATGGCGTTTTTTACATCCGCAATTAACATTTTACAGACTCTGGTTGTTGCAATCGGAGCCGGACTTGCAGTTTGGGGAGTTATCAACTTGCTGGAAGGATATGGAAATGATAAT
>ENA-USUK01002990-USUK01002990.1-human-gut-metagenome-genome-assembly--contig:-NODE-2990-length-10587-cov-14.891056_pt1 | contig 10587 bp, 9 predicted proteins | sample MGYA00250062_ERZ773400 | MGnify/ENA primary metagenome ERZ773400 (study PRJEB29103, sample SAMN06111961) | human gut metagenome | biome: human gut; feature: ankylosing spondylitis patient; material... | reverse complement strand
GGTAGAGCACCGGTCTCCAAAACCGGGTGTCGGGAGTTCGAGCCTCTCCTCCCGTGCAGAGTTAAATAGCTGTAAACGATAAGTTTATGGCTATTTTTCGTTTTAGGTCAGACGAATTTCGGACGAAATTAATTATAGTGACGGTATCCGGCAAAGATAGTGACGGTATACAACAGTGATAGCGTCACTATCTTTGCCGGATACCGTCACTATTATTTTCTAGGATTATCTATCTGGAATTGTACGTTTATTCATATCAGTGAATATTACGCATAATAATATGATGTACATTTCCAATGACTCCTGTTTGCTTTCCTAGTTCTTATTTGTTCTTTCCAATCCTTTAGCAGCCTCAACCAAACGAATGAATTCTCTTCTATATCCTTTATCATCGTTATTCAGTCCCTGTTTGGCCAGATCAATCACTTTGTCGTAACTGGCATTTCCTTTAAAGTCAGACTCCCGAAGTAACTGTCCGAACATAGCCACTGCAGAAGCAAAGCGGAAATCGGAAGAAACATTATTTCCTTTATTATCTATGAAAGGAAGTTCCAGTTTCTTGCTGACATCTTTATCCGGGGCTTTATAACGCAGTTTCACAGTCAGGAGTTCATTAGAACCTGTCGGCTTCACGGACACTTTCTCTTTCTTCTGATATTTCAAATCGTCTATTTTACCTACATATTCATTCTTTACTCCCGTAGGAATCACTTCGTAAAAGGCTGTCACTGTATGTCCCGCACCCATATCTCCGGCATCTTTAGCATCATTATTAAAGTCCTCGTCTTTCAACAGACGACTTTCGTAACCAACCAGACGATAGGCCTGCACTTGGGAAGGATTAAATTCGACTTGCAGTTTGACGTCTTTTGCCACTGTATGCAGTGTAGCACCAAATTCGCCTACCAAAACACGGTTGGCCTCCTGCAAGTTATCTATATAAGCGTGATTGCCATTTCCCTTTTCAGCCAACACCTGAATCTTCTTATCTTTATAATTACCCATGCCATAACCCAGTACGGTAAGGAATACTCCACTCTTGCGTTCTTTTTCAATCAATTGTTCCAATCCTTCAGCGGAAGAAACGCCCACATTAAAATCACCATCGGAGCAAAGTATGATACGGTTATTGCCGTTAGAGATCAGATTCTTCTTGGCTATTTTATACGCTAACAAGATACCTGCACCACCTGCCGTAGAGCCACCCGCCGTTAATTCATCTATCGCTTCGCGAATCTTCTGTTTGTCGCTACCCGGAGTTGCTTCCAGTTTCACACCGGCACTGCCTGAATAAGTCACAATCGCTACTTTATCTTTATCACGTAAGTTATTTACCAATAATTTGAGAGATGACTTCACCAAATCCAACCGGTTGGCTCCCCACATAGAACCGGAGACATCAATCAGGAATACCAGATTAGATGCAGGCAGATTATCTGTCGGGATTTCTTTTGCTTTCAGGCCGATACGTACAAGACGATGATTGGTATTCCAGGGACAGGCTCCGGATTCCATGGTAATTTTCACAGGATCACTTCCTGTCGGCTTCGGATAATCATAAGAAAAGTAGTTCACTAATTCTTCTGTACGGATAGCATCAACCGGAGGCAGTTCACCTTTATTGATAAAACGACGCATATTACTATAAGAAGCGGCGTCTACATCAATAGAGAAAGTAGAAAGCGGAGCATCCGACACACTCTTGAAACCATTCTCCTGAAACTCTCCGTATTCTTCCGCATTTGCAGCATCATACATGATTCCCGGAGTCGGACATACTGCCATATAAGCAGTAGACATTACTTTTGCAGCTCTTGTCTCATGGCCGTATCCTACCACCACACATTCTTCCAATGCCAGTTCGTCAGCTTTCATCTTCACATCCAGCGTGGCCGATTTTACCACCCTTCTCTCTTGCTTATACCCGATATACTGGAACAACAACGTTTCCCCTTTCTTAGCCTGTATCGTGTACCGGCCATTCATATTCGTTACCGTACCTTTCGTAGTACCCTTTATCTGTACCGAACAGCCAACAAGCGGAGTTCCATCCTTTGCATCCGTCACAGTACCCGACACGGTAATAGCTTGCGCGTTCACCATACCTAAAGAAACAACTGCCATCAGCAGTACGAGCATCATTGCTCTGAATTGATTTGTTTTCATAACTTCATTATTTAAAATGTTACTAATAGTTCGCTTTTACTATAGAGATGCAGATTTCACACTGATTCCATAAATGACTTGAACTTTTTTTATCCGGCAGAAAAAAGAGTCCTTTCAAAATTCTCCCTTATTCCTTTGCCACTCATCAGATGATGTGTATATTTGCGAATCATAAACATATCACAAATATGAAAAACGAAGTCGACGGAAGGCGGGAAATAGCCTCGCGAAACACGGCCTGGGCTAATAACATTGCCCGCAAACTAACTCGTTGGGGTGTCACTCCCAATCAAATTTCCATGATGAGTGTATTCTTCGCTATGGTAGGTTGCCTCCTGCTGATTGGCACAGTTATTTATCCCGGCTTCAATAAATATGTAGCCTATATTCTGTTCATCGTTTGTATGCAGTCGCGGTTGCTCTGCAACCTGTTCGATGGGATGGTTGCCATTGAAGGAGGAAAGAAAAGTGCCAACGGAGATCTTTATAACGATATGCCCGACCGTTTTGCTGATGCATTGTTCATCATTCCCGTCGGGTATGTAGCAGGTGGATTCGGAGTCGAATTGGGATGGCTGGGCGCCCTTCTTGCTGTTATGACAGCTTATTTCCGCTGGATAGGAGCCTATAAAACACATCAGCATTTCTTTAATGGTCCGATGGCCAAACAACACCGCATGGCATTGCTGACACTGACCTTTGTAGTCGCCACCTGCACCATCCATTCAGGATACGACCGGATGGTATGCTTCATCGCTCTAATCATTATCAACATCGGTCTTATCGCGACACTGATACATCGCCTGTACCTCATGTCACACACAACAAACACTGAAATAAAATGAAAAATCTACTGGATAAAATATTCCCTACATTAAGCGATGAACTGATTATTGTCATCTCGCTTATCATCGGACTGCTTGTTACGGCAAGCCTTATTCTTTTCCTTGTAAAAAAGATATCTCCGAAAACAAATATCAGCGAACTCGCCGCACGCACGCGCTCATGGTGGATCATGGCGGGTATGTTTATCGGTGCTGTATTTATCAGCTATAACATTTCTTATTTCTTCCTTGCCTTTCTCTCTTTCATTGCTTTCAGAGAACTTTATTCTGTATTGGGATTCAGAGAGGCAGATCGCGGAGCACTGTTTTGGGGTATACTGTCTATCCCCATTCAATATTATCTGGCTTACCTTGCCTGGTATGGAGCATTCATCATCTTCATTCCGGTAGTCATGTTCCTCGTATTGCCTTTACGGCTGGTTTTAAAGGGAGACACACACGGAATCACCAAGTCGATGGCACTCTTGCAATGGATTCTGATGCTTTCGGTATTCGGTATCAGCCACCTCGCTTATCTCCTGTCGCTTCCCGAACTACCGGGATTCAGCTCTGGAGGACGGGGCCTGCTGTTGTTCCTTGTATTCCTTACGGAAATCAATGACATCATGCAATTTATCTGGGGCAAACTTCTCGGACGGCATAAGATTCTTCCGAAAGTAAGTCCGAACAAGACATGGGAAGGTTTCCTGGGCGGTGTCATCAGTACCACTGCGATTGGTTACTTTCTCGGTTTCCTGACTCCCCTCTCCGCTCCTAACGTTATTCTGGTTAGCGCCCTCCTTGCGATTGCCGGATTCTCGGGAGACGTGGTCATCTCCGCTATCAAGAGAGATAAAGGAATTAAAGATATGGGGAACAGTATTCCCGGTCATGGAGGAGTATTCGACCGGATAGATTCGCTGTCCTACACTGCTCCTGTATTTTTTCATTTAGTTTATTACATTGCATATTAAACGGAGAGAATGGAAAAAAGATTCATGCAAGCTGCTGCGATGCAGATTATATATAAAGGTGTTTTCCAATGGTTCCTGAAATTAATCGTAGGGGTTCAGTTCACCGATTGCCGCTTCCTTAAAAAAGAAAAGCAATTCATTATCCTTGCCAACCATAACAGTCACCTGGACACCCTAAGCCTGTTGGCTTCCCTGCCCGGCGATCTTTTGTGGAAAGTCAAACCCGTAGCAGCAGAAGACTATTTCGGGAAAACCCGCTTTCAGGCTTCCATCAGCAACTTTTTCATCAATACGCTTCTTATCAGAAGAAAAGGGGAAAAAGATTCGGAGCACGATCCGATCCGTAAGATGCTTGAAGCCATCGATGCCGGGTATTCACTGATTCTTTTTCCGGAAGGAACCAGAGGAAAACCGGAGCAGATGGGAAAAATAAAATCCGGCATTGCCCGTATCCTGTCACTACGACCTGAAGTGAAATATATTCCTGTATTCATGACCGGTATGGGACGCTCTTTACCCAAAGGAAAGATGATCCTGTTGCCATACAAAGCATCCATCTATTATGGTATGCCCGCTTTGGTAAAGAGTACAGATACACATGAAATATTGGAGCAGATAACAGGTGATTTTGAAAAAATGAAAGAAAAATATCAAGTTGTTATCGACGAAGAAGAGGAATAGATGTTGTTTTTCAAAAGAAACATATCGAAACTATCGGACGAGGAATTACTGATACACTATACGAAGTCCGGCGATACGGAATATTTCGGTGAATTATATAACCGATATATCCCGTTACTGTACGGACTTTGCCTGAAATACCTGCATGATGAAGACCGGGCACAGGAAGCAGTCATGCAGTTGTTTGAAGATTTATTGCCTAAACTGGGAAATTATGAGATAAAAGTTTTCAAGCCATGGCTCTACCGGGTGGCGAAGAATCATTGCCTGCAACTTTTACGGAAGGAAAATAAAGAAATTCCGTTAGATTATACGGTTAATATTATGGAATCTGACGAATTTCTGCATCTATTAAGTGAAGAGGAAAGTTCGGAGGAACAACTGAAGGCATTACATCACTGTCTCGAAAAGTTGCCCGAAGAACAACGGACCAGTATTACGCGTTTCTTTCTGGAAGAGATGTCGTATGCCGACATTGTGGAACAGACCGGATTTACTCTGAACAATGTGAAAAGCTATATCCAGAACGGAAAGCGAAATTTAAAAATTTGTATCAAGAAACAAGCCCTATGAAACTATTGGACTACATACGAGGACTCCGCAAAGGAAAAGAGGCACACCGGCTGGAAAAAGAGTCGATGCAAGACCCTTTCCTGGCCGATGCTATGGATGGATACAACCAGGTGGAGGGAAATCACGAACAACGGATCGAGAAACTGCGGATGCAGGTTTCTGCTCATTCGGCAAAGAAAAAGAACACTTATGCTATCACCTGGAGCATCGCTGCGTGTCTGATTATCGGATTCGGTATCAGCAGTTATTTCCTGTTCCTGAAAAAGAGCATGACAGATGAAGTGTTCATTGCGGAAGAGAGTGTTTCCACAAAGTTGGCTGAACCCGCAGCTCCACCAACTCCGGCAATTCCTGCCACTCCAACAGTTCCCGCAACTCCGCAAAAGGAAATCGCATTAGCTACTACAAAGGTAAAAACGGATTCCACTCCTATTTCCGAAATTACTGCGAGACAAGCGGATAAGAAAGATATGATTGCCAAAATCCAAACGACTTCGCAACCACAAGGTGCGCCTGTGGCAGCTGTGCCGATGATGGAAGAAGTCTCGGAAGAGACTGCTGCATTGCAAGAAGTAGTAGCAACGATAGATACTTTCGAATCTGAATCAGATAAGAAAATGAAGATGGCTAAGGTAGCGACTATCCTTCCTCAAAATAACATGATTAAAGGGAGAGTGACCGACGAAAAAGGAGAACCGCTTATCGGAGCCAGTGTGACATATAAAGGAACGAATATCGGAACCATCACAAATATGAATGGAGAATTTTCGTTAGTCAAAAAGGATGATAAGAAACGATTGACAGCTGAATATATCGGATATGATCCGGTAGAAATCCGGGTAGATACCAGCCGGACGATGCTCATTGCCATGAACGAAAACAAACAGACACTCAATGAAGTGGTGGTAGTGGGATATGGCGCTAAGAAAAATAAGAAGTCAACAACCCTCGGAAGTGTTGTGAAGGTTGAGGAACAGGCAGAGAAAGAGATCACTCCACAACCTGTCATCGGTAAACGTAGCTATCAGAAATACCTGAAGGAGAATCTCGTTCGTCCGGCGGATGAAAAGTGCGCACAAGTGAAAGGAAAAGTTGTATTAACTTTCCTTGTTAATAAAGAAGGGCGTCCCTTCTACATCAAAGTAAAAGAGAGCCTTTGCGAGTCTGCTGATAAGGAAGCAATCCGCCTGATCCAGGAGGGACCGGACTGGATTTACGGCAACAAACTTGCAGAAGTAACTGTCAAATTCGAATAGTGGGAAGTCACTAAATCCAAGTACCCTTACGCCATAAGAATTCGAGTGGTCCCTGTTTATGACGGGCAAGCCACCAACGGCTAAATATCAGCTGAACAGTAAAGATGAGCAATGCAATCAGCAGACTTGCCGTTGCTCCGGCATATTTGTACATAGCTAATCCGAATCCATAATAGATGATTACCCCCATAATAGATTGGGAAATGTAATTTGTCAGACTCATACGACCGTAAGGAATCAGCAGACTTTGCCAGCCATATCCTTTCTCTTTCTTAAACCAAAGCAAGGTGAAGATAGAAACCAGGATAATCATAAACGCAAAATTGGCATAGGACGGAACGGCAATCTTATAAGGAATTTGTACGGACGGATTGGTGAGTAAGTCCGGCACAAAAGTTTTCAGGCAATAGAGAGGAATGAATGCGAGGACGGCACCTTTCAACATCTTCTTCCAAAAGCGTACGGATTCTTCGCTCTTTATTAAATATTTCCGGCGCCCCAGTAACATTCCGAACATGAACAGGGCAGCCGTCTGAAACAAACGACCATTTTCCACTTGCCAGATATTGCTGTATAATTGTCCGTCGGAGATGTTGGAACAGAGTACTTCGAAGAAGTTACCATTGGCAGTTGCCTCCTGTGCACGCATAGCATAAGGCATAAAATGACCGGTTGATACAACATAGTCTGGATTTATCATCGCATAAATGGCACGTCCCCACTCATAAGGCTGAAGAAGCAGAATGAGGGCAATCCAAAAGACCGTTTTGTCCTTTAGCTTGCACACGGGTATCAACGCAAAACCCACTACCGCATAGAGTAAAAGAATATCCCCGTTATAGAATAAGGCATGTAACTGCGCAAACAGGAAAAGCAAACACATCCGCCAGGCAAATCGTCCGCGGAAGTCTATACCACGTTTCTCTGCATTGTGAAACTGAATGTAAAAACTAAAACCAAACAACAAAGAGAAAGTAGCATACGCCTTTCCCGCAAACAGGAAAAACAGGATGTCCCATGCATATTTATCAATTGTCTGTAACCATGCAGGCACATTCTCCGGTACTAAGAACAGATTATAATGCTCCAGATTATGTAATAATACAATTGCCAAAAGGGCAAATCCGCGCAGAGCATCCACTACTCCAAGACGTTCGGATGTTTTTAGTGTTTGAGTCATTAGTTAGATATAATTATTCCTTTTTTTAATGCCGGTAAAATTAATGGAAATATTTGAAACACAAAAGCTTGTAAACGTTAAAAAGGACTGACTAAAAAGACTGGGAAATTGTTTTTCATCCCTACTTACGTACACTCGCAGATGGGATGGTTATACCAATTCCGTCCTTTTTAGTCAGCCCTTATTCTTTATCTTTACAGTGTGACTTTTTTCTTAGCCGTGAAAACTCTTTATCTTTTATATTAATTCATAACTAGCCATCTGTATTGGCATATCCAAATTATGAAGCACTTTCTCCAATAGAATACCCTCACGGTTGTCATATTCATACCCAAAAGTGGCACGAATACCTTGCAGGATAAACTGTGTGGCACGGTCCAACGCCATCGGCAGACTGTCTCCCTGCATCAAAGAGCCGGTGATGACACTGGTAAAAGTATCGCCCGTGCCGGGATAATGTGCAGGCAGATAAGGGCAGGTCACTTTCCAGTAGCGGTTTCCCTGACGGAGGCAGTCAGCGCCCCGGCTTGAGGCGGATGAGCTGGCGGAGCACTTCCTCCCGCCCCCGGCTCAGCTTGTGGAACATCTTTACCGCCCCCGCGGCGAGGTACACCACAGCCAGCCGCTCCGGGGCGGGGAAGCCCAGCACCGAGAACAGGGGAACGCTGGCCCAGGCGGTGAGAAGAAGGGAAAGCAGACTGGCGCCCCCCAGACAGAGCAGCAGCCGCAGGGTGGAGACGGACTGAAAATAGTCCTCCCACCGGTCCCCGTCCATCCTGTGGAGCTTAGCTTTCAGCCAGAAGGCGGACAGCACCATCAGGACGAACAGCAGTCCGGCCAGGGCGGTGAGCAGAGCGGCCAGAAGGACAAAGCAGGCCAGGCGGCCCGGGGAGAGGGGGCTTTCTCCCAGAAGCCGGACCAAAAAGGGGCCGCCCAGAAACAGGGCCAGGAGGCCGGAGAGAAAGCCGCCCGCCAGAAAGAGGGGCTCTCGGTCCCCGGCATAGCGGCAGAAGCACTGGATGGAGCATCCTAACAGCGGGAGGGCCAGAAGGACGGTCCAGGCGGGATCTCCCTGGAGATAGCAGAGCGCTGCCAGCAGCAGGCAGCCCAGCTGAAGGCCGGCGTGGGCCCGGCTCCGGGCCCTGTTCTCCAGTTCAAGATCCCGTTCGTCCCGAATCAGGTGCAGGTTCTGGGCCTGTTCCAGCTCCTGTTGCTTGGTGCGTGTCATGGTAAGACCTCCTTGGGGGTTTGTGATGTTTTTGGAAAAGGGGTGTCAGAGCCGCCTCTCATAGTAGATCCCACAGAGCAGTTCCACTAAAAATGAGAGGAACCAGAGCAGCCCGGACAGGCAATGCCCACAAGACAGAACAGCAGAAGCTGAATAGGTTGCATAAGGTCATCACAAAGGTAAACAAGGTTCTGAAAGCCATTGGTGAGGAACTGAACATACCTATCAAGCTCACAACCTATTGTGCAAGACACTCTTATGCCACAGTCTTGAAGAGGGCTGGAGTGGCTACTTCAATCATCAGTGAATCATTGGGGCACAGCTCTGAGAAAGTCACTCAGATATATCTTGATAGTTTTGAAAATAATCAGATAGACAAGGCTTTGGAATTTTTAAAATGAGTATATTTGCACATCTAACTTGGAATTTTACTATATACATTTCGAGTTGGATGTGCAAATTAAAAATTTAAGACTATGGCTGAAGATATAAAATCACTTGCAGAAGCTTGTTATGAGTTGGACAGCAACTATCCATCACAGTTTTCCATGCTTAATGAAGCCCACTTCAATGATACTGATGGAGTAGAATTGGTCACACTTGATGAGGTAAAAGACTCTAAGGGAGAATATACAAAGTGGACTATAACAATTAAACAAGGAAAAAGAATAGGTGAAGTAATGGATAGAGTTCCTTTTGGAATTATCAATAAGACCATTACAGGTTTAGGAGCCACTACTTTGGAAATAATGAATCAAGAAAGGGATTCCATAATTGTAGTACCCACCAAATCTTTGGCATATAGCAAATGTAAATCTGCAAACCTAAGTAAAGGTGATGGGTATGCATTATATTTTGGAAGTCCCATAAAGGAAATTAAAAGTAATGTAACGCCACGTCAAGTACAGGCTTATTTGAATAGTAACAATCATTGGAAAAAGAAGTTTCTTGTAGTAGCAGACAGCTTGCCACGCTTAATTAAAATTCTTGAATCAAACGGGATAGATGTATATCACAATTATTTCTTAATGGTAGATGAGATTGATACCATGCAAGCTGATAGTGCCTATAGACCAAAATTGGAAGATGTAATGGACTACTACTTCAAATTTGATTGGAAGCATAGAAGTGCGGTATCTGCAACACTGAATGATTTTTCCAATCCCCTATTGGAGAATGAATCAAGAGTGACTACCCGTTGGAAAGATAATCCTAAGAGGAATATAGACCTTATCTATACCAACTATGTAGATGATACGACGGTTGAAATCATAAGGCAGAAGCTGACTGATAATCCAAATGACAAGATACTTGTAGCATATAATTCTTTGGATGGAATACTTAACATATTGGAACAACTAAGTAAAAAAGGTATTGTGGATGTAAACAAATCCAATTGTGGCATTCTATGCAGTGAAAGAAATAATGATAAGGTTAAGGAATATCTTGAAGATGCTGACAATGTCATTAATGAAGAAGCATATCTTCAGAAGAAGATTGTGTTTATGACTTGTGCTTATTTTGCAGGAATAGACATTCAAGACCAATGCCACCTTATTACAATTACATCGCGCTTGCAACCTTTTACCTACCTGTCCATAAGAAGAATGGAACAGATTGCAGGAAGATGTAGAAATGGGAATTTGTCTGAAACCATAATCTATGACATTCCACAAGAAGCACCTGACAGCAAATTTCAAAATAA
>ENA-USUK01002987-USUK01002987.1-human-gut-metagenome-genome-assembly--contig:-NODE-2987-length-10604-cov-2.656787_pt1 | contig 10604 bp, 9 predicted proteins | sample MGYA00250062_ERZ773400 | MGnify/ENA primary metagenome ERZ773400 (study PRJEB29103, sample SAMN06111961) | human gut metagenome | biome: human gut; feature: ankylosing spondylitis patient; material... | reverse complement strand
CACTTTTTTTCATCAGAATTATAAGTTTAAAATCAGTTAGGTTGTTATTTTGAAATTTCCTTTTCTTTTTTTTGTATAATGTTGATAAGAGAAGAACTGATGATACCGGTAGGAATGGCTACCATCGCCACGCCTACTAGGCAGATGATACATCCCAGCAACTTCCCTAAAGGCGTAACCGGATAAATGTCTCCGTAACCTACGGTGGCAAACGTGATGATAGCCCACCATATTCCGTCTCCGATATTTTTGAAAACTTCGGGCTGAGCACCTCTTTCGATATAATACATGAGGATGGCTGAAAAGCAGATAGTGATGAAACTTGCAGTATATGCAGTTTCAAGTTCCTCTTTTACGGCTGAGAGCGCCCGGCCGATAATCCGGAAAGAACGAGAGTGCCGTATCAGTTTGAAAATGATAAAAATATAAGGCAGGATGATGACATGCACCACTTCCGTATCCCAATATATATAGGTAAGGATACAAGGTAGCACAGCTACGAAATCTACAAATCCATAGAAAGAGAATGTGTATTTCAGACGTGCTTTCACAGCCTTTCTGCCGGGATAAAGTGCCGGTGCAGATAAGATACGGGCTATGTACTCCACTAAAAATACGAAAGAGGATACATAGGTCACTCCGAATAGAGGTAACCTGTATGCGGCCATTTCCTCATACGAACTTCCGATGATTGCTGCAATGGAGATAAGGATAAAGAAAAGTACGAAATAATGTACATACTTTCTCCCTAAAAATCGCTGTATCAATATATAGAGTTTCATTACGGATAAATTTGTATGCGGGCTTTGCACCGTCGTTTTTTAGTTTAATAATTTTATTGTACGGTACATGGTTCTGCCTAATGTTTTCAACCAAAAAAACAAAACCTTGTCCGAATGCAGAAACGAAGGTAGCAATATATTTATTGTTTGGAAAATAAAAAATGGTATAAAAAACATTCATCGACTGCTAATCGGAAAAAGTGAATACTTTTGCTGAAAATATCAATATTAATCTTACTGTATACAGCTAAAAAAGAACAAAAAGAGCAATGTTAACTGTACGAGAATTTGGACTACGGACGGAAATCCATACCTTTGTTCCCATAATTCTATTTTGTAAATGATAATGAAAAAAGTAATTTGTTTATTGTCGCTATTGGCATGTTTATTTCCGGTTACCGGCATGGCGCAAGGCTTGCATTTCGGCTTGAAAGCAGGTGTGCTTGGCAACAAGGCGGATATTCACGGAATGAGTAGTCAGATCAAGGAAGAGAATCAGACCGGTTTTCAGGTAGGTCCCATGTTGCAATATCAGACCGGTTTTTATGGTCTTGCTCTTGACTTTTCCTTATTGTATGTGCAGCGCGGTGTGAAACTTACCAATACTGCCAACGGTGCAAGTACCGATGTAAAAACGCAAAGTATTGACATCCCTATTGAGCTGAAATGGGAGATGGGCATATCAGACAATTTTGACCTGTTCCTGGGGGTGGGACCCTCTTTTTCTTTTTTGGTAGATGAGGATAATTGGGGGCGTAAGCTTGCCCATATAGCTGTAGATGTCATAGACAAAGATCTCTCATCCATGGGTTGGCGTTCCACTGAGGTCGGTATCAATCTTGGCGGCGGTGTTAAGATTGTAAATCACCTGATGTTGAGCTGTTACTATAATATCGGTCTGACGCAATCTGCCAAACATCATATCGGCGGAAACAAGCACGATGCCATAGACCAGATATTTGACGGTGATGTATTTGAATCCAAAAACAGATATTGGCAGTTATCCCTTTCTTATGTGTTTTAGTTGAAGATACGTGGTATGGATGGGGCTGTCTCCTTTTTATTGCTTATCTTTGCGGCCGCATTTATTGATAGACACAGATTGTCTGAAATTATTAGATTATGAAACAGAAACGGATACCGTTGGTAGGGGAGCAATACCTTGTTCCTTTTATATTGATTACTTCTCTCTTTTTCCTATGGGGATTTGCACATGCCATTCTGGATGTGCTGAATAAGCATTTTCAGGAACTGCTGGATATTACAAAGGCGCATTCGGCTTTTATCCAGGCGATGATGTATATGGGCTATTTCGTAATGGCTGTTCCTGCAGGATTGTTCATAAGCCGTTTCGGGTATCGCAGGGGAGTGGTTTTCGGGTTGCTGCTGTACGGTATCGGTTCGTTGCTGTTTATTCCCGGGCAATACTATCTGTCATTCAATATGTTCTTGTTTGCCCTTTTTGTCATCGGTTGTGGATTGACATTCCTTGAAACGGCTGCCAATCCTTATGCAACGGAATTGGGGGCGAAGGAAACGGCAGCCAGCCGCCTGAATTTTGCACAGTCCTTCAATGGTTTGGGATGTATTTGCGCTCCTGTGCTGGCAGGTCTGCTTTTGTTTTCGGAAGACGGGAGCGGCAGTGCGGGTAATGTGGCTCTGCCTTATGTAGGCATGGGGATAGTGGTGCTGCTGGTAGCGTTGGTTTTCTCGAAGATTAAGTTACCCGAAATAGAGCATGGGGTAGAGGTGGATGAAGCCGGGCATGAAATAGGGCTGTGGTCGCATAAACTCTTTATCTTTGGTTTGCTGGCTCTGTTTGCTTACGAAATAGGGGAAATCTCCATTAATAGTTTTTTCATTAATTATGTAGTGGAACAGGGGTGGATGAATGCCCGTGAAGCCTCATTGGTACTTTCATTCGGCGGATTGGGATTATTTATGCTGGGACGTTTTGCTGGCAGTTGGATTATGGGGCGTGTACGTGCGGAGAAGATGCTGCTGGTTTGCGCTACGGGAACGGTGGTGACTACTCTTGTGGTATTGCTTGATGTGGGTATGGTGTCGTTGGTTGCACTGCTCTGCGGATATGCTTTTGAGGCTATTATGTTTCCTACTATTTTCGCTCTTTCTCTAGATCGGAAGAGCACACGTCTGAACTCCAGTCACTGCGGGAGGCGGGGTGGTAGGTCCGCTGTTGATGGGGCTTGTGGCGGATTATACAACAATGGTGATGGCGTTTATCGTACCTTTGGCTGCCTATTGCGTAGTATGGTGTTATGCACGCAAAATGCTGTCTGTTGCAAGAAAGGCACAATAAAGAGGTTGCCGATATAGGATATATTAAAAAAAGAGTTGCAATATAGGGAACTGTCCCGTTATTGCAACTCTTTTATCTTTTATGCAAAGATGTGTATGTTACTTTATCTTATTCAAGTTTTCCTGTGCCTTTTCCGGTTCTATGGTCAAAGCTTTGGTGAACCATTCCTTTGCTATTTCACTGTCGCCCGACAGCCATGCCAGCACGCCCAGGTTGTTCCATGCACGAGGATCGTCTTTTACCCTTTCTATGTATTGCTGCGCGCGGTCAAAGTCACCGTAAACGATGTTGGCAGAGGCTGCGTTGATGTTTGCCACAATATCTGTGGGATAATTGGTAGCGGCTATTTCGTACACTTCCCTGTATTCTTTCGTTCCCGGCCGGAAGTTCTTGGCTACGCCGTACATTTCCTGCAGATTCAGCATCTTGGGATTGGTATAAATCAACGTTGCGGCTTCGGAGTTGCGTACTTCGCGTATTTCGTAATCTATGGCGATAGACAGACGACGCAGGCGGGGATAATATTCATTCATCATGGCACGGTAGGAAGCGCTGCTCAGTCCTGATTTCAGTCTGGCTTCACGTACATCGAATTTCTTTACTAAAGTGATTCCCCAGTCTGGATGGATAAACCGGAAACATCTTTGTAGAAAACGATTATGGAAAGCGTTACGCAGGAAAAGATACCCTTTGTCGTTCGGATTCAGACCGTCACCATGTCCGATAAGGAAAGACTTTCCGTTTATCGTGGTTTCCATCATGGAAGTATGCAGGATAACACCACATTCTTTTGCCAAGTAGTCGAAAGCCCAGATGTCGTGGTTGCCCGTGAAGAAATGTACCTTAATTCCTTGGTCCGTGAAATTGGCCAGTTCGGCAAGAAAGCGTACGTGGCCTTTGGGTACGACATGTTTGTATTCGAACCAAAAATCAAACATATCACCAAGCAGGTAAAGTTCTAGGCAATCAGGTTTGATGCTTTGCAAAAACTCCACGAGCATAATTTCTCTCTCCCGATTATCTTTCAATAGTTTGGCACCCAAGTGTGCGTCTGAAAGAAAATAAACCTTCTTACCCTGCATGATGATATGTTCGTCCAATATAATTATTTTTTCAACAAGTCGTTCAAACGGTCTTCCAAACGACTGCCGTACAAGTTTTTACCAACAATTTCTTTCTTTTGGTTAATGATGTAGTTTGCCGGAACACTCTTCACGTTCCAAGTCGAAGCTGCCCGACTTTGTAACGCTCCTTGATCCCATACGCAAATCCAGTTGATCTTGTTCGTTTTTATCACGTCTTCCCAAAGAAATTTGTTTTTATCCAGACAAACCATGTATATTTCCACTCCCCGGTTTTTGAACTTGTTGTACACGCTTTTCATCTGGTCAATGTACTCTTGACTCTCTTTGGCCGTGATCAGCCCGAAGTCAAGCACGATGAGTTTCGATTTGAGGGAGTTCAGTGAAATATCTTTGCCATTCACATCCGGCAGGTTAATATCCGGTAGAGACCCTTCCGTGTTGTTAATCACGGCAGCAAGTTGTTGGTTGCGGATAGCTTGGGATATTTGTTTCAAGTGATTCATGATTGCCTTCGTGTATTGGGATTCGGGATAAAGGGCAGTCAAGGATGATGCCACCACTTTAAAATAGTGAAGGTCTTCGAACTCGTCCATCACTCCGATATTATCATCAATTTTTTGATAAAGGGCATAGTAAGATGCCGGAGAGGTGGCGTGTTTGATAATGAAGTCACGGGTGAAACTGATCTGTTTGTTGATGGCCTCTTCCCATGCTTTGGCGTATTCCTGACGTTGAGCGTCGTACTCGGTTCCTTGTGGGAGAGCTTGATAGGACCTCTTCAAAGAATCCGTTAGCGTGATTGTACGGGTGATTTGGAAATTCAGGAGTTTAATCCATAACGAGTTTTCAGAACCGTCCACCCAGTAATTATTTTTAATGTCATTCAGCGTACCGCTGACTTCAAGCATCTCGTCCGGACTGGCGATCAAGGTCACTTGCTCATTGTTAGAAAATCTTAAAGAATAGAATGTCGGGAGTTCGATGTTGAGTTTAAATTTAAACTCCCCGTTTTTGTTAATTTTTGTTGAATCGATTGTTTTTCTTGAACTTACATCTATTTGTTCCAGATATACTTTCGTGTTGGCTGCATCTTTGATGGCTCCTGTAATCTCGACATTCGTCTTTTTACTACAGGATGCGATAAGAACTACGAGTAGTCCAAGTAATAGTATTTTTCTCATAATTTGTTGGAATGATATAAATAATCTACATCTTGATTTATGAAGTTCGAAAGTAATACTTTTTTTCTATTTTTCACATCGTCGGGTCAGATTTTGAATAAAAAAACCGTTAATTAATTGTTAAGGGTGTATTTCGGGGAATCGAAAATCGAAAATTGTTTTATTTTTGCAAACGATGAAGCAGAAAAAATGGAATATATCAGCACTCTTGCTATTGTTTATCTTTTTGTTAGGTACAGTAGGTGTGAATGTAAGTAGAGTATACTGCCAACGTTGTCAGGAATCTCACTTGCATGTGGTGGTTATTCCCGAAGATATTCCTTGTCCATGTACACATGGTTGTGCTTGTTGTCATCAAAAGTGTCATAATGCGCACAAGAAGAATTGTGATAATGCGAAGCAAGAACATACTTACTATAAGGTATCCGGTGACTGGGCGATGTCTCATTTCGAGGTACAGTTCTGCGATATGGTGCAGGAGTGTAATTTCATGATGTCTTTACCGGATACGGTTATTTCTAATGTAAAATCTTTTAATTCTCCTGTTGCGTACATAGACACTTCTCCGCCTTTGGAGTTTCTATGTATTTTTCGTTGTTGATTAAATTTTGATCCGTGATAAAGATGCTTTATAAGTATCTTTCGACGAGTTGTGTGTATGCGTCTGACTTGACTGAGGTATTATTTAAAATTTAATCAAGAGAGAACGTGTTTCGTGGCATTGGGTAAGAGATATATCCCCGACACGTTCCTGAAAATTGTGGAATCTATATGAGAAATTTGTTCATTATAATGTGTTTACTTGCCTCTGTTGGCTTACAGGCACAGACCATAAAAGGGCGTGTCATGGAAGAAACGGAAGACGGGGAGGTGGCGTTACCCGGTGCGAATGTTTACTGGGTAGGAACTTCGAAAGGATCTGTTTCGGATGCGAACGGGGAATTTAAAATCAAGTGGGAAAAGGTTGGGAAGTTGGTTGTTAGTTTTATTGGGTACCAGTCGGACACGATAGAGGTAAAATCCACGGATAAATTCGTGACCTGCACGTTGAGGTCCGGGGAGCAGTTGGACGAGGTGAGCGTGGCAGCCCGTAAACAGAGTACCGTGATGTCAACACGGGGTCCTTTGATCGAACAATTAATCACGGGCGAAGAGTTGTGTAAAGCGGCTTGTTGTAACTTGGGCGAGAGTTTCGAAACGAACGCCTCGGTTGACGTGTCCTATGCCGATGCGGTGACGGGTGCGAAGCAAATCCAGCTATTGGGATTAACCGGAAAGTACGTGCAGATGATGACAGAGAATATGCCTAATTTCCGGGGATTGGCCTCTTTGTACGGATTGACTTATATTCCCGGTCCTTGGATGTCCGCGATTTCCGTTTCAAAAGGAACGGGATCGGTGATTAATGGTTACGAATCGATGGCCGGGCAGATCAGCGTGGACTACAAGAAACCCCGTGATCCGGAGTTACTCTCGGCTAATGTCTTCACGAGTAGCGAGGGAATGTACGAGTTTAACTCCAATTTCAGTATCAAATTTAGTGATAAATGGAGTACTATGTTCCTTTTGCACGGAGACTGGATGGAAGAACCTCATGACGGGAATAAAGACGGATTCTTGGATATGCCGGAAAAAACGCAATACAACGTGATGAATCGTTGGGCTTATAAAGATGATACTTGGTATTTGCAATTCGGGGGTAAATTTATCGACGAGGAACGTATCGGTGGACAAACCACTCATGGTGGACATGCTCATGCAGATGAGAAATACGGGTTGTATAAAATTGGAATCGACACCCGTCGTTACGAGGCTTTCCTGAAGTTAGGTTACTTGATGCCCCAGTACGAGAACACGAGTATGGCGATTCTGGTGAACTATTCCGATCACACGCAGGATTCTTATTATGGGCCGAAAATGTATAACGCCGGGCAGAAGAGTTTGTTCGTGAACTACATTTATCAATCTATTTTCGGGACGAATCCCAGCCAGATGTACTCTGCCGGGTTAAGTTTCAATTACGACAAATACGACGAAGATTTTCGTGATCCGGTTTTTAATTATGGAGAGGATATTTCTACCGACTTCATAAACATGAAACGGGAAGAACGGGTGCCGGGAGCTTTTTTCCAATATACGGGAGAATTCTTGGATCAGCGTTTTATCGTGATGGCAGGATTGCGCTACGATTATCACAATATCTTCGGGAGTATCTGGACCCCTCGAGCTCACATCATGTACAAACCGGATGAATTCACCAGCATCAAGGCCACTTTTGGCCGCGGTTTACGTACGCCGAATATCTTGGCTGAGAACAGTTATTTGTTGGCCTCTGCCGCGAACTTCTACGTGAATGGAGAATTGTTGGGTAAGAACCCGGCTTTGCTGGACGATCTAAAGATGGAGGATTCTTGGAATTTCGGGGCTAACGTGAACCGAAAGTTCGAAGTATTCGGGCGTACCTTGAATATCAATCTGGATTATTATCACACTAAATTCAACGATCAGGTGGTGGTGGATAACGAGACTGCATACAATAAGGTGAACTTTTATAATCTGGACGGGGATTCCTATTCGAATTGTTACCAGGTTGAGGTGAAATATGAGTTGATCCCTCGTTTGGAAGCCACGTTAGCTTATCGTTACAATGATGTGAAGACGACGATAAACGGAGATCTGAAACGTACTCCTTTAACGAGCCGTTATAAAGGACTGGTGAATTTGTCATACTTCACCAACTTGAAGAAATGGCAGTTCGATTTCACGACTCAGTTTAACGGTTCCGGACGTTTGCCGGAGCAGGGTGGGATTGCCGATGAATATCGGGTAGCCTCCCGTTTTGATGATTTCCAGATCATGAATGCACAGGTCACGAAATATTTCCGATTGTGGAGTATTTACGCGGGATGCGAAAATATTGGGGATTTCACCCAAAAGAATCCGATCGTGAATTCTCATAATCCCTGGAGCGATACCTTTGACTCGTCGAAAGTGTGGGGACCTCTTCACGGACGTAAATTTTATATCGGTCTGAGATTTGCCTTAGATCGAAAAGGATAACCAATCAATAAAATAATTACTTTTGAAAAACAATGTTTTTAATAACTAATACATTTACTATGAAAACAATGAAAATTTTATTCACGCTGGTAGTGTTCGTTATGATGGGTTTAACCGTGAGTGCCCAAGCTAAAAAAGATACAACCGTTATTTTTAAAGTAGGAATACATTGCCCTTCTTGTAAGGCTAAACTGGATAAAGATATGCCTTTCGAGAAAGGAATCAAGGATTATAAGTTGAACATGAAAGATTCAACCGTGTTGATTTCTTTCCGTACTGACAAAAACTCTGTTGAGGCCTTACGGGCTGCTATCGAGCGTCATGACGTGAAAGTGATAGGAATGTGCGATAAAGACGGTAAGTTGATGAAATGTGGTAAAGCACATAAATGTTGTAAAGAAGGAAATAAAGAAGCTTGCAAGGGAAGTTGCGGCGAGAAACATAATTGCAGTGGTACTTGCGGGCAAAGTTGTGGCGAGAAAAAGTGTGATAGCAAATGCGACCAGAACTGCGAGTCAAAAGAAAGCAAATGTGAAGGAAAATGTGGTGACAATTGCTGTTCCAAGACAGGTAAAACAGACGAGTGCTGCAAGAATAAGAAAAAGTAAGGAAATTTTATCTTGAAGAGTAGGAAAACGGTAGCGAAAGCTACCGTTTTTTTTTGTATTATTGATTCAAGATAAACTGGTTCATCTTGTCGAATTGTCGTTCCATGTCTTGTAATAACCTTACTTGAACTTTAGCCCGTTGCAGGTTATGCTCGGGATAGGTGATCGGGTAATAATGATCTCCGTCCAAATAATCCGTCAAGAAACGGACAGCTTGCAGGTAGGTCATCAGCATGCATCCTTGCGCGAGGGTCTTTTTTTCTTTGAGCGTGAAAAGGTGTTTGGCTTTTTCCATGAATCCGGCGGTGAAAGCCTCGAAATAATCCATGTTAAAATGCACCTCGTCAAGATTGCGGGTTTCCTCTCCGGCTGTGTTACAGGACGAACGAATAGCATCCCCGAAGTCGTAATGCACGATTCCCGGCATCACGGTGTCCAGATCGATCACGCATAATGGGTGATCATTGTGGTCGAACAGGAGATTATTTGCTTTCGTGTCGTTGTGCGTGACCCGGAGCGGCAGAATACCCTCGTCTTTCATCCGTTGTAATTCTAACATCTCGTTATCGAACTTTTTCAGGTATTCGAGCAGTTCCTTGCTCGCCTCGATCCGGTCCGGTTCGGCTTTAGCTAGGGCCTCTTTTAATTCTCGTTGGCGGCGGGGAACGTTGTGGAAAAGCGGGATTGTCTCGATCAACAATTTCGCGTCAAAATCGGAAATCCGGTTCTCGAATTCTCCGAACCCGATACCCACTTGATAAGCGATCTGGGAATCCGGGATAACATCGTAGCTCTTTGATCCTTTGATAAAGAGTGATAACGTCCAGTAGTTCCCCTCGTAATCCTTGTAGTAAGCGTTTCCTTTGTCCGTGTAAAAATACGTGATGTATTTGCGGGTGATATCGCTCACTTTATGCCGGATAAGTCGGTTGCGGATATGCCCGCACACTAGTTCTTTGTTTCGCACCAGTTTCGGGATGTCCTTGAACACGTTACCGTTGATCCTTTGGAGAATGTACTCGACATCCTCGTCCACTTTCACCAGATAGGTGTCGTTTATATGGCCAGAACCGTACGGTGTAGCGGATATAAACCGCCCGCTCGATACGAACGTGTCGTAAATTCTCTTCAGTTTGTCCATGCTTAGTTGTTTTTTAATGTTTACCCGTTTTTATGCTATTTACTGCCCCATGTCAGTGTATAATCCTTCCCCGTCGAATTTCTGCAAGGCATTGTTCACCAGCTCCGTGTCCTCTTTGTATGTCACGCCGAACCATTTGGCGCTGGTGTTTAAGACCTTCACTTTCACGGCCTTTTGCTTGATAAGTTCGTCCACCACGAAAGGTATGTAAATCTCCGCCTTGGGATTTTCGCTGTTCTTGTGGTAAAACTCGATGAATTGTTTTTCGATTTCCTCGAAAAGCATGGGCGAGAATCCCCAGAAATTCATGGAAACCACGTCGTCCTCATGCAGTACAACCCCTGAATTCAAATCTTTAATCGTATCACCTTCCCGGCCAATTTTCGTGCGTTCGGTGATACTGGTCAAGAAATTGTCCCCGTCTACC